>Ga0209415_10001699_pt1 | contig 41836 bp, 32 predicted proteins | sample PeaSoiSIISIP2007_FD_187696 | JGI IMG/M metagenome (GOLD analysis project Ga0209415, IMG submission 187696) | Peat soil microbial communities from Weissenstadt, Germany - SII-SIP-2007 (SPAdes) (version 2) | ecosystem: Environmental > Terrestrial > Soil > Wetlands > Peat | place: Germany...
GCCCGGTTCCCCGCCGAGGTGCTCGAGGCGTACCAGCGCTACCGCCTGAAGGGCGACGCGGGCGCCGTGGAGGCGGTCGTCATCGCCGCCGCCGTCGATTACAGGCCGGCGGCCTCCCCCCCCGCCCGGGGCGTCTCGGACGAAACCCGGCTCGTCGAGGACCTGGGATATGATTCGGTCGCCGTGGCCGAGCTCGTCTTCTTTCTCGAGGACCTTTTCGAAATGACGATCACCAATGAGGATATCCTCGCCGTCAGAACGATCGGCGACCTTCGGGCCTGCGTCATCCGCAAGGTCGCTGCCAAGACAGGCGCCTCGTGAATCCCGTCGTCACCGGTGTCGGCTTCATCACGCCCATCGGCAACGATCGGCCTTCCGTGGAGCAAAGCCTCAGGGACGGGCGCCACGGGATCGAGCACGTCGAGTTCCTCGGAAACGCGGACCTCCCGATCAAGGTGGCCGGCACCGTCAAGGGATTCCAGGTGGAATCGCCAAAATGGCGCGATTGGTCCTGGCCGAGCGGATATGATATTCCCAAGGATGTGCTGCGCGGGCTTGCTCCGCACGGCATCTATGCCATCTGCGCCGTGGAGCAGGCGCTTTCCCACGCGGGGCTGAGCGCATCCGACCTGGCCGGCGACCCGGATACGGGCCTCTACTGCGCGTCCGCCGGCTCGGCCATGCTCCTGCATTACAACCTGGCTCAGATGAGGGCCGTCCAGGGGGCGAGGGGCAATCCGCTCGGCGTCGTCAGCTCGATAGCCGGAACCCTGAACTTCAACCTGGCCGCGCATTTCCGGATCACGGGCGCCCTCTGCGGCTTTGTCTCGGCCTGCGCGTCCTCGAGCCACGCGCTCGGCTACGCGATCGACGACCTGCGCCTGGGGCGCCTGAACCGGGCGATCGTCGTGGGCGCCGAGGAGCTGAACGCGGACTCGCTCCTGCCTTTTGCCCACATGCGGGCGCTCTCTGTCCAGTCCGAGCCCAGGATGGCGTCCCGCCCATTCGACGTCGGCCGGGACGGCTTTGTGGGGGCCGGCGGGGCCGTGGCCTTGATCCTCGAGGCGCCCGCTGCGGCGGCCAAGCGCGGCGCCAGGCCCCTCGCGGAGGCCGCCGGCTGGGGGCAGGCGGCGGACGGATACCGCGTCGCCGCCTCGCATCCCGAGGGGGCCGGCCTGCGCCTCGCGATGGAAAGGGCGCTTGCGGACGCCAAGGCCGCGCCCGGCGACATCGACTACGTGAGCGCCCATGCGACGTCGACGCCTGTCGGCGACAGCGCCGAGGCTCTCGCCATCGTCCGCGTGTTCGGCTCCCGCGGACTCCACCCGTGTGTCGGCGCCACAAAGGGCCTGACCGGGCACACGCTTTCGCTTTCCGGGGTGATGCAGGCGGGCTTTTGCGTCCTCTCGATCACCGGCGGCTTCATGCCCGGCAACCCGCACCTTGGCGTTGCGGCCGACGAGTGCGAGGGCCTGGAGCTTCCCCGCCAGACCGTCGCCCGTGCCCCGGCCCGGATCCTCTCGAACAGCAGCGGATTCGGCGGAAGCAACGTCTGCCACGTTTTTGCTGCGCCGAATGGGTTTACGGGTTGAAGCCGCCGCCCCGGCGGGGGCAGTATCGATTTCCCACCAATGGCTGATCCACTCACCGCCCGGCTGAAGCAGCTCATCGTCGAGACCCTGCGCCTTGAGGACGTGGCGCCCGCCGACATTCCCGACGCCGAGCCTCTGGTCGGCGGCGGCCTCTCGCTCGATTCGATCGACGCCCTGGAGCTGGTTGTGCGGCTTGAGAAGGAATTCGGGATCAAGATCGCGAGCAGCGAGGAGGCAAGGCGCGCGCTCGCCAACGTGGCGGCGCTGGCGGCCTACATCCGCGAGCGGGGCGATCCCTCGAGGCTCCCGTCCTGACGGAATGGGCCCCCCGTAGCATCATGGCCGATCCCGCAGCACCTGTACGGGTCGCCGCCTGCGGCTGCATCACCCCATTCGGGGACGCCGCGGCCACGCACGCGGCGCTCCTGCGCGGCGAATGCGCCCTTCGGCCCGTTCCCGTTCTCGGCCGCGAGGGCGGGGACGCCGTTCCCCTGGCGCTCCTGCCCGGCCGCTCGCTCGACGAGACGACCCCCCCCGACTGGGTCGCCGCGATCGCGAGCCTGCGGCGGTCCATTCCCGCTGGGGATTGGGGCTCGGCCGGCCTGCCCGTATTCGTGACCGGCAGCAACTTTGGCGTCGGAGGCCTCTATGCGCTCAGGCGCACGGGCAACCCATCGTTCGCGGACTGGAGCGCGCTTCCGACCTGCACGGAGCGCGTCCGCACCGAGCTCGGATGGGGACCCGACGTGTCGATCGTCTCGCACGCCTGCGTCTCCGCGCATTTGGGGCTGCTCCTGGCCACGAGGGTCATTTCCGAGGGTCTCGCGGACGGCGCGCTCGTCCTCTCGTTCGATTTCCTCAGCCCTTTTGTCGCCGGCGGCTTCCACGCGCTGAAGATACTCAACGCCGACTTTCCCTCGCCCTACCGGGTCAGGGATTCCGGGGCGATCGGCCTCGGGGACGGCGCCGGCTTCGCCGTGCTCGGGCGCGGCAGCGGCGACTGGATTCTCTCCGGCCAGAGTGTCTTTAACGAGATGCACCACTTCACCGCCAACCGGAGCGATGGCTCGGGGTTCGCCCGGTGCCTGGGCACGGTCGCCTCGGCCGCGCGCGGGCGCCGGGTCTGGTTCAAGGGGCACGGCACGGGAACCCTCGAAGCCGGCCAGCTCGAGGTCGGCGCGGCGGCCCGGGCGTTTCCGGAAGCCCCGATCGTCGGCTGGAAGGGCAGCCTCGGGCACACGCTCGGCAGCTGCGGCCTTGTCGAGCTCGCGATCGCCGTGGAGTCGGTCCGCGCGGGGCGCACACCCGGGACAATCGGAGGAGCCGGTCGGGCCATGGCTGACACCGTGGCCCTCGAGAGCTTCGGCAACGGCTCGTTCGACGGCGTCGTGTGCGCGAGCAACGCCTTCGGCGGCGCCCACGCGGCGTTCCTCCTTTGCCATGCTTGAGCGGCACATCCAGGCGCTGATAACCGACGATCCGGGCACGGAGACGCCCGCCGCGGGGCGCGAGCGCCTGAAGGGCCATTTTCCCGCGGGGGCGACGCGCCGGATGACGACGCTCGGCCTGATGGTGGGCAGCGCCCTGGCGGAGCTCGATCCGGGAGAGGACGACGCGATTGTCTACGCCTCGAGCTACGCCGAGAGCCGCGCCCTGGAGAGCTTCCTGGACAGCTTTCCCGCGCCGAGCCCGACGCTCTTCCAGACATCGATCCACCCGAGCGCCGTGCAGCAGCTGTTGATCGGGCGGCAGGCGGCGGTCCGGGAGCTTCTGCCCCTGTCGGGCGGGGCGCTGTTCGCATTCCACGCCCTGCGCGCGGCGATCCTCTCGCCCGCGCCGCGCGTCCTGCTGTGCGGCGGAGAGGAGCGCGGGACGTGGCTTCTCGATCACGGGCTCGCGAGCGAGCGCACCTTCGCCTTCGCCGTCTCGCTCAGGCGGGAGCGGCAGAGCGGGGCGCTTGGCCTGATGCGTCTCGTTCGCGCCGCCGGGAGCGGAGAACTCGGCCTCGGGGCGTGGTTCGACCTCCTGCATGCGCGCTCTCCGTTCACGGGGCTGGTAGCGCCCGGGTGGCGCATGGAGATCGAATGGCTCTGATGCAGAAAGCCGGCTCCGCCCCTCGAAACCCCGGGCCCTCCTGGGGCTATCGATTCCTCAGGCTGGCCGACCGCGTGCTGCCGGAGGCCGTCTTCCGCCCGCTGCGGGCGGCCGGCACATGGATCGCGGTGGCCGCGATGCCGCGCCAGCGCCGCTGCTCCCGCCTCTACCTTCGCGCCGCGCTGGAGCGCGAGCCGACGGTCACCGAGGTGTTCAGGCATTTCTTCGCCGTCTGCGAGGCGCTCATGCTCAGGCTCCGCGTCGCCAACGGCCGGCCCCACAGGTGTATCCTGGAGCCTGGAGCGGACGATTTTTCCCGGTGGCTCGCATCGGAGCGCCCCGTGCTCCTCGGGACGTTCCACATCGCCAATTCGGACCTGACCGGCTTCATGCTCGCGGGGCAGGAGCAGCGCAGCGTGCACATCCTCCGGCTGCGGGTGGGCAACGCCCACGACACCGATGCCCTGGGGTCGCGCTTCGGCGATCGCCTGCGCTTCGTCTGGGTGAATGACCCGGCGGAGCTGCTGTTTGCGCTGAAAGAGGCGGGGGGAGGCAGGGACGCCGTCGCGCTGCAATGCGACCGGCCCGACCACAGCGCCAGGACGGAGACGTTTGATTTCCTCGGGGCGAGACGCGTGTTTCCGTTCACGATCTATCACCTGGCCCTGATCTTCTGCCGCCCGGTCCTCCTCTCGTTCGGGGCGCCGTTGGGGCCGGGCCAGTCGGTGGTGCACGCGTCGCCCGCGTTTGAGCCGATGGAAGGGGAGGCGAGGGACGCCGCACTGGAGCGGGCGCGGGCCCATTTCCAGGGGTTTCTCCTGCGTGTGGAAGCCTACCTGCGGGCGCACCCGTACCAGTGGCTCAACTTCTTCCCGCTGTGAGACGCCACATCACGCGCGCCCGGTTTGTCGCGACCTACTACCTCTCGTGGGCCGTGTTCGGCGCCGTGGGGCTCCTGTTGAATCTCGGATGCATGGTGCTCATGCTTCTTCCCTCCAGGGACTCCCTCGGGCCCGGGGTGAGGGCGACTATCAGGCGGCTGTTCGAGGCATGGCTGGCATGGTTCCATGCAACGCAAATCATAAGGATCGAGTGGAAGGGATTTGACGAGGGCCCGCTGCAACCGGGCACGGTCTACATCGCCAACCATCCGACGCTCATCGACGCGACAATCATCCTTGCGCGCCTGCCGGACGCCGTCTGCATATTCAAGCCTTCGCTCATGCGCAATCCGGCGATCGGTCCGGCCGCGGTGATGGCGGGCTACGTGAGGGGTGACGCCGGGCTCGACCTTATAAAGGCGGCCGCAGCGAGGGTATCGGCGGGTCAGTCACTACTCGTGTTCCCCGAAGGCACCCGCACCGGCGTCGGGATCTCCGTGGGGCCGATGAAGCCCGGGTTTGCGCTCATTGCCGACAGGGCGAAGGCTCCCGTCCGGCTGTTGGTCGTCAGGTCCTCTCCCGGCCTGTGCGCCCGCGGCCGCCCATGGTGGCGGGCGCCCCGGGTGCTGCCAGGCACGATCGAGATCTCGCTCGATCAATCGTGGCCCTACGAGCCCGGGAGGTCCGCAGCGGAGTTGACCCAGTCGGTCGAGACGCGAATCTGCGACGTGCTTGGAGACGCGAGGCCCGGATGACCCGTTCGAACACCCACCTGGTGCTCATACCCGCATTCAACCCGGGCCGTCTGCTGTCGCTCACCGTTGAGGGAGCGCTTTCGAACTGGAGGCACGTCTGGGTCGTGGTCGACGGCAGCACCGACGGGAGCCATGACGCCCTTGTGGCGCACGCGCGCTCGAGGCCCGGATTGCGGGTCATCGTCAGGGCCTCCAACGGCGGGAAGGGGGCTGCCGTTCTGACCGGCGCGCGGGAGGCGCTCGCCGCGGGCTTCACGCACGCGCTCGTCATGGATGCCGACGGCCAGCACCCGGCCGAACGGATTGGCGACTTCATGGCGGCCTCCATGGCGGCTCCGGGCGCGCTTGTCTGCGGCAGGCCGGTCTTCGGGCCGGAGGCTCCCAGGGCCAGGCTTTACGGGCGAATGCTCAGCGTGTGCCTTGTGCGCCTGGAAACCTCGGGAAGGGGAGCCGCCGATCCCCTCTTCGGCTACAGGGTCTATCCGATTGAGCCCCTTGTGCGCGTGCTGAAGGGCACACGCGGCGGCCGGCACTTCGACTTCGACCCCGAGGTGGCGGTCAGGCTGGCGTGGATCGGGACTCCGGCGATCAACCTCGCGGCCGCTTGCAGGTACGTCGGACGCGAGCGGGGCGGCGTGTCCCATTTTCACTATCTGCGGGACAACCTGCGAATGGTCGGGATGCACGCGCGGCTGATATGCGCGCTGATTCTCGGGCGCCGTGGCGCGCGGGCGGCATGAGACTCATCCGGTCCATCGCAGTCTTGCTCCCGCTCCTCGCATCGGCGAACGGCGCGCAGGATCCGGGCACACTGCTTGCGCCGGGGGCGGGGGAGGCGCAGTGGCGGCCCCTGATCGACGCCCTGGCAGCCAAGGGGACCGTAACGGCCCGCTTCACGGAGCACCGCTTCTTCCCGTTCCGCAGTCAGCCCATGCTCCTAAAGGGCGTGCTGCGGATCTCCCCTGAGCGGGGCCTGAGCCTTGAGTACACGGACCCGCAGGAGAGCATCCTGATCGCCGACTCCGCGGGCCTCATGCTCAGGGACCGGGACGGCCGGTCGCGCGACATGCCGTCCGGATCCCGGGAGACCGGCGCGGTCGCATCCCTGCTCCCGATCATGCGATTTGACCTCGCTGCCCTCTACCCCCGGTTCGTCATCCATGCGTACCGATCGGGCGCCGAATGGCGGTTCGAGTTCACGCCGCGCGACCCCGAGGTCGCCCGCGAGCTCGGCGCGATCACCGTCGGGGGCGCCGGCACCGACGTGCTTCACCTGGAGTTCAGGCGCTCCCCGTCGCAGCGGGTCGACATTGAGATCGGCGAAACCCGAACGGGGGAGCCCTTTTCCCCCGCCGACCTGAAACAGTTCTTCCGCTGACGCGACAGCCCGCTGATGGAGCCCCCGCGACAAAAATGGATCGCTCGCATTGTTCTCCTCGCGGGGGCGATCGCCGGGCTCTCGTGCCTCGGCAGGCTGAACCTGGACCGCAGGATTTCGACCGACATCCTTGACCTCGTCCCGGAGGACGAGCGCTCGCCGGAGCTTTCGATGGTGCGCAATCTCGCGGGCCAGCAGGAGGCCCGCATCATCCTGCTTGCGCTGCGGGTGGGCGCACGGCCGGGCGAGTCCGCCGGGGACCGCGCCCGGAGGAGCGACCACTCGGCGGCACTCTTTGCCGCGGCCCTTGCGAGCGCGCCGGCGATCGCTCAGGTGATGCCATTGTCGGACCCACGACCCCGCGAGGCGCTGGCGGCCGAAATCTACTCCCAGCGGCTCGACCTCCTGCTCCCCGGCTGGCTGGAGGAGAGGCGGCGCGAGTTCGATGCGGCAGCCCCGGCCGCGACGTGGAGCGCCTGGCTGGCGGAGAAGACGGCCGCCGACCTGGAAGCCTACCTCTCGAGGCCCGAGGCCATGGCGACCCAGGACATCCTGACGTCCGACCCGCTCCTGCTCGTGCCGGGACTCGCGGCCCGGATGAGCGGCGTGTCGGACTCGGGTCCCGCCGCCGGCCGGTCGGGGCAGTTCGCGCTCGTATGGGCGCGGACGCGCGACTCGCCCCTCGCCGCCGGGGGGCAGGGGCCGGTGTTCGAGGCCGTGGACCGGGCGTTCGCCCGGCTCAGGGACGCGGAGCCCGGCACCGACCTGCAGTGGACCGGGATCGCCCGGTTTGCCGCCGCCAGCCGGGCGCGGATCGAGCGCGAACTGGGGACCCTCAATCTGTTGTCGCTCGTCTGCGTGCTCGCCGTGGTGGCGGCCTGCGTGAGGCGCTTCCACCGTGCAATCCACTTGGCGCCCGTGGTCCTTGGCTCGCTCCTCGGCGCCTGGGTGGCGACCATCGCCTCCTGGCAGCGCGTGCACGTGCTCGTGTTCGTGGTGGGCTCCCTCCTGGCGGGGGTGGCGGTCGACTACGGATTCTACCTTTGCCTCCAGCCCAGGCTTCGCCCCGACGAGCCGTTTCTGGAGAGGGCCTCCCGCCTGATGAGGCCGCTCCTGGCGAGCGCCCTGACCACCGTCATCGGGTTCTCCTTCCTTCTCTGGTCCGTGCTCCCCCTCATCCGCCAGCTCGGGGTATTCGTGAGCGCCGGGCTCGTCTGCGCCCTCGCAACCGCCCTTCTCTGGTTTGCCCAGGTGGACGATTCGTACATCGAGACCCGCGCCTTCGTCCGCCGGCGCCACTCGGGATCGGGCGCCCTCCCTCGGCGCGCCGCACGCATCCTGCTTGCAGCCGGCGCCGCCGTGGCGCTCGTCGGCCCGTGGCGCCTGCAATGGAAGGACGACATCCGGGAGCTCGAGATACCGACGCCGGAACTGAAGACAAACGACGCGAGCGTGAGGGCGCTCTTCGGCGAGACGCCGGACCGCACCGTCTACCTTACCAGGGGTTCGACGCCCTCCGAGGCGCGCGCGTCGCTGCAGGCGTTCCTCGCGTGGCACGAAAGGGAACATCCCAACGTCCGGACGGCGACGCTCGGCTACGCGGTGCCCACGCAGGAGCAGTGGGATCGCACCCCCGGTTGGCTCGGATCGCTCGGAGATTTTGAGAGGGACCTCCGCGCGGCGCTGGCGCGCCACGGTTTCCGGCCCGATTCATTCACGGCGTTCTTCGACGCGTGGTCCGCGCGGATCGGCCGGCGCGAGCCGCCCGCCTACGGGGAGCTGGTCGGCCGGCTCGCCAAGGCGCTCCAGGGCCCGCTCTCCTCGCTTCTCCATGTCGGGCCCGGAATGTCCTGGTTTGCGACCGTGGCGGAGGACGCGGTCGATGCAGAGCCGCCCGCCGGGACAAACACCGTCAGCGACAGCCAGCTCCAGAACCTCAACCGGCTGTTTTCGAGGTACCGGCTCTCGGCGCTGCGCCTAAGCTCGGTGGGCCTCGCATTTGTCGGGGCGAGCGTCTTCGTCCTGTACGGGCTTCGCAGGGGAATCCGAATATTCGCCATACCGGCGGGCGCGTGCCTGTTCGCCTTCGGACTCTTTGGCCTCATGGGAGAAACGCTCAACCTTTTCCACCTGCTCGGCGCGTTCCTCGGCGTGTGCCTGAGCCACAACTACGCGATCTTTTCCGCGGAAAGCCTGGGGCGGGCGGAGGAGCCGCCGCCGTCAATCCGGATGTCGGCCGTGGCGGCGGCCTCGTCGTTTGGGGTCCTGGCGCTGAGCCGGATTCCCGTGGTGGCCGCCCTCGGCTCGACGGTTGCGGTGATCGTGCTGGCCGCCCTGGCAATCACGGAATTGGTGCCGCTCGCCTCGGGCGCGAAGCCGCCCGGCGGCCGGCCGCCCCCGTAGCCGCTCCCGATATCCCATCGGGGCGCCCGAAGGGCCCCGTCGACCGGCCGTCGGGCCGCGGCGCCGCGTCACTTCTCCGGAAGCAGCGTCGCGCCCTCGATCCGAAACGCGTAGGCATAGAGGCACGGCATCGCCTCCGGCCCCACCGGCGGCACATGGATGGTGACCGTGTCGCCTGCGACCGAAGCATCGAGCCTGCCGTCAAACCCGAGGAGGGTCACGGCGGCGTTCGCGGGAAGGCTGATGTTGTGCAGCACGAGCTCCGATCCCGGCCAGCCCGCCGTTATCGCGTAGAGCGCGCCGGGTCTCTTCGTGAAGAAGACCTGCTTGACGGCGCGGCCGTTCACGGGCCGCTGCCCGACCTGCTCCATCAGGTCGTACTTCACCTTGTATTCGCCGTACTCCTGCCGGGGGCGGCTGCCCTGCGTCCACTGGCAGGGGCGCCCGGCGAAGCGCGTGCCGTAGATCGCCTCGCCGTTCACCTTGAGCCAGTCGCCCATCTCGATAAGCCGCTGCTGCATGATCACCGGAATCGTGCCGTCCGCCCTCGGGCCTATGTCCAGGAGAAGGTTGCCGCCGCGGCTGACCGTGTCGACGAGCAGAAGGACCAGCTTTCTCGCGCTCTTGTAGTCGTCGAGGGCCTCGGCGCGGCTGTAGCCGTAGGAGTAGGCGAGCCCCTCGCTCTCCTCCCAGGGATGGGCGGCGCCCTCCATTCCCGCGGCATACTCCGTCGTATAATATCCGCCGTGCTTGTGGCGCGTGTCGTTGCCCCATCGGTCGTCGACGACGACCTCGTTCCTCGATGGGGACTCATTGTACAGCCACGCAAGCAGCTCCTCGCTCCGCCATTGCTTCGAGGACATCTCCCATTCGCCGTCGCTGAAGATGATCGCCGGGCTGTAGCGGGTGACGACATCCTTGAACTGGGGGAAGAGATGCCCGTCCACGTAGCGCCGGCGGTCGCTCAGCCAGAGCGGGTCGAACCACTCGTATAGCGAGTAGTAGAACCCGAACTTTAGGCCCCTCGCGCGCACCGCCCCGGAGAGCTCGCCGAGCAGGTCGCGCCTGGGGCCGATCTCCGCGCTGTTCCACGGCCGGCCCCAGTCCCTGCTGGCCTCTGCGCTCGGCCACAGGCAAAACCCGTCATGATGCTTGGAGGTCGGCACGACGTACCTCGCTCCGGAGCGCGCGAACACGTCGGCCCACTGCCCCGCATTGAAGAGCTCGCACGTGAACCGGGGGGCGAAGTCCTGGTACTGGAAGCCGTCGCCGTAGTTCGCCTTGTGGAACTGCCACCACGGATTCTCGGGCTTCCTGTCGGCGATCCTGTACCAGTACCATTCGGCGTACTCGCCCTTCACCGCCCAAGAGGGGACCGAGTAGACGCCCCAGTGGATGAATATCCCAAACTTGGCGTCGAGATACCACTCGGGGATGGGCCGGGCGTCCAACGAACTCCAGCTGGGTTCATAGCGCGCCTGCGCCGGCGCGGGCGCCGGCGAGGCGACGGCCGTTCCGAAGCTGGCGACCAGGAGCAATCCGGCGAGGGAGGCGGGAAGGCGGCGGTTCACGGCTATGGGCTAAGCGTCTTCCCCCACAAGGATGAACGTGAAGCCGTCGTACCCCTTGCTGCCCACGGTCTGAATCGTGGTCGCGCTGACGCGCGGCTCGGCAGCGAGCATCTCGTTGAAGCGGCGCACGCCCCGGACGCTCGGATCCGCGCTGGCCGCGTCGATAACGGCCCCCTTTCGCACCACGTTGTCGACGATGATCACGGTGCCGGCGCGGGAGAGCCTGAGCGCCCAGGTGAAGTAATCCGGGATCCCCTCCTTGTCAGCGTCGACAAAGACAAGGTCAAACGGTCCGCTGCCCTCCTGCGCCAGCCGGGGCAGCGTCTCCAGCGCCGGGCCGAGCCGCAGATCCACGGTCCCGGCCAAGCCGGCGCGCGCAATGTTCGCGAGGGCGACCGCGGCGTGCTTCGGGTCGCATTCAAGGGTGATCAGGCGGCCGCCGGCCGGCAGCGCCCGGGCGAGCCAGATCGTGCTGTAGCCCCCAAGGGTCCCGATTTCCAGTATGGCGCGCGCCCCCCGGATGCGCGCGACAAGCTGCAGCAGCTTGCCCTGGCTCGGCGTGACGCTGATCTCGGGCAGTCCCGCGGCGGCGCTGTCGACAAGCGCCGCGCGAAGCGCCTCATCGGGCGCCACGATCAGGTCGGTGATATAGAGGTCGACGGCGCTCCAGGGCGTTTCGGGCATGGCCCATCATCTTCGCCGCCGGGCGCGAGGGCACAATGTTTTAACATTCAAGTGCCACGGGCTCGGTCAGCCGGGCGCGCTCCGCGCAATATGCGGGCGGACGACGCGGCCGTTCCTGGGCCCGAGAAGGGCCGGGACCTTACGGTCCCCGAAGACGTGAACGCACACCCCTCGGGCGCAAGCCCGCTCGGCGTCATCGATCAAACCGGAAACGTCTGGCAATGGACCGACAAATTCACCGACACCCACACGCGGGCGGCGAACCTGTGCTGGGGGAGCTACTACCGGCCGCGGGCCTTGATCTGGTATTTCCCGGGAACGTACAAGTTGAACGAGCACGGGAAGTACCTCCTGATGGCCCCGTCGAAGGACCGGGCCGGGACCCTCGGGTTCCGCCGCGCCATGGACGCCGAGTGGCCCGCGCGGGCTACGCCTTCGCCGGAGCGGCGGCCGCGGGCATGTCCGGGATCGGGCGACTGCGGTATTCCGCGTAGTCGGGCACGATGCGCTCGTAGATAGAGTCCATCAGCGGGGACGAGATGATGAAATCCGCGGACGACCGGTCGCAGGCGATGGGTATGTTCCAGACCACCGCCATGCGCAGCAGCGCCTTCACATCGGGATCGTGCGGCTGGGGCTCGAGCGGGTCCCAGAAGAAGATGAGAAAGTCGATCTCCCCATCCACGATCTTTGAACCGATCTGCTGGTCGCCGCCGAGCGGGCCGCTCTCGAGGCGCTTGACCGGAAACTTAAGCTCCTTTTCCAGGGCGGCGCCCGTGGTGCCCGTGGCGTAGACCTTGTGATGGGCGAGCAGGTCCCGGTTGAACTTGGCCCACTCGATTAGGTCGCGTTTCTTTTTGTCGTGCGCGACCAGCGCGATCTTCTTGTTCTTTCCCATTAGGATTGTCTTGTAGTTCATTTTTCGCGTCCTCGCGCGGCTCGGGACCGCTCGATGCCTTCACCAACCCGATCCGCGAGCTTCCGTCAAGAGGGCCGGGGATCGCCGTGCAAGTCCCCCGCCCAAGTTGCGGGGTCTTCTTGGAACTGGATTCCTCTTGGCGCAATCAGACCTGCATTTTGGGCTGCAAAACCGAGTCCCCTGTCTCGACTGGACGCAACTATGTCGGCCCGACAGCGTCTTTCACCAAACCCATTGCAAGAAAACCCGTTGGATTCTTGGACGCACCTTATTTCCCATGGACTCGGCACTCGACAGGGCTGCAGAATCCGGTGAACCCACAAACGGTTGGCCCGACCCCCCATGGCTCAGCCATGCACGCCTAACCACCAGCAATTAAAACACTTATGAACGATGCCGACGAAGCGCCCCTACGGGGACAAAATTTGCAGGCCGAATCCGGCCCGCAGGATCCTGCACCGCCGGCGGGGCGATCGGGATTGGCCGTGGTAGCTCTCGTCGCGGTCCTCGTGTGCGCCGGGCTCGTTTACCACTGGCTTTCGAAACCAAAGTCCCGGCCGTCCGGCCAGGCCGCAATCCCGGTCTCAACCGGCCTGGCGAGACTGGGTAGCGTCGATGTCTTTCTCGATGCGCTGGGGACCGTGACCCCGGTGTACACGGTCACATTGACCAGCCGCGTGGCCGGCGAACTGACCGAGGTGCGCTTTCAGGAGGGCCAGATGGTGAAGAAGAACGACCTGCTGGCGGTCATCGACCCGCGCCCCTACGATGCGGCACTGCTCCAGGCCCGGGGCCAGCTGGCACGCGACGAGGCGATGCTCAAGAACGCTCGCCTCGACCTCAGCCGATACAAGAACGCCTACGAGCAGCACGCCATCCCGGAGCAGCAGTTGGCGACCCAGCAGGCCCTTGTGGAGCAGGACGCAGGCGTCGTCCAGCTCGACGAGGGCAATTTGGCGGCCGCCCAGGTCAACGTAGACTACGCGCGAATCGTCTCGCCTATCGACGGGCGGGTGGGTCTGCGCTCCGTCGACCCCGGCAACATCGTCTCGGCCGACGGAACCACGGGGCTGGCGACCATAACACAGCTGCAGCCCATCACGGTCATCTTCAACATCGCCGAGGATGACCTGTCGCGCGTGACCGAGCAGGTTGCGACGGGCCGGGCCCTGCGGGTGGACGCGCTGGACCGTTCGCTGCAGCACAAGCTGGCCGAGGGCACCCTGCTGACGCTCGACAACCAGATCAACCCGACGACGGGCACCGTCCGCGGCAGGGCAACGTTTTCCAACCTGAGGAACGAGCTCTTCCCCAATCAGTTCGTGAATGCCAGACTCTTGATAAAGACCCTTTCCCAGGTCGTCGTGGTGCCTTCGGCCGCGATTCAGCGCAACAACGAGGCCACATTCGTGTACGTGGTGCAGCCCGACAGCACCGTGAAGTTCCGCGACGTGAAGGTAGGCGCGACGGAAGGGGAGGCTTCCGCAGTCACGGGCGTCAAGCCGGGCGAGGAGCTCGTCACGGACGGCTTCGACAAGTTGCAGTCGGGTACGAAGATCGTGGTCCGGCAGCTTCCGCCGCCCCCGGTCCCGGCCGCGCCGCCCAAATAGCCCGCGACCGAATGAATCCGTCGCGCCCGTATATCCTGAGGCCGATCGCGACCTCGCTGCTGATGACGGCGATCCTGCTGCTCGGCATCATCGCCTTTCGACAGCTGCCGGTCGCGGCCCTGCCGGAAGTGGATTACCCGACGATGCAGGTTCTGACGTTCTACCCCGGCGCCAGCCCCGACGTCGTGGCTTCTGCCGTCACGGCGCCGCTCGAGCGGCAGCTCGGCCAGGTGCCGGGCTTGAATCAGATGCTGTCCACCAGCTCCGAGGGAGCATCGGTCATCACGCTGCAATTCGTGCTGAGCCTGAACATCGACGTCGCTGAACAGGACGTCCAGGAGGCCATAAACGCGGCGCAGAACTACCTTCCGCCGCAGCTTCCAATGCCGCCCGTCTACAACAAGGTCAATCCGGCCGACGCCCCCATCCTCACCCTGGCGCTCACATCCGACTCAATTCCACTGTCAAAGGTCGAGGACTACACGGACACCCGCCTGGCGGAGAAGATCTCCCAGCTGCCCGGCGTCGGCGCGGTCACGATAAGCGGCGGGCAGAAACCCGCGGTCCGCGTCCAGGTCAACCCCACCCAGCTCGCGTCCTACGGACTCAACCTGGAAAACGTGCGCGCGACTCTGGTCTCGGCGAGCCTGGACGCGGCAAAGGGCAGCTTCGACGGCCCCAACCAGAGCTACCAGATCGGGGCGAACGACCAGATCACCACAAGCGCCGATTATCGGCAGCTTGTCCTGGCCTACAAGGCGGGCGGCCCGGTCATGTTGAAGGACGTCGCCAATGTGGTCGACGGCATCGAGAATAACCAGGAATCCGCCTGGATGAACGCGGTACCGGCCGTGATCGTCAACATTCAGCGCCAGCCGGGCGCCAACATCATCGACGTCGTCGACCGGATCAAGGCGCTGCTGCCTAAGCTCAGGGCCACGATCCCCCCGGCGATCAAGATCGCCGTCCTGACCGACCGGACCACCTCGGTGCGCGCCTCGGTCTCCGACGTCGAGTTCGAGCTGCTGGTCTGCATCGGGCTGGTGGTGGCCGTCATCTTCGTATTCCTGCGCACGTTCTCCGGCACGATCATCCCGAGCATAGCGGTGCCCCTGTCGCTCGTCGGGACCTTTGCCGCCATGTACGCCCTCGGCTACAGCCTCAACAACCTGACGCTGATGGCGCTGACGATTTCGACGGGTTTCGTCGTCGATGACGCGATTGTCATGATTGAGAACATCACCCGGTACGTCGAGCAGGGCGAGGCGCCCCTTGCGGCCGCGCTCAAGGGTGCGGAGCAGATCGGCTTCACGATCATGTCGCTCACGGTCTCGCTGATCGCGGTGCTAATACCCCTGCTCTTCATGGGCGACATCACCGGCCGCCTGTTCAGGGAGTTTGCCGTGACGCTCAGCGTCACGATACTCATATCCGCCGTTGTCTCGCTCACCTTGACACCGATGCTGTGCGCGAAGCTTCTCAAGCACACCGACGCGTCGCAGCAGGGCCGCTTCTACAAGGCGTCCGAGAGGATCTTCGAGCGGACAATCGCCTTCTATGGCCGGACCCTCGATTGGGTGCTCGAGCACCGAAGGCTTACCTTGGCCGTCGCCGTGGGGACCCTCGCGTTCACCGTCTTCCTCTACGTCGTCATCCCGAAGGGCTTCTTCCCGGTCCAGGACACGGGCGAGATCCAGGGCGTCTCCGAGGCGGACCAGAGCGTCTCATTTGCGGAGATGGCGCGCCTCCAGCAGCAGCTCGCGGCGACCATCCTCAAGGATCCGGCCGTCGAGAGCCTCTCGTCCTTCATTGGAGTCGACGGGACGAACACGACTCTCAACAGCGGGCGGATCCAGATCAACCTCAAGCCGCTTAAGGAGCGCAAGAAGTCGGCGTCCGAGATCATCCGCAGGCTGCAGACGTCCCTCGTGAAAGTCGACGGCATCAGCCTCTACATGCAGCCGGTGCAGGATATCTCCGTCGAGGACATCGTCAGCCGGACGGAGTACCAGTACAGCCTGCAGGACCCCAGCGCGGACGAGCTTTCGAGCTACGCCGCGAAGTTCGTCGACCGCCTCAAGGCCCTTCCCGAGCTGGCAGACGTGGCAGGCGACCTGCAGACGCAGGGCCGCCAGGCCTCCCTCTCCTACGACCGGATGACCGCTGCCCGGCTTGGAATCACGCCCCAGAACATCGACGACAGCCTCTACGACAGCTTCGGCCAGCGGCAGGTGTCGACGATCTTCACCCAGCTCAACCAATACCACGTGATCCTTGAGGTGGCCCCCGAGTTCCAGACAAACCCCGAGCACCTGCGGGACATCTACCTCACGTCCGCCGGCGGGGGCGCCGTTCCCTTGAGCGCCGTGACCCAGGCCACCCGGACCACCGCGCCGATCCTCATAAGCCACATGGGGCAGTTCCCCGCGACCACCGTCTCCTTCAATTTGGATTCCGCAGCTTCCCTGGGCGCCGCGGTTACCGCGATCCAGCACCTTGAAAAGGAGCTGCCGAAGCCGGCCGCAATGCAGGGCTCCTTCCAGGGGACCGCCCAGGCCTTTGTGAACTCGCTGACGAACGAGCCCATCCTGATACTGAGCGCGGTGGTCACGGTCTACATCGTGCTGGGAGTCCTCTACGAGAGCTACATCCACCCGATCACGATCCTCTCGACGCTGCCGTCGGCTGGGGTGGGCGCCATCCTGGCGCTGCTGATTTGCGGCAGCGAGCTGACCATCGTGGCGATCATCGGCATCGTTCTGCTCATCGGCATCGTGCAGAAGAACGCCATCATGATGATCGACTTTGCGCTCGCGGCCGAGCGCCAGGAGCACAAGGCGCCCTACGACGCCATCCATCAGGCGTGCCTCCTTCGCTTCCGGCCGATCCTGATGACCACGATGGCCGCCATGCTTGGAGCGGTGCCCCTCGCTCTCGGCCAGGGAATTGGCTCGGAGCTGCGCCGGCCGCTCGGGATTACCATAATCGGCGGCCTGATCTTCAGCCAGCTTCTCACCCTCTACACGACGCCCGTGATCTATCTGTTCTTCGATGAGGCGGCGGCCAGGATGGCGGGCCGGCGCCGTTCCGGCGGCGTGCCGGCGCCGATCGGGCCGGGGCCTGGGGACGGCGAGCATCGATGAGCCTCTCGTCACCGTTCATCAGGCGGCCGGTCGCGACCACGCTGCTCACTGCCGCGGTGGCGCTGACCGGCGCCGTCGCCTTCCCGTTCCTTCCGGTCTCGCCGCTGCCGCAGGTGGACTTCCCGACGATCTCCGTCCAGGCATCGCTGCCCGGGGCGAGCCCCGAGATCATGGCCTCGTCAGTCGCCACTCCGCTCGAGAGGGAGTTTGGCCGAATTTCCAGCGTTTCGGAGATGACGGCGCAGAGCACCCTCGGCCAGACTAGTGTCACGCTGCAGTTCGCCCTGAGCCGCAGCATAGACGCTGCGACGCGCGACGTGGAGTCGGCGATCAACGCCGCCCGAACCTACCTGCCCGCCGATCTGCCGAACAATCCGACCTACCGGAAGGTAAATCCGGCTGACGCCCCGATAATGATCATCTCCCTGACGTCGGATACGCTGGCGCCGTCCGCGCTCTATGACGCCGCCTCGACCATCCTCGCGCAGAAGCTATCCCAGGTGCAGGGCGTCGGCCAGGTGATTGTGGGCGGAAGCTCGGCGCCGGCGGTGCGCATAGACGTGAATCCGACGCAGCTCAACGGCCACGGACTGCAGCTGGAGGATGTCCGCAACGCGGTCGCCGCGCAGACGGCCAATGAGGCCAAGGGGGGCTTCTCCGGCACGACCCGGCGCTGGCTGATCAGCGCCAACGACCAGCTGATGAAGGCGGCGGACTATCGACCCATCATAGTCACGTACCGGGGCGGCGCCCCAGTAAGGCTGTCGGATGTCGCCAACGTCTCCGATTCTGTCCAGACCGTCAGGTCCCTGGGCCTGGAAAACGGGCGGCCGGCGGCTTCGCTCATCATCTTCCGCCAGCCCGGTGCGAATATCATCACCACGGTCGACGGGATCAAGGCGGCACTGCCGCAGCTTCACGCCGCCATCAACCCCGGCATCGACATCGACGTCGCGCTGGACCAGACGGCGACGATCCGAGCCTCGGTGAAGAACGTGGAAGTGACACTCTTCATCTCGATCTCGCTCGTCGTGCTCGTCGTCTTTCTCTTTCTGCGGGAATGGCGCGCCACGCTGATTCCGGTCGTGGCGGTGCCCGTCTCGATCATCGGGACCCTCGGGGTCATGTACCTGTTTGGATACAGCATCGACAACTTGTCGATGATGGCGCTCACCATCTCGACCGGCTTCGTCGTCGACGACGCCATCGTGGTCCTGGAAAATATCACGCGCCACTCGGAGGCGGGTATGAGCGCATCGGAGGCGGCGTTCAAGGGGTCAGCGGAGATCGGATCCACGGTCGTGTCGATGAGCATCTCCCTCGTGGCCGTCTTCCTACCGATCCTGCTGATGGGGGGAATCATCGGGCGGCTATTCCGCGAATTTGCCGTCGCCCTCTCCGTCACAATCCTCCTGTCCCTCGGTGTCTCTCTCACGACCACCCCGATGATGTGCTCGCGCCTGCTGCGCGGCGAGAAAGGGCACGGAAGACTCTACAGGTCGAGCGAAAGGGCATTCAAGAACCTCCTCGGCGGTTACGGGCGCAGCCTCGCATGGGTCCTTGACCATTCGGTGCTCGTCCTACTCATCGCGATCGGGACCATCGGCTTGGCCGTGGTCCTTTACTTCATCGTGCCCAAGGACTTCTTCCCCCAGCAGGACACCGGCCGCCTGGTCGGGAACGTGATCGCGGACCAGGACACCTCGTTCCAGTCGATAAAGCAGAAGATCAACAGGCTGGTCGGGATCACGAAAGCGGACCCGGCCGTCTCCGCGGTGATCGCCTTCACCGGCGGAGGGGGTGGCACGACGACCAACACGGGGCGCGTATTCGTCTCGCTAAAGCCCCGCAACCAGCGGACGGCAACCGCCAGCCAGGTCATCGACCGCCTCAGGCCCAAGCTCGCCGTCGTGCCGGGTGCGACCCTCGTCCTGCAGGCGGTCCAGGACGTGAGGGTGGGCGGCCGGCCGAGCGCCGCCCAGTACCAGTACACGATCCAGAGCGACAATCTGGACGAGTTGAATCAATGGGGCCCGAAACTCCTGACGACGATGAGGCACATCCCCCAGCTGACCGACGTCACAAGCGACGCCCAGAACAACGGCTTGGCCGCAAACCTCGTGATCGATCGTCTCACCGCGTCCAGGCTCGGCATCGCGCCCCATGCGATAGACAACATTCTCTATGACGGATTCGGGGAGCGGGAGATCGCGACAACCTACACCCCGATAAATCAGTACTTCGTCGTGATGGAGGTGGAGCCGAGGTTCTGGCAGAACCCAGACGCATTGAGGAGCGTGTACGTCTCCTCAGCCGGCGGCGGGGTCGTCCCGCTCGCGGCCTTCACGCATTTCCGCGCCGCGACGGCGCCGCTGGCGGTCAACCATTCCGGCGTCTTCCCGTCCGTCACCATATCCTTCAATCTCGCCCCTGGAGTGGCGCTGGGCGATGCCGTCGACCTGATCAACGCGGCGGAGACGCGGGAGGGGATGCCGACGGCGATCACCGGCTCCTTCAGCGGAACGGCGCAGGCGTTCAACGCCTCGCTCGCAAACGAGCCGCTCCTTATCGCGGCTGCCATCGCAACCGTTTATATCGTCCTCGGAATACTCTACGAAAGCTACATCCATCCGATAACGATCCTCTCGACCCTTCCGTCCGCCGGCGTCGGCGCGCTCCTGGCGCTGCTGATCACCAACACGTCGCTGAGCGTGATCGCCCTCATCGGTGTCTTTCTGCTGATCGGGATCGTGAAGAAGAACGCCATCATGATGATAGACTTCGCGCTCGAGGTCGAAAGGCGGGAGCAGAAGACCCCGAAGGAGGCTGTGTTCCAGGCCTGCCTCCTGCGCTTCCGCCCGATCATGATGACGACCATGGCGGCAATGCTCGGCGGCCTTCCCCTCGCGCTCGGCACGGGCATGGGCGCCGAGCTCCGGCGGCCCCTCGGAATCTCAATAGTCGGCGGCCTCCTCGTGAGCCAGGTGCTGACCCTCTACACGACGCCGGTGATCTACCTCTACATGGATAGGATCAACAACTGGATCGGGAAATTCGGATTCGCGCGGCCACCCGGCGAGCCGGTGGCGGCTCCTGGCCCGGCGCTCCCATGAGGACCCGACCTATTCTCGCAGCCTGGGGCGCCGGGCTCTTCCTCGCGGGCTGCAATCTCGCGCCCCGCTACGAGCAGCCTCATGTGGAAGCTTCCGGGCGCTTCAAGGAGGCGGTTCCGAACGGCGCCGAATCGCAGGGCTGGAAGATCGCCGAACCGAGCGACAGCGCCCTTCGCGGCAGGTGGTGGGAGCCGTACCGAGACCCGCAGCTCGACGAGCTCGAGGAGCGGGTGGCGATCTCAAACCAGACTGTCGCCGCCGCCGAGGCGAACTACCGGGCGGCTCGAGCCCTGGTCACCGAGGCGCAGGCCGCGCTCCTTCCAACCCTGAGCGTGGACCCGTCGGTCATTCGCTCGCGCTCCAGCGCGGCCGTCGCCTCCAACGGCAGCGGTTCCTCCTCCGGCGGGTCCGGGACCTCCGGTGGCGGCGGAACCGGCCCCCGAACGTATTTCACCCTTCCGGTCGACGCCTCGTACGAGGTGGATCTCTGGGGCAGCGTGCGCAACGCGGTCGCGCAGAGCTCGCTCTCCGCGCAGGCAAGCGCAGCGCAGGTGGCGACCGCCCTTTTGGGCACGCAGACAACGTTGGCCCAGGATTATTTCTCGCTCAGGGCGGTCGACGAGCAGCGGCGGATTCTCGACACCACGCTCGCCGATTACGAGGCAAGCCTCCACCTTGTCAGGACCCTCTATAACAATGGACTGGCCTCGGAGGAGGACATGGCGGAGGCGGACACGCAGCTCGCCGCCGCCGAGGCGCAGGCAACCGACCTGGGCGTCGCCCGGGCCCAGTACGAACACGCCATCGCGGTCCTAATAGGGGTTCCGCCGGCGCAGTTCTCCGTCGCGGTCCGCCCGTTCAATTCGGCGCTGCCCCAAGTCCCGGTCGGAGTGCCATCGGACCTGCTTGAGCGCAGGCCGGACATCGCCGCGGACGAGAGGCAGGTCGCGGCCGCCAACGCTGGAATAGGCATCGCACGGGCTGCCTATTTCCCCAACCTGACCCTGAGCGCCAGCGGCGGATTCGAGTCGACCAACCTCACCCAGCTTCTGAATTGGCCGAACCGCGTTTGGTCGATCGGCCCGAGCCTGGTGCAGCCCCTGTTCGATGCCGGGCTGCGCCGGGCCGCCAACGCTCAGGCCAGGGCGCTTTACGATGAAGCGGTCGCGAACTACCGGCAGGCGGTTCTGAGCTCCTTCCAGTCCGTGGAGGACAACCTTGCCACCCTGCGCATTCTCGCAGCTGAGGTGGCGCAGCAGCACAAGGCCGCATTGGCGGCCCAGCACACCGTGCAATTGTCGGTGGTAAGGTACCAGAACGGCCTGGACAGCTACATCAATGTCATCACGGCCCAGAATTCCTTTCTCACGAACCGCTTGAATGAATTGCAGGTCCAGCTCCGCCAGCTCACGGCAAGCGTCGCCCTGGTCAACAACTTGGGCGGTGGCTGGGACAGGTCCCAATGGGGACGGACCGAGTCGATGGCGCAGAACCCGCCCGGCGCCGGCGCCAAGGCCGAGCCACCGCCGGAGAACGCAGGACCCGGCGTGCCGAATCCCGCGCCCTTGCCGGACACCGTCAAGCGGCCCGAGGACCTGCTTAAGCAGAATGAGCGGGACATGGCACCTCCGCCCGCCCGTTGACCCCCTGGGGCGCCGCCGCGAGGCGGAAGCCTGACATCTCAACTCGGCGGCGGTCCCGCCTCATGCTCCCAAGCTCGCAGGCTGAGAGCGATGGGGCGGGGCACCGCGGGCTCATCGGCCAATTGAAAGCTCGTATCCGACGTCGGCATTCAAGACGTAGGAGCCGGCGGGAAGGGGGGACGTGGTGGTAAGGAGGACGGCACCCGGGCCGACCGGCCTCACGTACGCCGCCACCCGCTGTTCTCCAAACCAGATTGCCGTGGGAGAGCCGCCCGCGACCTCGACGCCCCGCCGGCCGTCCTTCAGGGTCTCGGCTGAGGTCAGTTCCAACGGCGGTGTTCGAGGCAGGGGCGGTCCGATGAAGAGCAGGATCACAACCCGACCGTCGGCCTCCGGCCTGGGATCCTTGCCGTCGAATTCGAGATAGGCGACCTTGACGCCCTTTTGGGCAAGGCGCCTGACGCCCGACGCCACGGCGCCAAGTGCCCCTCCCGAAGCCTCCTCGGGGGTCATTGGGTGGATCGTCTCCACGACAACGTGCCCATTGTTCCTCGGCAGGGGTCTCCAAGTGCCGCCGCTGAGCAAATAGGCGCCCGTCTTCCCCGGAAATGAGGGAAAGACCGAGGCGTCGGCGGGAGGCGAGTCCGGTTCGAGCCCTTCGGCGGGCGCGGAGAGGAAAACGCCCACCGGAAACTCCATCTCCCAATGCGGGTCGCCCTGTATGCCTCCGGTGATCGAGTCGCCAACGAGCGCCAGCTGCAGCGTATGGGCGACGGGAGCAACGAGGAAGGGGACGGCAAGACTGTCGCTCGAATCGAACTCCCCAACGCCAGTCGTACCCAGGGTCATCGAGACATCGGGAGGATTCCACGTGCCGGAAAGCTCCTGATAGACGTTCAACTGGACCAGCGAATGGATGCTCGCGGCGATCGTGCCCTTCTGCCGGTCGATGTGCGCAATTTCCAACCGGGCCTGGGTGACGGAACCCTGATCGTCGCGGATGGTGCCATCGTAGGCGATCCCGTCCCGCAAGGCGCCGCTGAAACGGCGCGCCCTGGCCGCGCGAGCGGCGTCCAGGCTGGCGAGATCGCCGGCTTCGAGTGGAGCAAACCGGTACGTGAACCGGCCGTCCTCGCCGGCAAGTGTTCCGCCCTCGACCCCGAGGTGGACATCCAGAGCGTTTCGGTCGCCGAGGATCGAGCCCGCCCCTGCCTCCTCGGCCGCCTCGCCCGACGTGGACCTGAGCCGGACGGGCTCGCCGCCCGAGCGCCGCGAATTGCCGATGATCGACCCGTGCAGTGGGCGCTTCCACTGGCGGGTCGTCGATTCGATCGCGGCCTCGAGAGATTCACCGTCCTGCGATCGCGCCTTGAAGCGCAGGAGGAGCGGCTCCGAGGCACCGGTGGCCTTCGAGACGGCGGCGCCGCGGTAAAGCGATCCGGGGGCCGTGGCGGACATCGCCCGCTCGAACTCAGCCGCCAGGCCAGCCCTCAGCGAGGGGAGCTGGCCGGCATTGACATATTCGAACCTGTATTGATACGAGCGGCTTGTCTCCCACAGGTTGCCCTTGGGGTCCATTCGGAGCGAGAACGACCATCCCTGGGAGTTCTCGAGGAACGGCCCGGCGTTGCGGACCGCCTGTTCGGGCTGCGAGGCGAGGTCCAGCGTCGGGGCTTCAAAATCGGCATCGGAGGACCACGTTCCTTGGAACGCGCGCCCATAGTGCCAGCCGCCGCCATTGCGCAGGAGCGCCGTCACCGCATTTCCAGCGGAGAAGCCCGTGATCTCGAGGTAGAGCGGCACTCCCTGCTGCTCCCCGGCGCGAAGCGCCACTCCGCGAAAGACGCTCCCTGGAGAGATCCGGGCCAAGAAAGCCTCGCGGCGCACGGCGACTGCACCGGCATGCGCCGCCTCCATGTTGCGCCGCGTCTCCGCCACGCGCTCGGCAAAGGCCTTCAGGTCGGCCGCGAGCGCACGCAGCCGGGCATCGTCGCCGGGGTCGCCCGCAAGGAACGCGCCGTCGCCGAACGCGGAGCGCCCCTCGCCCATCGGGAAGCCGCTGTCATAGGCTCCGGATTCCAGGGTGAAGTTCCAGCTGTCGCCCTCGCGGTGGGCGCGAAGCACGGCCTGATAGGCAAAGGCAGCGCCCGAGCCTGCCGTCATGCGCAGAATGAGCGCCCGATAGGGGTCCGGCGGGAATGGCCGCAGGCGCGCGAATTCAGGCGTTTGCGAGGCTTCGCGGTCCGCCATCAACCGGCGCGCATCCGCCGTCGATTCCTGATCAAGCTTGAACGTCGCGCGCATGTATTCGGCCGCGTCGACCTTTGAATAGAGAGGCCGAAGCGTCCGGGCCGTCGCGGTGACGGCGACCCGCAGATCGGCCCCGTTCGGCCGTGTGACCGCGACCCGCACCACGGTAAACTGAACCTTGCCCCCACCCATGGTCCTGTCCAGAAACGACGCAACGTCTTCGGCTCGGACCGGAGTCCGCAAATCAAGCCATCCGAGGATGGTGGCCAGGACAAGTGCGAGCGCCGCGCATCCGGCAAGGATCGTGCGCATTGCGGACTTGGAGAGCGGCGGTTGCATGTCAGCGCGCTTCGATCATCGGAAGGCGCCATTCCAGCCGGGCCACGCGGTGTGAGGCGAACGAATTAATGCGGGGGGCCGGCCCCGCGGCTCCAGGGCGCGCAAACGCCCCAAGCCCGACCGACCGGGCATTGGTTGCACAAGCACTTACCCAATGTGTGCTTACGCAACATGCCGGGCCCGCGATTGTCCCCGCGTGTTCCGGGGAGCCAGGGGGCCGGCGCCTCCGGGCAACGCAGGAGCCGGGCCTTGGGGGAAGCTTTGATCTGCAGGTCCTTGGGCCAAAGGTTGAGCCATTTTGACCGTGCCCTTGCGAACCCCGAAATACTCCTCTTGTTATGCGACTATGAAAAGAAACGCATCCGCCGTATGGCAGGGCAACCTCAAGAGTGGCAAGGGCACGCTGTCCACCGACAGCGCGGTCCTCAAGCTGACCCCGTATTCCTTCACTTCACGTTTTGCGTCCGGCTCGGGCACGAATCCCGAGGAACTAATTGCCGCGGCCCATGCGGGCTGTTTCACCATGGCGCTCTCGGCCGCGCTGGAGGGCGCCGGCTTCACCGCCGATAACCTGAGCACAAAGGCTGAATTAAGTTTGGAAAACCATCCGCAGACCAGCTGGACGATCACGGCAATCCACCTCAGCACCGTGGCCAAGGTGCCAGGGATTTCGCCGGACAAGTTCGCCGAGGTCGCCGCGGGCGCAAAGGCAAACTGCCCTGTGTCGCGGGTGCTCAAGGCCGACATAACGCTCGACGCCAGGTTGGGGTGAGTCGCCTGCGTCTGGCGCGGGATCCCGGTGGCGGCGCCGCACGGACGTGCGGTTCCAAGGGTGATTTGAGCGTCGACGGACGCTTTAACCCGCTCTACTTGGAGCTGTTGCCCTACCTTGGCTTTCTAGGCGCCAGGTCTTCGGGGCGTTCGATTTGAGCCAACCTCGATCCCGACGTGCACGCTAGGCCATACTTTGGGCGGATGGTGGTCGGCGCCGCCGCGGGCGCCGCGGCGAGTTATCCGTTGGCCTCCACGAATGCGGCGCCGGAGGCCAGCTTCGTCATTGGCGCCGTTATCGGGGCGGCATATTCCGCCGGGCTGGGGCGGATTCGGCCAGGGCTCGCTGAACGCACGATGGCGGCATGCGCCCTCGGAATTCCGCTCTGGGTTCTTGTGACGTGCGTCGGGATTCCGGCCCTCGGCGGGCGCGCCCCGGCCCTGGGCGCGGAGCAGATGCGGGACGCCTTTCCGTCGCTGGTCGGTTGGATGCTCTACGGCTGCCTCCTGGGCGTTCTCTCACGGGCGCTCGATGGACTCACGGGGCTGTTCGCGGGAAGTGAATCCGAGGCACGGCCAAGTCGAACCGGTCCCCCGAGAAGCGTCGTCATACTGGGCGGCGGCTTCGCAGGGATGACCACGGCTGTTTGGCTCGAACATGAACTTCGCCGCGACGCGTCGGTTTACGTCACCCTGGTAAGCGATCAGAATGCGCTGCTGTTTACGCCGATGCTCGCGGAGGTAGCCGGCGGCAGCCTGGAGGCGAGCCATATCAGCACGCCGCTGCGAAGCGCCCTCCGCCGAACCGAGTTCCTGCGCGGATGCGCCGAGAGCGTCGATTTCGAGCGGCGGGTCGTCAGGGTCGCACCGGTTGCCGCGAGCCCGGGGATGGCCCGCGAGATTCGATTCGACCACCTCGTTGTGGCCCTGGGGTCCGTACCGAACTACTTTGGCTCGGCGAGCATCCAGAGGCATGCCCTGGATTTCAAGAGCTTGCTGGACGCAATCCGCATCCGCAACCACGTCATCGAAATGTTCGAGCGCGCCGACCGCGAGCCCGACGCCGGCGTTCGCCGTTCCTTGGCGACATTCGTCATTGCCGGCGGCGGCTTCGCCGGCGTGGAGCTTGCCGGCGCGGTCAACGATTTCGCGCACGGCATACTGGCCGATTACCCCGCCGTCGCAGCCGATGAGATTCGAACGATACTCGTCCATTCGCGCGATCGCGTCCTTCCGGAGCTGAGCGAGTCGCTCGCGCGGTATGCGCAGGACCGTATGGCGGCCCGGGGCGTCGAGTTCCGCCTCAATACTCGGGTGCTCGACGCAAGGCCCGGCTTGGTCGTCCTGAGCGACGGGGAGCTCCGGGCTCAAACGCTCGTTTGGACCGCCGGAAGCTCGCCCAATCCCGCCTTGAAGTCCCTCGGCCTCGAGACCGATAAGCGCGGCGCCGCCGCGGTCGATAGCACGATGGCGGTCAGCGGCCGCCCGGGTGTCTGGGCGCTCGGGGATTGCGCGGCCCTGAGGGACGGGCGCAGCGGGAAAGCGTGCCCGCCAACAGCGCAATTCGCGCTCAGGGAGGGGAGGGCGCTCGCCCGGAATATCCGACTCGCGCTCCAGGGCGTCGCCGCGGAACCTTTCCATTTCGAATCCCTCGGCTCCCTCTGCGTCGTCGGGCATCAGACGGCCTGCGCCGAGATCACCATTCCCTTCGCGCGCGAGAAATCGCTTAGGTTTTCCGGATTGCTGGCGTGGATGATGTGGCGCGCGATCTACGTCTCCAAGCTGCCCGGGACGGAGCGAAAGGCGCGCGTGCTGCTCGATTGGGCCTTTGAGCTATTCTTCCCCCGCGACATCGTCCAGACGATCGAGCTAAAGGAGGATCGGACCCCGTGAGCGCTTCCGGCTCCTCCGCAACGCCCCGTGCTCCGGCCGAGGGAGCTTGGACCGCGCCCGTCGGAGCCCTTTTGGCGATGGCGGTTGGAGCAGCCGGCGGCGGCCTCGCGGCGGCATTGGCGCCCGCATCCGCGGGACGGCAGGTCGTTGTCGGGGCCGTGTTCGGCCTTCTGTGCGCGACAGCGCTCCGGGCTCGGGCGACGAGCCCCGGGGCCGGCTTGATCTGGGGGCTCGGGGCCGGATTCATGCTGTGGGTCGCGCTGCCTGCCGTCGCAGCCGTCATGAACGCGGCCGGATACTCCCCCGACTCCATGCTGGGCCAGGCCCGCGCGCGCTTCCCGGCCCTGGTCGGCTGCATCGCCTGCATCGGAGCTCCGGTCGGACTGTTTCTCGGCACATGGGGATTGCTGGGGGCGCGGGCGATCCACGGGTTTCACTGGTGGCGGGCGATCACCGCAGGAGGCGCGGCCGGCGTCGTCGCGGCCCTGATCTTCAGCCGCTGGATGTACGAGGGCGACTTCTACCCGCTGATAAGCGGGTATGGCACGTTGAACACGCATTTCGGCACGGTCGTGTTCCATTTTGCTGTCGCCTGCCTGATTGGCTGCACGTTCGGCATGCTCTTCCAGGCGGACGTGCGGAACTTGGGATCGTCAATGGGATGGGGCATGGCCTACGCGATGTTCTGGTGGTTCCTGGGACAGCTCACCCTTTTCCCGGTCGCCGCAGGCAATCATGCCGACTGGTCGGCCGCGCGAGGCGGCGAGCTGTTCGGTTCGCTGGTCGGCCACATACTCTTTGGCCTGATCCTTGGCGTCGTCTACGCGGGCGTCGACTCCGGCTGGACCCGGCTCTTTGTCGACGCCGATCCGCTCAATCGCAAGAGGGAGGGGCCCGGAGTGAGGCTCATGCTGTCGCTGGGATGGGGAGGGGTGGCCGGATTCTCCGGAGCCCTGGCCGCGCTGCCGCTAATGCTCCAGTCCGGGGTGCTCACAAAGCTGGCCGGCCTCGATTCGGGCCTCCCGGCGGCCCTGGGGATTTGCATGCACCTCGTGCTGGGCACGCTCATCGGCGCTACCTACGGCGTCTTGTTCAGGGGCGAAACATCGAATGCCGTATTCGGCAGCCTTTGGGGTTCCGTCTTCGGCTTGATCTGGTGGTACGCGGGGCCGCTGACGCTGCTGCCGCTCCTGCGGACCGGAGAATGCGACTGGAGGCCCGAAGCCGCTGCTGCGCTCCTGCCGTCCCTCGTCGGCCACCTTGTCTTCGGCCTGGTGACGGCAAACGTGTTCTTGGCGTTCGAGCGCAATTACACCTGGTGGCTCCTCGCGGACCCCCGCTATGCGGCGCTAGAGGGACGCCGCAGCAGGCCGCTCGTCACCCCAGCGCCGGCGCTCTGGGTATTTGTCCTTGGTCTCGGCGTGCTCCTGCCCGTTGTGCTGTCGTGAGCCGGGCGGCCGCCTCCGGAGCGCTTCTTGGGGAATCCCGACCCGAGCGCCCGGCTCCGCCCGTCAGCGGCTGGCGGGCTGCAGCTGACTTAGCTGCTGCTGGCATCGCCCGATGATTCGATAGAGCCGGTTTACCTCGAGCATTTCCTGCTCCGTCAGCTTCTTTTTTGGAACCGAGCGGTCCGTGTAGAAGATCTTGGTCATGGAGTTGAATTCAAGCTCGCTGCCGACCCATGCCAGGCCCGGATTCAGCTCCGTCGAGACGTAATCAAAGCGGTCGTAGGGCGTCTCCTGGGTCTTGCGCACATCAACCGTGTTGAAATCGGGTGTCGCGGCGCCCGGGTGGAACCAGGGCGGGCCGAACATTGTCACCCGCATCTCCGCCGTGCGCTCCACGGGTGCCACCGCCTGGTTGACGATCTTCCTGACCTGCGTCTCGGCGTCGACTTGATCCTTTCGAAGCGCGGCCATCTGCTCCTGGGGTGTGCGCGGCTGCGCGGGAGTCGGAGTCGGAGGGCTGGGCTGTTCCTGCGCAGCGACCACGGGCTTAACCGATACCACCACGTTATCCCTAATCTTGATGGTCACGTCGGAATAGTTCAGGATCCGGACGGCGCCTGCCGCGACCTGGCTCTTGGGATTTCCGTTCTCGGCGATCACTTGCTGGTAGGTGTCGCCGACACTGGACCCAAGCGCGGCTGCAACCGAGAAGAGGAGGTACAAGGTGTATTTCATTGGGGGCTCGTTCGGAAACCAGTGGCTCGGCCTGGTCATTCTGCGCGCGGCGACCACGGCCCGTCGGCCGCGGGCGCTTCGAGCGCCGGCATCATTTGAGCCGCATGGTCACCGGAGTGAAGCCCAGGTGGGAAATCTCCACGGTGTCGCCGGCCGAGAGCTTCCAGTCGTCGAAGTGGCCGAATTCGGCGGTGTGCTGGGCATCCAGCACGATATCCACGGTCTTTCTGCGCCGGGACTCCGCATTGTCCATTGCTAGGGCGAGGTGCAGCTCTTCAGAGCATTCATTTCGGATCGACAGGATGTAGCCCGATCCGAGCGACTTCCTCGACGTGGCAATGACCGGCAGGATTTCACCGCGGCTGGAGTAGTAGGAAAGCGGGTGACTGGCCGAGTCACGCACGACTTTCTCCTGCAAGCCCCTGATGGTCTCGTTGCGCTTCTCGACCATCGCGGCCAGGATCGCAATGGCGATGACCGCCGCGCCGAGGATGGTGAGCAGCACGGCGAACAGCATGTCGGTGCGCTTATATGTGCGGGGCTGACCCTTTGGCCTTAATGGGGAAAGTGACACGGGATTACTTGGGTATGAGGCAGGAGACAGTTACCGAAACGCCGGCTTGCGACAAGGGCGCAGACTCTCCCAATGGGGCCGGGCTCCTGCCGCTCGGATGCAGTCGCCGCGCCCAGTCTGTAAGTGAATGACCCTTTTCATGTTACCTAAATGGGATGGCCGCGCAAACTCACAATTGGCAGGAAAATCTAGCTCGCGGGCGGTTCGCGCCGGGCAATGGGGCCGGCGGCAAATCCCGGAAGGCGAGGGGACCGTGCGAGCCGGCGGATGGCAAACCAGGAGGTTCCGGCCAATGGGCCGGATCAGCACCCCACGGGAGGGCAAGACGCGGCACTTGAACCAACGGCGCGTTTCCCGTACTTAGGTCTGCCATGAAATCCTCTCCCGCTGTGAATGTAGCCCTGACGCTTGCAGTGTTATGCTGCGCCGGGCTGATCTTTCTATTTGCGCAGTTGGCCGGGTCCAGGCAGCAGGCCGCTGTATTGAGAGCGGCAAACGCGGCGCTGGAGGTGCATATGGCGGCGGTTCAGGGCTCGCTCGATGCCATCAAGAGGGATCTGAAGCAATACGACGCGGCCATCGGGCCACAGGGCACGCTTCAACTCCTGGCAAAGGGCATCCAAAGCGGAGATGCGGAGCTGTCGCTAAAGTCGCTCAGGATAGTCTCCAATGGGAAACCGCTGGTTTCCCTGGGATCGATTCCGGATTCCGGGGGCGTCATCCAGGTGGGATCGAGCGACGGCACGAGCAGCGCATCGATTTCCGCGGTCTCTGGGAAGAGCAGGATTGGCCTCAAGGCGACCACGGGAGTGGACCCAGCTCTGGCTGTCCACATCGCAACCTACGGCGACGAAGGATACACCCTCCAGAAGGGCCCGTCCGATGACGCCGCGACCCGGACAGACGGCGCAGGGCTCCAGATCCTGGACGAGGGTTCGGATTTCTACATGGCCCAAAACGGGGGAGGAAATGTTTCCATGGATACCTCGTCGGCTGACGAGCGGGCCAAGGTCAGCATCTGGTCGGAGGGGACCCCCAAGAAGGTCATCTACCTTTCCCTGGGCGCCAAGGACATCGCCCCGTTCGTCTCCGTAACCGGAGCCGTCTCGGGTGATTCCCTGACCCTCGTGCCGGACCGGCTGTCCCTGGCGAATCGGGACGGCACCGCTGTTCTGGCGGCTGCCGAGGACAACGATGGGGGCTTCGTCTTCGTCAACGACAAATCGGGCGCCCAGCGCGCCTTGATGACCGCCACCGCTGACGGCAAGGGAACAATATCCGTCTTCGGAAACGACAACCGCTCCAATACCCTGTACCCCGAGTACAATATTCAGAGAACGGGCTCCAATCCGAAGAAATAGGGGCGGTGGATCCGCAGGCTGCGCGTGCGCATTCTCCCAAGTGGCGCGGCTCCCATGATCGCCTGGCGCGCCCGGGGTCGCCTGGGGATCGTTCGGCCAGGGCGGAGGCCTTGCCGGTCCTGCACGGGATCCGGGAGGACTTTTCGCCATGGACCGGCAATACGCGCATCTTTGCTTGTTCCTCATCGCGACAACCTCGTAGCATGCCATCGTGAATGAGCCTGCTTTCCAGGACATCGCCCGGTTCCCGGTAATCAGGTACTACGAAGACGCCTTCCGAAAGGCGACCGGGGTGCCGCTCGTTGTCGTGCCACCTGAGGAATCGACGCGGCGGCGGAGCTTCGGGCGTTGGGAAAACGAGTTTTGCGCCCTGGCTGCCGGCAGCGCGGCCGGTTGCGTCGCGTGTCTCGAGGGCCAGGCGCGCGCGCGGAGAGGCGTTGCGCGCCAACGGGGGCCGCAGCAGATCAATTGTTTCGCCGGGCTGACGGATGTGGCGGTGCCGGTCATCCTGCGAGGCCGGCACGTGGCGACCCTGATGAGCGGACAGGTGTTTCGCCGCGAGCCGACACAACGCGACTTCGCCATGATCCTGAAGATCCTGGCCGTCGGCCAGGATCGCGAGTGGGAAGCCAGGCTGCGGAAGGCCTATTTCAATACGCCTGTCGTGACGGCGGACAGATTCGAGGCTATCATCCAGCTGCTCAAGATGTTCGCGCAGTACCTTGCCGACTATGCCGATCGCCACGCGATCGCTCACTCGACCGACGAGCCGGCGGCTGTGTCCAGTGCCAAGCAATTCGTCCAGGCGCGGGTCGTTGAGCCGATCACGCTGGCGCAGGTGGTGGCGCACGTGCAGGTGAGCCGGTTTTATTTCTGCAAGCTGTTCAAGCGGGCGACCGGCATGACGCTGACCGAATACGTCACCCGGGTCCGCCTTGAAAAGGCCAAGACGCTGCTCGTCGATCCGTCCCTGCGCATCTCCGAGATCGTATTCGCCTCGGGCTTCGGGTCCATTCCCCGTTTCAACAGCGCCTTCAAGCAACACCTGGGCATGGCGCCGACGGCATATCGGGCTGCCCTTCGCTCGCAGCTGCCAGCCTGAGCCGGTGCCGGGCCTGCCCCCGGCGGGTGGGCCAATAGGCGATAAGAGAACGCCAAGCAGTGAGTAGCACCGGGCCCGCGCCTGTGCTATCGTTACCGGCGTGCATAACCCGGCGGAACCAACGGCGCGTCCCCCTCGCCCGATCGGCGGAGCGTCCCGAGTCCGGCCTCAGGCAACCCCAAAATGAACCCATGAAATTTAGCCACAAGCTTGCTTTGATTCTGGTGGGCGCGGCTGCATCCGCCCTCGTCGGCACCGGAGTGATACGCGCCGACGACGACCAAGTCGACGCGGCCACCAAGGCGAAAATCGCCGAGTTCGACAAAGGCCCGGCCACGATCGACGTCTCCGCCTACCCGGCCGCCCTTCAGAAGAACTACGCGGTGTTCCGGGAGAAATGCACGCTGTGCCACACGCTGGCCAGGCCCATCAACTCCGACTTCGCGCTGCCGGACGAATGGTCGCGATACATCAAGCGCATGATGCACAAACCAGGCTCCATGATCAGCCCGGGCCAAGCGAAGAAGATCTACGAATTCCTAGTCTATGACGCGAGCGTCCGCAAGAAGGGGCTCCTCGGAGAGAAGCTCGCAGCGGCCACGCCCGCCGACAAGGCCGAGGCCGAGGCCAAGGTCACCGAAATAATCCAGGAGTACGCGCAGAAGTGAGCGACGCGGGAACGCCAGCGCCGACCGCCATGCCCGCGACGTTTCCCGTGGAGGTGCCCGATGTGGGCTACTTCGCCCGGCAGGTCCTGTGCCGGGAGGGCTGCCCGGTCCGCACAGACTCCGGCGCCTATGTGCAGGCCATTGCCGACGGCCGTTACGAGGATGCCTACATCATCGCGCGCGCGCCCAATCCGTTCGCCTCCATTTGCGGCCGGGTGTGCGCCGCTCCCTGCGAGGCAAAGTGCAGGCGCGGCGCGCTCGACGCCCCCGTATCGATCAGGGCCTTGAAGCGTTTTGTCAGCGAGCGCTACGGGGTGGAGTCGGACGCGTTCGACCTCGGCCGGGTCTATCCTGAATTGCGCGATCCGCGCCGCGAGCGCCTCGGCGCCGGGCGAAGGGTCGCGGTCATCGGCGCGGGGCCGGCTGGCCTGTCCTGCGCTCATGAACTGGCGTTGATGGGCTTCGCCCCGACCGTGTTCGAGGGACAGAACCTGTCCGGCGGCATGCTGGTGCTCGGCGTGCCGGAATATCGGCTGCCGCGCGACATCGTCAGGGCCGAGATCGCGGCGATCGAGTCGCTCGGGGTGGAAATCCGGCTGAACTCGCGGCTTGGCCGCGACTTTGCCTTCTCCGATCTCAAGGGGCAGGGATATGAGGCGGTGTTTCTGGGCATCGGCGCGCACAAGAGCCGCGAGCTGGCGATCGAGGGCGTCCAGTTCGACGGCGTGCTGCGCGCGATCGATTTCCTCCTGAATATCAACCTCGGCTACAGGGTCTCGCTCGGCCGCAAGGTGGTCGTGATAGGCGGCGGCAACGTCGCCTTCGACGTGGCGCGCTCGGTCGTTAGGCAGTCGGAGAAGATGGCCGGGATGAGCGAAGCCGAGCTGCGGGTGGCGCTGCGCCAGGCCGCTGCGGCGCTCGAGGAGCTGACGGCGGGAGACACGGAGGCGCCCGACGAGGTGCGCCTCGCGCTCGATGTCGCCCGAGAGGCCATCCGAAGCGGCGTACCCGAGGTCCACATGTATTGCCTGGAGAGCCTCGACGAAATCCCGGCCGCGCGCGAGGAGATCGAGGAGGCGGAGGAGGAAGGCATCCGCCTCCACACGCGCTACGGCCCGAAACGCATCCTCGGCCGGGACGGCAAGGTGACCGGCATCGAGTTGATCAAGGCCCGCCGCGTGTTTGACGACAACCGGCGTTTCAATCCTCAGTTCATCGAGGGAAGCGAGGAAACGCTGGACGCCGACACCGTGGTGCTTGCAATCGGGCAGGCTCCGGAGCTTTCGTGGATCCGACCCGAGGACAATCTTAAGGTCACGCCGCGCGGCACGCTGCAGACCGATCCAGTCACCATGGCCACGTCGCGGCCCGACGTCTTTGCCGGCGGCGACGCTGCCTTTGGACCGCGCATAATCATCACCGCCGTAGCCGAAGGAAAGCGGGCGGCGCGCTCGATTGCCAAGTTTCTCACCGGTCGCGAACCCGCCGAGCCGCAGCGGGCGAGGGTCACCGTCTACGCCCAGGAGCGCTACGGCATGAAACCCGGCTACGAAAAGCTGGCGCGCCGCGCGCCCCCTACGCTGGCCCTGGACCGGCGCATCGGGATCGCGGAAGTTGAGAAGACCTATCCGGAGGCCGATGCGCGGCAACAGGCCGATCGCTGCCTGAAGTGCCATGTCGGCCCGGTATTCAACGGAGACGAATGCATCCTGTGCGGCGGCTGCGCCGATGTCTGTCCGGAGTATTGCCTGCGGCTGGTCGACGTCGCGCAGCTGCGGGGCGACGAGAGGCTTCAGGCGGCCGTCCTGGCGCGTTACGGGCGGGCGCCCGGCCGCGGCGAGCAGGCCGCCATCATCAAGGACGAGACCCGGTGCATCCGCTGCGGCCTTTGCGCCGTCCGCTGCCCCACCGGGGCGATCACGATGGAGCGCGTCGAGCTTGTTCCGGCATGACATGAACCGATCCCCCCCCAACGCCAACGGGGTTTCGCGCCGCGGGTTCTTCCAGCTCTCGATAGGCTGGCTGGCAGCCTCGTTCGCCGCTGCCGCAACCGCGGTGGCCACGGTGCGCTTTCTCGTGCCGAACGTGGTGTTCGAGCCGGACCAGCGCTTCAAGGCCGGCGCACCCGACGACTATCCCGACGGCTCCGTCACCTTTCTGGAGGACGAGCGCGTCTTCGTCGTGCGGCGGGGCAACAGCTTCAGGTGCGTGTCGGCGGTGTGCACGCACCTGGGATGCACGGTCAATCGCGCAGGCCAGGGATACCACTGTCCGTGCCACGGCAGCGCGTTCAGCGAGGAGGGCCGCGTCGAGAGCGGACCGGCGCCTCGGCCCCTCGCCTGGTTCCTGGTGACCCTGAGCAAGGACAACCGGTTGCTCGTCGACAAGGGCCAGATCGTGGGAGCGGACAAATATCTCGTTCTATGAGCGCGCCGCTTCCCAGACGAATCTGGTCTTGGTTCGCGCAAACGCGCGTCGGACGGTCCGTCTTCCGCGTGGGCCCGCCGCAGAGCAACCTCGAGCGCTCGCAGGCGATGGTATCCAGCTTCCTGCTGCACGTGCAGCCGGCGAAGGTCAGCCGGCACGCCCTGCGCGCGTCCTACTCGCTCGGCCTCGGCCTGATTTCGCTTTACCTGTTCTTCATCCTGATCGTCACGGGCGTGCTGCTGATGTTCTACTACGTGCCGAGCACCCTGCAGGCCTACGACCGGATGAAGGACCTGCAGTTCGTCATCTCGGCGGGGTTGGTGGTGCGCAACATGCACCGCTGGGCCGCGCACCTCATGGTCCTGTTCGTGATGATGCACCTGTGCCGCGTGTTCTACACCGGCGCCTACAAACAGCCCCGCGAATTCAACTGGGTGCTCGGCGTCGGCCTTTTTCTCATGACCCTGGGCCTGAGCTTCACGGGTTATCTGCTGCCGTGGGACCAGCTCGCGTTCTGGGCGATCACGGTGGGCACGAACATCGCCGGCTATGCGCCGGTGATCGGCCCAAAGCTGAAATTCCTGCTGCTCGGCGGCAACGAGGTCGGCCAGGAGGCGCTGACGCGCTTCTACGCCCTGCACGTGATCGTGCTGCCGGCGCTCGCCGGTCTGATGGTCGCCGTTCACCTCTGGCGGGTGCGCAAGGACGGCGGATTGTCGCGGCCCGACCTCCCCGAAGACAGCGTCCAGTCGCTTCCCCTCAGCCAGCTGCCCACGAACAAGAGCTACGGGCTGATGGAGCTGGCGCGCGGCACGACGCCGCAGGTCGGGCGAGACCCGGACGACGAGATATTCTCCTGGCCGCACCTAATCTTCCGCGAACTGCTGCTGTTCATGCTTGTGGTCGCCGTGGTGCTGTTCCTCGCGATCTTCTGGAACGCCCCCCTCGAGGAGCTCGCCAACACGGTCCATCCGCCGAATCCGGCGAAAGCCCCGTGGTATTTCCTCGGCCTCCAGGAACTCGTCAGCTATTCGGCCTTTTGGGGCGGGGTGGTGGTGCCGGCGCTGCTGGTGACGGCCCTTGTCCTGCTGCCCTACATCGACCGGAAGCGCCAGGGCGTGGGGCGCTGGTTTGCCCGCGAGCGCGCCGTCGCCAACACGATCTTCAGCGTCTGCCTGGTAACGGCCATTGCGCTGACAGTCATCGGCACGGTATTCCGCGGTCCAAACTGGTCGTGGGTGGTGCCATGGCAGACGCCTCCTGCCATAACGGAGGGCCACTGAGATGAGCGACGGCTCGGTCCGCAGCTTTTACGGCTGGTTCACCACCCTCGGCCTCCTCGTGGGCGTGCTCGTGGGCCTCGGTTATTACCGCGATGAATATCGCCCTTGGAAGGACTACCAACGCCGATTCATCCGGGAGGAGATCCGCCGCGCGACGACACCGGACCAGCGGGTGCTGGCCCAGAACACGGCGGTGCAGGTCCGCCAGATTCTTCTGCCCGACCTCAACCGCGTCGACCGGTGCACCACATGCCATCTCGCGGTCGAGGACCCGAGCTACGGGGGCTACCCGCAGCCTCTCGCCTATCATCCCCTCCACGACCAGCACCCGTTCGACAAGTTCGGCTGCACCGTCTGCCATCGCGGCCAGGGTCGCGCCACCACCGCCGCAGACGCCCACGGCGCCGTGGCGCACTGGGACGAGCCGATGCTGCCCCTCAAGTACATCCAGGCCTCCTGCGGCCAGTGCCACGACGCTTCAGACAACCCGGCGGCCCCCGAGCTGGAGCGCGGCGAGCAATTGTTCGAGACCACCGGCTGCCGCGGCTGCCACAGGCTCGGCGGAGTCGGCGGCAATATCGGCCCCGAACTCGACAGGGTCGGAGCCCGCCGTTCGCCGGACTGGCTGAGGCAGCACTTCCTCGCGCCCGCGGCCGTCACTCCCGGCTCCGGCATGCCGCCGCAGAAATTCGCCGAAGCCGACATCGAGGCGATCGTGCTCTTCATGCTCAGTCAGACGGGCGCGAATCTCCCCGGGTTCTACGCCTCGATGAAGGTGATCCCAAGTGCCAGCGAGGGCCAGCGACTCTTCCAGCAGAAGGGCTGCATCGGCTGCCATTCCGTCGGGGGCCAGGGCGGCAAGGTCGGACCTGCCCTTGACGACGTCGGCTTGCGGCGCACGCCCGAGTGGATGATGCAGCATTTCCGCGACCCGCAGACCGTCAGCCCGGGCTCGGTGATGCCGCGCTTCGGCTTCACAGAGGCCGAGGCGCGCGCCTTGACCGACTTCCTGCTGCGCCTGCGCGACCAGAAGTTGGCGTTGAGCATCCCTGCGCTGATGGGACCCGTCGACCGCGGCCGGGAGATCTACCGCAAGTACGGGTGCTCCGGCTGCCATGGCCCCGAGGGCAAGGGTGGCGTGCCGAACCCCAACGCGAAGACCGCGGAGCAGGTGCCGGGGCTCACCTACGTGGCCGACGGCTATACGAAGCCGGAGCTGAAGAAGCTCATCCTCAGGGGCCAGCGCGAGATCGTGCCCCTCGATCCGCGCCGTCCGGCGCCGCCCCTCTACATGCCGGCGTGGGGCAGCACGATCAAGGACGCCGAGATTGACGATCTGGTCGCCTACCTCTTCAGCCTAAAGCCGAAGGGGGAGGACCTCGGATTCTGAAGCGCCGCCCAGCCTCCCTGCCTACACCCACCCACATTCCCAAGCAACGACCCCATCCAACCCTGCCCGACGCGGCCCCCAATGAAAACCACCCCAAGTGACTCAAGCATCCCGAGCGGCCTTGCGCGGCGAGCGGCGCTTCGCGGCGCAGCGGCCTCGCCCAATGTCCGCGCCGCGTGGGTACTCCTCCTGGCAGCCGCACTGACGGCGCCATCGACCTCGCGCGCCCTGCCGAGTTTCGCCAGGCAATTGAACATGCAATGCATAGATTGCCACACAGAGTTCCCGGTGCTCAACGAGTACGGCCGCCAGTTCAAGCTGACCGGCTACACGGCGGGCGCAGACCAGTCGGTGCTCCCTCCAATCGCCGTCATGCTCCAGCCTTCCTTCACCAACACCCAGGCTCCCCAGGCCGGCGGCGCCGCGCCCGGGTTTGGCGACAACAACAACTTTGCGGTCACCCAGGTAAGCCTCTTTTACGCCGGCCGCCTGTTCGGGCCGTATGCCGCGGACATCTTCGGCAAGGAGGGGGCGGAGATCGCAAACAAGATCGGCATCTTCAGCCAGACGACCTACGATGGCGTGGGCAAGGCCTGGCACTGGGACAATACGGAACTGCGCTTCGCCGACACCCGCACCGTGCGCGACCAGGACGTCATCTACGGGCTCTACCTGAACAACAACCCGACGATGCAGGATCCGTGGAATTCGACGCCAGCCTGGGGTTATCCGTTTTCCGGTTCCGGACTCGCGCCGAGGCCCGCCGCGGGCACCCTGATCGAGGGGGGCCTTTCCCAGCAGGTTGGCGGCTTGGGCGCCTACGCCATGGTGGCCAACACGTTCTATTTCGACCTGGGCGCCTATCGCACGCTGGGCGCAAAGTTTCAGAGTTCGGTCGGCATCGACCCAACGGGAGAGACCCAGATTGAAGGGCTGGCTCCCTATTGGCGCTTCGCATTCACAAACATGGTAGGCGAAGGGCGTTGGGAGGTCGGCACGTTCGGCCTCGCGGCCAACTCGTATCCGGGCCGCGATTCGAGCGCCGGGACGGACCGAATCGCGGATTTCGGCTTCGACTCGCAATATCAGGTGAGCCATGGCGCCCACGATGTCACCGCGATGTTGACCTGGATCTATGAACGCCAGAACTGGGATGCGAGCTACGTCCTCGGCAACACAAGCAATACCGCGGATACACTGCAGAGCCTGAAGGCGACCGTGAACTATCTCTACAACAAGACCTACGGGGCGACGGTCCAGTATTTCCTTGTCGACGGATCGAGCGATCCCGTGCTCTACAGCGGCAGTCAGACGGGCGGCCCCACCAGCGACGGATTCGTTCTGCAGCTCAACTACCTCCCGTTCAACAAGAACGGCGGCCCATCCTTCTGGCCCAGGAGCAACATAAAGTTCTCCCTTCAGTACACGCTCTACAACCGGTTCGACGGGGCGCAAACGAATTACGACGGTGCCGGCTCCAACGCCAGGGGCAACAACACCCTCTACGCTGAAGCCTGGATAGCGTTCTAGGACCCGAGTCCCGGCGCCCCGTTTTTTTGGAGCCCGTCGCCGGGGCTGCCTGGATCGAGGTTTCCGGGTTCGCGGGCCTCCGGCTGCCGGCGGCGAGGCGTGCTTCCCGTTGACAGGGTGTCGCAACGTGGTAGCCGGTCTTTTATGAAAAAGCTGATCGGGGCGATTCGCCGCGTTGCTCTGTCCGTTCTCCTTGGCTCACCGGCGCTATGGGCCGGAAGCGAGGCCGCCGTGCCCGTGACGCCCCAGGCCTCGCCTGAGGCGAGGGCCCTGCTGCAATTCCTGTACGACATTTCGGGCAAGTACACGCTCACCGGGCAGCACAACCCTCCGAACGCAAAAAGCAGAAACTCCCAGTTTGCGGCCAAGTACATTGGCAAGACGCCGATCATCTTTGGCTCCGATTGGGGCCACGCGAAGGCGGGAGACTCCGACTCGTACCTTGCGCGGCCGGATATCGTGCAGGAGGCAATTCGCCAGCATCAGCTAGGCTCGCTCGTCGCCCTTTGCTGGCACGCGGTCCCGCCGACGGCGAACGAGCCGATAACGTTCCAGCCACTTCCGAACAGCGACCCGAAGGCGCTGGCAAGCGTCCAGGGCAAACTCCTGGACGAGCAGTTCAAGGATGTGCTGACGCCGGGAACCGCGCTCTACAACCACTGGTGCGCGCAGGTTGACGAGATCGCGGTCTTTCTGAGGCAGCTCCAAGATGCCCATGTGCCGGTCCTGTGGAGGCCCTACCACGAAATGAACGGCGACTGGTTCTGGTGGGGTGGACGCACCGGGGAATTCAGCACCATCGCCCTCTACCGCCAGCTGTTCGACCGGTTCGTGAACCACCACCACCTGAACAACCTGATCTGGGTCTGGAGCATGGATCGGCCCAGCCAGCCCGGCAGGGAGCACGCAAAATACTTCCCAGGAATCCAGTATGTCGACGTCCTCGCCCTGGACGTCTATGGGAACGACTTTAAGCAGTCCTATTACGACGGCCTGGTGGCGCTGTCCGAGGGGAAGCCCCTGGCCCTCGCCGAGGTGGGAAACCCGCCGACGCCCGACATCCTGAGCCAGCAGCCCAGGTGGGCCTACTACATGACTTGGGCGAACATGGTGCGCAACACACCGAGGAAGCAATACGAGGCCCTTGTGAGCGACCCGCGCTATCTCGGGCTCGAGGACCCGGCCTACTGCGAGGCGTCCGCGTCGTACCGCAAGGCCTGTGGCCTGCCGCCCCTTCACTTTGGGCCCAAGCCCGCCGACTTTTCAGGCTCCTGGGTCCTCGACGAGGACAAGAGCGAATTCGGACGGATGGGGGCGGGCTTCGCCCCGGCGCGGCTGGAAGTGCTCCAGAACGGCAATGAGCTTTCCATCAGGACGACGCGCATCGTCGAATCTGCAGACGACCAGGTTACGGAGGAGAAGCTGACGCTCGGCGGCGCGGAGTCCGACTCGGTGTTCATGAATTCTCCGCGCGTCACGACGGCGCGCCTGTCTGAAGCCAGGGATGCGGTGCTCGTCGAATCGATCGTCACGTTCACCAGGGGCCAGACCGTCTCAAAGATGACGACCAAGGATACCTGGAGGCTTCTCGACGGCGGAAGGCATCTTTCGATTCAAAGATTCATCAGCGGTTTCAGGGGCGAGCAGAACCTGACGATGATCTTCGACAGGCGGTAGGGTGCGCTGGGCCCCATGCCTGTCCTCCTGCGCGATCGGCGGGTTGTCGCGGCTATTCCGCCGGCGCGGGGGCGGCGCGCAGTGCACAAAGGCTTAGGAGGAAAAGGACCAGGAATACCGCGTCCGCACCCATGAAGTATTTCCACATCGCCGGGACGTCGCCATGCACCCAGTACCATCCGACGGTCGCGATGTAACAGATCTTCAGGAGTATCCCGTACTGCACCAGGTTGCGGTTCTCGGCCGGCCGGCGGGCGACCGCCGCGAACATCAAGCCAAAGATCACGAGAATCCCGGCCGCGAAATGGACGTAACCCCAGTGGTTTGGGGGCGTTATCCCGAAAAACGCGTAGAGCTGGGGACCCGCGATGATGAATGCGAGCCCTAGGAGGCCGTCGTAGGCGGCGGCCACAGCGAAGAGGATTCGGACTGGGAGCAGGGTTTTCATGGCTATACACAGCGTCATTAATCTTTGGACATCATCAATCCGCCAGAAGCAGGTTGAAGTCGCAGCCAAAGACGTCTGACGCCCCCGGCCTGGGGTCAAGGCAGAGCACATGGGAGCGCTGTTCCCTGACCGAGGGCCGGCGTGGGAGCCCGAA
>Ga0209415_10001700_pt1 | contig 41832 bp, 47 predicted proteins | sample PeaSoiSIISIP2007_FD_187696 | JGI IMG/M metagenome (GOLD analysis project Ga0209415, IMG submission 187696) | Peat soil microbial communities from Weissenstadt, Germany - SII-SIP-2007 (SPAdes) (version 2) | ecosystem: Environmental > Terrestrial > Soil > Wetlands > Peat | place: Germany...
TCCCAAGAGCATATCAAAATTAACCTATTCTGATATGCTCGGAGGTGCCCTTTATATGATTATCAATTATCACATAGTATTCGATAACCTACCCATAGAAAATGTTTAACTCCAATTTATGTCTAAAAATACCCACTTATTAACACAACCTTAACTTGAGTTTTGTGTGAATCTATGACAAATTGATAATCAGTATCGTCTGCCTGAAAAGCGTTGTACTCAATTTTATAAATACAACAAATTCGTCCTAGACTGCTGGGGGAATTATTTTGTGCCGCAGAGGTACGGTTAATCTTTATGAATAAAGCCTATATTTTAAAAGAGTATAAGAAAATGGGCAAAATAGGCAAAATAAAGATATTTATCATAATCATTAGTGCGCTCCTTAACTTGTTTATACCTACAAAAGGACAAGAAATGGGGCTTGTAATTTCGACATTGGTTCCAATCCTATTTGGCTCTTTATCAGTTCCGTTTCTCTTCAAATTTTTTTGGAATAGAGAAATCACTAGCCCGAATTGGGATGACAATCCACTCAACTCAAAAAAACCACTATCAAGGACTCAGTTTGGCTCCTATCTCCTTATTTCTACTGGAATAAGCTTACTCATAGGAGTAGGAATAAAATATAAAACCTTAAGCGATTTTGGTTTAGCATCAGTATCATATGGTCTCGGGTTGTATATTGGAATGTGGCTAACACTTCAACAAAAAAAGTGCGGTGAGCAAAAGGATCTACGCGGATAAGGGAGGATGCATCAGATCGTTTCCTGCTCACCCGAACATAACTAGTCCAAACAAGAAGAAGTAGGTATACGCAAGGTAAGGTCTATGTCGAAACTTAAATCTCAGACGACGTTGTACTTGAAGGCGCAGAAATTAAACCCAGCGACGGGGCTGTTGTTTATTTTGTTTTTAGTTTTTTTGATAATTGTTATTTGGGATTATCTCAAAGGAAAAGGATTAATATGGGAACCCCCCGTGGGTATGTTGTTTATGTTCGCTCTCTATTTTATAGCCTTCGCTGGCTGGCGGGTCGAAGTTACCCCAGAAGAAATCACGGTCGTCACGTTCTTCTGGTCGAGGAAGACAGTACGCAGATCCGATATCACGAGCTGGACTGCCAAAACTGGTTGGAAGGGCGGTGACAAGCTTAAAGTGCCATACAGAAGATTGGAGATTCATACCACGAAGAATGCACCACCCTTTATTATTCCGACCAAGCTGCTTCGTCGTGAAGACTATCAAACTCTTGTGTCACTTATGCCCACCCACATGAAAAAAGGGCGATGAAAAACTCACTATTCACTCTTCGTTATGCGTAATTATCAACCCGTTATTCTGCATAGATATTTTGTCAACAGGAATGCAAGCTTGTAGGTGAAGCTGATGTTTTTTAAGCGTAACCCTCACACAAATGTTCTACCTGAAGCATCGGAGTTGCCAATTTTTGCAACAAGTCAACACTTCATTCCGGAATTTGTTAACGTTTGCTCACCCCAAAATAGGTCCATTTTAATTGACGGCCTGCCAAATGTCTGATAATATAATGCCAGATGACATGGAGGCTATTCTTATGATTACTGAACAAAAAATCGCATCAGTCCTTGGTGGTCAAACATCGCTTGGACGCAAAATCAAGAGTACACTGGATATGGACAGACTTATCCGAGAAGGATTTCCCTATAAAGCGGGCAACCATGTCAGGGGCTTATTAAATCTCTCACTGCCACTTTTTGCCGGCATTATCGAGGTGAGCGAAAGGACATTGGCGCGCGTCCGCAAGTCGCCAAATCAGCGCTTGCCCACCATCGCAAGTGACCGTCTCTACAGGCTGGCCAGAATATTTTCGATCGCTTGTGAAGTCTTAGAGAATGAGGAAAAGGCAAAGGAGTGGATTCGGCGTTCCCAGTTCGGTTTAGGTGGCAAAACTCCCCTAGATCTACTGCATACCGAGGCTGGGGCAAAGGAGGTTGAGAATCTTCTCTGGCGTATTGAGTACGGGGTAATTTCGTGATCTCGGTATGGCGTTTGGACAAAGAGAAACATGCCAAGGATGCATTCACCAGTGAAGGAGCCCGCCGCGTTAGCGGTCGTTGGCATCACGAGGGCATACCTGTCGTTTACATAAGTGAGTCTCTTGCGCTGTCCGTTCTCGAGAAATTCATTCATCTTGGATTTGACGCTTCTCACATCAAGTTTGTGTATTTTAAAATTGAGATTCCCGACAGCGTCCCCATTGAAAAACTGAAAGCATCTGATCTCCCCGATGACTGGACCAGAGAGCCGCCGCAAGATTCAACAAAAGATATCGGTTCTAACTGGGCAAGGAAGGCTGGCACTGCTGTTTTAAGGGTCCCTTCCGTTCTAGTGCCAAGAAGCTGGAACTATCTGCTTAACCCTGCTCACAGTGATTTTAAGAAAATCCGTATCAGTGACCCAATGCCTTTTGTTTTTGATGCTAGAATGTGGAAATTACCGTACTAACAATTATTGAATTTTCGAGTTGAAACAGCTGAGTTGCCTTTATCGTTGAGGCTTAATATATTCCGGATGAAGCAAAGAATTTCGGTTCTTATAGAATATCGCGGATTCCCTCCTGTATTCCGCAGCAGTTGCATCTATTGGTAATTGGGAATTTCAGCTAGAAGCTGACAGCGTAACCCTTAAAATACTTTGCCCAAAGAGGTATTTGGCTATGATTAAACTGATTAATTCTCAACCTAAGAAATGGGGGGCCAGGATTATGGAGACCAGAGCCGGATCTGATCGGACGAAGTCCATGGCCGGGCGTCGATATGGCGTGCAGCGTTGGTGGCACCTCATTGTCGGCGTTCTCGCCCTCGTGACGCCGGTGGCGGGCTACGCCGTGGAGCCTGTCTCCGACACACTCATTCTTCCGTCATTGAAAACCGCTCGGGTTGCGAGCTACACCATGGACCCTGTCTCCGCCGAGCCTGTTTCCCCGTCGTTGGAGGCCGATTGGGGTACGGGCTCCGGTAAGAGCTACCTTATCCCGGCGCTCGAGATCCCGGCATTCCTCTGGCTCCTCAACAGGTATGACCGCCACGTCTACGGCAACGCAGTCTACGGCACGAACTGGAACACCGGCTGGCAACACGTTCTGCATGGCCCCTGGAGGCTGGACACGGACCCCTTTGGCGTGAACTTTGCGATGCATCCGTACCAGGGATCGGTCTTTTTCGGCTTCGCGCGCTCATCCGGCCTTGATTTTTGGGAATCGGGCCTCTATGCCTTCGGGGGCAGTTATCTTTGGAAGATGTGGGGAGAGACCGGAGCACCCTCCATCAATGATATGATCATGACCGGCTTCGGAGGGTCTTTCCTGGGCGAGGCGCTCTTTCGTATGTCGAGCTACTTGCTTGAGGGCAACGACAAGCCGGGATACTGGCGCGAACTTGGCGCCGCAGGGATCTCTCCGCCCACCGGCATCAACCGTCTCGCATTCGGCGACCGGTTCAAGGCCGTGTGGGTGAGCAACGACCCGGCCACCTTCACGCGCTTGCGACTCGGCGCGAGCCTGAACGAGCACGATACGGACCAGGGCGTCGGAACAACCGTTAAGCGGGCCGAGGCGACGGGAGACTTCTCTATGGAATACGGGCTCCCCGGCAAACCCGACTATAGCTACGTGCGCCCCTTCGACTACTTCGATTTCGAATTCACGGCCGTCGCCAGCAGCGACGACTCCTTCGAGAACATCATGACCCGCGGCCTTCTCTATGGAACGAAATACTCGGTTGGCGACGACTATCGTGGGGTGTGGGGCCTCTACGGGAGCTACGACTACATATCGCCGACAACCTTCCGCGTCTCGACCACGGCCCTCTCAATTGGAACCACCGCCCAGTGGTGGCTCTCGCGCGCGGTGGCGCTCCAGGGTTCGGCCCTCGGCGGCGTCGGTTTCGGCGCGGCCGGCACCATCGCCGCCGTGGGTAACGCCGTCGAGGGTGAACGCGACTACCACTTCGGCATCGACCCGCAGGGCCTGCTCGCGCTTCGCCTCATCTTCGACGAAGCGGCCATGCTCGACATGACGGCGCGCGAGTACTATATCAGCGGCGTGGGTTCCGACAACAGTAGTGGATCGGAACTGATTTTCCGCGGGAATGCGTCGTTTACCGTGCGTGTTTACGGCCACCACGGTATAGGGATCCAGTACGTTACATCGCGCCGAGATGCGTACTATGCCAGTCTGCCCAACAGGCATCAGACGGTAGGAACCTTCAGTATCGCCTACAACTTCCTTGGGGACACCAAGTTCGGCGCCGTCGAGTGGCGCGACTTCTACGCCGACCACCGTTAAGCCGTTTGGAGCGCAATGCCTTGCCGCAGATGCTTTCATTTCTACTGAGCTTCGTGATCGTAGGCGTCTACTGGGTCGCCCATCACAGCATGCTGCACTTTGTGCGAGCTGTTGATCGGCGGCTGCTCTGGCTTAATCTCCTTCTCTTGCCTGTAATCGTCATCATCCCGTTCCCCTCATCGCTGCTCGGCCAACACCCTGGAGACCCGCTGGCCGTCATGATATATGGCGTGAACCTGGTTCTTGTAAATGGCTTCGGCACAGTGCTTTGGCTCTACGCCACATCAAAAGAGGCCCTCGTCGTTCCCGGGTTTCCGAGACAGTTCAGGCGGTTCACGGCGATGTTACACGCGGCACCGATGGTGGTGTATGGGATTGCGATCGCCGTTGCGCCAAGGAATGTGTGGGTGAGCTTTGTTCTCTACGCGCTTGTCCCATCCTTTTTCGTCTTGCCGAACCCCTGGCTTGGAAGACGCCTGGCAAACGTGTTGGCCGGAACAGAGCAGTGAACGGCACGCCTAATCATCGCCATGAGAGATTCAGCTTTACGATCGAAGGATGTGGAGCATATATCTTCCTGAACTCGTAGAAGTTAGCATTTTTTGCAACACTTAAAGCTTGAAACAGTAATCGATGATAGTTTCAAATATTGGAAAGTACAACCTTGTAGGTGAAGTCGAGTTTAATATAATATTAGCGAAGGTGCGGAATTCATTTTGTATCATGTATCATGGCATTTTGTGATAATGTTTTCTGTCATCAACTCTTTCCTGAACTCTGCACCAGTCCTCTCTAAGTTTAGGATGCATAATTCACTGAATTTCTTATCCATGACCACTACTATATTTGTTTTTCGTACGAAGGCACACTTGACATCGTCTCAATCCTAAATCATACTTGAATATATACTGCCTTTCAGTATATCTAATCGATAAACTTATTTTTTTTCAAAGCTTCAAACTTATGCAGGGAATTAATAACAATGTAAGCCGAGCGGCGTGAAGGACGGCAAGTGGATTCAGACCGATCCGGGCAAGGGTTGGAACGTCATCCTTCGCCTTTACAGTCCTCTCAAACCGTTTTTCACCAAGAGCTAGGGACCGGGTGAGAACGAGTTGGTAAAGTGACCAAACCAATCAAACATAAAGAAAGACACGAACGATGAACGAAAAACACTATTCGGAATGACGACGTTGTGTCTGGCAGCATTGCAGAACGTAACGCCCCTTCGGGCGAAGACAAGTGAAGAAGAAAGGAGAAACGTATGAGTTCACAAGACAGCATTCAGCGAACTATTCTTCCCATCCCAGATCGACCGCGCACAGGCCTCATCACCTACGATGCGAAGGATCCGGACACCAAGTTCCCGCCGATCACCCCGTTGCGCCCTCCCAAGGGTGCGCCGAACATCCTGATCGTCCTGCTTGACGACGTAGGCTTTGGAGCCTCCAGCGCCTTTGGCGGTCCATGCAACACGCCGACGGCGGAACTCTTAGCGGCGGGTGGCCTGAAATACAACCGTTTTCACACGACAGCGCTCTGCTCGCCCACTCGCCAGGCGCTCCTGACCGGACGCAACCACCATTCCTGTGGCATGGGCGGCATCACAGAGATTGCCACCAGCGCGCCAGGCTATAGCTCGGTGTTGCCCAACACTATTTCGCCGCTTGCGCGGACGCTGAAGCTCAACGGCTACTCCACGGCGCAGTTCGGTAAGTGCCACGAAGTGCCGGTGTGGGAGACGAGTCCGGTAGGCCCGTTCGATGCCTGGCCCTCGAGCGGCGGCGGCTTCGAGTACTTCTACGGGTTCATCGGCGGCGAGACGAACCAATGGTACCCAGCGCTCTATGAAGGCACCACACCGGTCGAGCCGAAGAAGACCCCCGAAGAGGGCTACCACTTGATGGAGGATATGGCGGACAAGGCCATAAACTGGATTGCGCAACAGAAGGCACTCATTCCTGATAAGCCTTTCTTCGTCTACTTCGCGCCGGGCGCGACTCACGCTCCGCACCACGTCCCCAAGGAATGGGCGGATAAGTACAAAGGCAAGTTCGATCAGGGTTGGGATAAGATACGCGAAGAGACCTTCGCCCGCCAGAAAAAGTTGGGTGTCGTTCCACCCGATTGTCAACTTACGCAAAGGCACAAAGAAATCCCGGCATGGGATGAGATGCCTGCCGCGCTCAAGCCCGTGCTCACCCGGCAGATGGAAGTTTACGCCGGGTTCCTGGAGTACACCGACCACCATGTGGGTCGGTTGGTGGATTCGCTGAAAAAACTCGACCTGTTCAATGACACCCTGATCTACTACATTATCGGCGACAATGGCGCGTCCGCTGAGGGTACGCTGAATGGCACATACAACGAGTTGATGAGTCTCAACGGTGCGTCTGCACTGGAGACCCCTGAGTTCCTGATGGCAAGGCTGGACAAGCTAGGCGGGCTAGAATCTTACAACCACTATGCGGTGGGCTGGGCGCACGCCATGGATACACCGTACCAGTGGACCAAGCAGGTCGCCTCGCACTGGGGCGGAACACGCAACGGAGCCATCGTCCATTGGCCGAATGGGATCAAGGCGAAAGGCGAGCTCCGCGCGCAATTCCACCACGTAATCGACGTTGCGCCGACGATCCTCGAGGCGGCCAGGCTGCCCGAACCGACCTTTGTAAATGGAGTGCAGCAGAAGCCTCTCGAGGGCGTCAGCATGCTCTACTCCTTCAATGACGCCAAGGCGACCGAGCGTCATGAGACACAGTACTTCGAGATGTTCGGCAACCGCGGCATCTACCACAAGGGCTGGGCCGCGGTTACGCGACACAGTACGCCGTGGCTCCTCGGGGGCGAGAAAGTTCCGGCGTTCGACGACGACAACTGGGAACTTTACGACACCAGTAAAGACTGGAGCCAGGCAAACAACCTGGCCAAGCAGATGCCTAAGAAGCTTCACGAACTGCAGCGCCTGTGGCTGATCGAGGCAATACGCTACAACGTACTACCCCTCGATGACCGGAGAGCTGAACGGCTCAACTCAGATATGGCGGGGCGTCCGGTGCTGATCAAGGGCAACTCCCAAATTCTATTTGGCAGCATGGGGCGTCTGTCTGAAAACTCGGTCGTCAATATTAAGAACAAGTCCCACTCCGTGACCGCTGAGATTGTTGTACCAACAACCGGAGCTGAGGGCGTCATCGTCGCTCAAGGCGGCAACACTGGTGGCTGGAGCCTCTACGCGAAAGGCGGGAAGCTCAAATACTGTTACAACCTGTTCGGCGCCCAGTTTTTCTACGCCGAATCAAGCAGCACACTGCCTTCGGGTGACCACCAGGTACGCATGGAGTTTGCCTATGCGGGTGGTGGCCTTGGCAAGGGTGGCACGGCGTCATTATACGTGGATGGCAAAAAGGTCGGCGAGGGCAAAATCGGCGCCACGGTGCCCATGCTCTTCTCTGCCGACGATGGTTGCGACGTGGGGGTGGACACCGGATCTCCTGTCTCGCCGGACTACGGGTCGCGCGGGAATGAGTTTTCGGGTCGCGTGAAAGGCGTTCAGCTTGCCATCGCCAAGGATGCTGAAAGCGTCGATCACCTCGTCTCCCCGGAGGATGCGATTCGCATCGCGATGGCGCGACAATAAACTGTATTCGGAGACCGGCAGTTCAAACCGCGCTGCCGGTCACTACAGTGCGATTTAAGTAATGGCAGCAGAAGAAAAATGAGATAAAGATGTATGAATGAAACCGGGCCGAAACGAGCCATGCTTCTGCGGGAGTAGATTAAAGTCCAACACCTGTCAAGAAGTGTCAGCAGTCGTATGCACATTACAAACTGAATTTGTTGATAGTTGCAAAAAGTGAGACCAACACACTTGTAGGTGTACTTCGGAGTGTCATGATCATCGGTAAAATGGAGAATATCCGTCTGATGTTTTCAGCCAAGTATTCTTTCTGAAACTGACGTTCCTTCCTAAGTCAATTTTTCGACACCGCGCCGTCGTAATAGTCAGTTCTCCAGACGTATCCCTCGGACACTGAGCACCCAAGTAGGACCTTTTCAAACAGAAACTGCGGTTACAACGTTATTGGTGCGGGGATCAATCCAGGAAACAGTATTGTCACAGTTCCCAATCGTTCCCCAGTCCCTGATCAGCGAAAAACGTACTCAAATCTGCCCTACGGTTCGATTCGCATAATAGTATTGTCCCATACGTTACTGACCCATATGGTCCTATCGTCCCCTGTGACTATAAGCGGCCTTCTACCAACCGGTATGGGCTCGCCAATAGTTCGATTCATCCTGGGATCAATACGAACTATGGCATCTTCACCATAAATGGCTACCCATATTGTGCCATTTATCTCTGCTAGCCCCGAGGGCTTCTGTCCCACGTAAATTTCTTTTTCAACGGTATCGCTCGTCGCATCTATGTGCGAAACCGTTCCAGCCCACTGATTGGCAACCCATACAGTATTGCCCTCAACAAGCAAGCAGTGAGCTCCTTTCCCTGCACGGATCGTTGCAACCACTTTATTGGTTCTCGGGTCAATTTTTGATACAGTGTTATCTGCGAAATTTGCGGTCCAGATGGCGTTGTTGCCTACCTTCACATCGCTAATATTCTCGCCAACCCTGATTGAAGCGACAACTCTGTTCGTGGCCGGATCAATGCGTGATACTGTTCCGTCACCGGAGTTTGCCGTCCAGACGGCACCTGCTCCTGCAGAGAGAAGCAAGGGCTTTCTGCCCACGGGAATGGTAGCGGCTACGGTATTTGACGCAGGATCAATCCGGGATACAGTGTCATCTGCCCGATTGGTAACCCAAACAGCGTTTTCATCCGCGTCCACGCCTACGGGATCGTTTCCTACGGTAATGACTTTTATAACCTTATTGGTTGCCGGGTCAACTCGAGACACGGTATTAGAACCATAGGTAACCCAAACGGATCCATGCCCGATGGCCACGTCCTGCGGACTTTTGCCAATAGGGACGATGGCAACGACATAGGGTTTTTCCAATCGGCTGAATTTCAGCCCCCTGAGAAACGACTCACCCTCGGCATCTAAATCGAAAGGCTTCGCGCCTTTGTAGTACCTCTGACTGTATTCCGCGTTAATAATATAGGCGGGATAATCAGGATGCGGGCAGGCAAGACCGTGGACATCCAGAATAAATATTTCTCCCGGAAACTGGGGAACGCCACGATCTTCTGTCTTTGTATTATATCTCACGCAGTCATATCCCAGCGAATTATCCACAGTGGAGTTGGCTTCTAAGACCCGATAACGCTCGCCTTCTGCCCCAATCATTGTTTTCTTTAAATCCTCAAGAATAGCAGAGCGGGTTTTTAACTTCATATCGGCAAATGAGGTCATTACTGAAGCCACAATGGTATGCAGTTCAGCGGATTTCGCAACAGCTTTTTTTTCAAAAGATTTTCCAGAGGGGGTTTTGAAAAAATATGCCTGATACTTATCAATACGATATATATGCAGCCTATCACTTTGGCCGGCCGTAAACCATTTCTCTCCGTTCGGGGGGAGAACAGAAAATCCCTGAAGCTTTATCGGTGTCGCATGATCAGTAACAGGAGTTAGCTTAGGCCCGTGCTGCATCGGCACACAACCCGCGGCGATTGCTCCGACTATCAGGGCCAGCAGGGAGTAAATGAAATATGAGTATCTATCGCAATCTGATTGCGCGAAGCAGATTTTCATTTCGATCACCGGTCTTTGTTCTCTCATCCTCTATCTCTAATTATATCTGTAATACGTTCAAATTCCGTGATCATACCAGCGATTTAGACACACTGTAAATTTAGGGAACCAAGTGTAATTCTCTGATCGTTTTAGTGGCGCATATGGCAGTGCTCAGTATAAAATATATGAGGGATCCAACTTAAAGTTATCAGCGTGTCAGATGCATCAAAACAAAACTTAAGCTACAGGAACCATCCGGAAGATGCATGATTCAACCTGCATTTCGATGACAGTTGCGTCTTATTGAAATTGCAGGTTAGCAGGTGGGGGTTGGAGGGCCAGAATTGTTCGGAAGGTGAAGTATCCTGTTTGAATCATGGATATTAATTTAATAACTCCTCCCTCTGAACCCTTTGTCCGCAATCTCCCCGCCTTATCTTTTCCCTCATATTTTTTTCATATACCGAACAGGAGAGAACAACATAAGCCTCACTTCATGTGATGTGTGCCTAAATACCGCACTTCATGCCGCCATTTTCGCTAGCCTAGCTTTCAGGGTGATCTCAACACCCGCAAGGGCCATGGACACAGGGCAACCCTTCTTGGCGGCTTCAGCTTTTTCACTGAACGTTTTTTCATCGATGCCGGGAACTCTACCTTCAGTCTCCAGTTCGATGGTGGTAATTTTAAACCCGTCGCCCACCTTGTCGATGGAAACCCGTGCCGTGGTATGGATGCTGTCTGCCGTGAACCCTGCCAGCTCCAGGATCATCGAAAGCGCCATGCTGAAGCACCCCGCATGCGCAGCACCGATCAGCTCCTCAGGGTTTGTGCCCGGCGCTTTTTCGAACCGTGATCCAAAAGAATAGTTTCCTTCAAAAGTGCCGCTCCCGAGTTTTATGGTGCCTTTGCCTTTTTTCAAAGTTCCTTCCCATCGCGCTTCTGCAGTACGTATTGCCATGATGCACCTCCTTTGATGTATGCTCGTGTTGATCCGCTCTGTATTATATTTCAATTGTAGCACGTTGTTTGACAAACCGCCTAGACGTGCGCGGAAGAGTACTCAGACTGGATCCTACTTAAATCCAACTAGTCGTTCCGCTCCGACCGCTTCGCGGCGCGTGACGCGCTCGTTCATGTGCAATTTTCAACCTGTATATGATGATAGTTTCGTCAAAATGAGATTACACAGTTGTAGGTGATGATGAGACGGACATTATTTTTAGAAGATGTGTCGCTGTTGAAGGATGCGTCGCAGTCTCCTTTCTGAAGTCGTTGAAGTTTTTTCGTCTAAACATTTAAAGTGACGCTCCGATTTTATTGAGATCTGCCTTAAAAAATGCACCTGATGCCGTTGACATACCCCCGATTCAGGAATATATTCATAACAAGAAGTATCAAATTCCTTGTCTCGGGCTTGTATAATGTTTGAGCCTCGTTCTGAGCCGACTTTGAGAAAGAAGCCTACACATCAGGCAGCGCGTTACCCGTGCTTCCTGATAAATACTCTCAACTCGTTCGCAGAAAGGAGTCTTCCAATGACACAACCAGTTCAACTTACTAAGAATCTCGGCATGATCTTGTTGGCTGTCTGGCTCATCATAACGGGACTGATATCGCTGCTGAGTCTCAGTTTTTCGGGACTCGGTTTGCTCATGGGCATCCTCGCAATCGCTGCAGGTGTTTTGATCGCACTGGGGCGATAGGCCGGAAGAATCATGGGGACAGGTCTTAAAATATAAGAAACTGTCTTTTCCAAGAGTTGACCCCAATGTGCATAAATCGCCCATAGCACAGCATATGGCAGCGTTGAGAGGAGCCAGGGATGTCTTCCGGGCAGCAGCTACCTCGCCTTTGCCTCGCGGCATGCCCACTGCAGAGTTCGCCGAAGCCCAGCGCTATGTGGATGGGCAGATTGACTGGAGCCGCTAGCAGCGATGGGAGAGAGCGCTATCGGCGACGCTTGTGGTGCTATCGGCAGTGCCGCAGGCGACGGCAACGGGCTGGTGCAATTGTTAACTCGTACGGTCAAAATATTCAAACGCGCCGTTTTACATAATTTTTTGATAGCATAGCAGCTACCCCCAATCCCGATTGAAATATGGAATAATTTGTTCCATAATATAATCCATTCTGCTTCTGTATCATGCACATTCTCCAGACTGAATGGATCTGCAGAATACATCTTATATTTTATGCATAAGGTTTGATCGCTCGAGGCCGGCATAAGGAGCCAACGACTACGACACGCGGCATTCTTTCCCACAAGAAGGATCGGGTTTCTCGAGTCGTTTTATTATTTGATTCTGCTAGACTAAACCCAGGAACTAGCACTTGTCCCCTGCAGTACCCCTCTTCTCCGTTCCGGGAGTTGGCGGATGGCCTTTACTCTGAGAATATTACCGTGAGAATATTATTTGACACAATAATTGAATGAGACTAAAATCATTCATTAATCGTAAAGTTTTTTCAGGTTCCCGTGTTACATTATCGAGGGCCATTCCGTACTACTAATACAGATTTTCTGAATTATCGGGATTGTTTCCATCCCTATTATAACTGGTTCGGAGCCATTGCGAAGATAGGAGACATAAGACCAAATCCTTAACTCAAAAAAAGAGGTGCTACCCCTTATGTGGGCCAGACAATTCTGGGGAAGTGGTTTCATGATCCGATTGCGCACGGTGATGAACTTATCGAGTACTTACCTGCCAGTTTTACTCGTAGCCTACTTCTGCTTACTTCAAGGGGGGGTAGTTTACGGTCAAGAGCGGATTTCACTGGAGTCTAAGGCACTTACGCCCTTCCCTACACCCACGCCATACCCAACAACACCTATGCCCAACCCAATGACACCCGCGCCCTACCCTACACCTACGCCATACCCAACAATACCTATGCCCAACCCAACGACACCCGAGCCTTACCCGACACCCGCACCATACCCAACGACACCCATGCCCAACCCAGCGACACCCGAGCCCTACCCGACACCTACGCCATACCCAACGACACCCGAGCCCTACCCGATACCTACTCCTGCCCCAGAGCCTGGCCCGGATAATAGCAATCCACCACTACCCCTACCATAGTAATATTTTGTAACGGTGTGTTTATCTGATTATGATGAGACAGCAGATTTCCTGGACAAAATACCTTCGCAAGCGAGCGAAAACCTGGCAACAATGATCCTAAAGCAATATTTCAAGGGGATAGAAGGTAGTCTGTTGAAGATTATTTGAAGAAGGGCGGAGTGGATATTAAGAAGCAGACAAAGAAGTAACGCTGCTATTTGTGGTGTGTAGAACTAGATGGCTGCATTTATCACCATAATTAAGCGTTCGATCTTCATTTCACGATATCCACTATCGGCAGGGTACTCGTATTTTTCGTCAAGATCTTGGATCCTCGGAACGAAGACAACCATGGCGTCATGGCTAGAATCTGTACTGGCACTTTATCTGAAAATTTTTGACAGCGTCTATTGGATTGTAACCTGACGCATCAAATAATGGGACAATACTCAATGTGACATTATCTCTGTATTTACCAATTGTAATAGCAGTTTTATCTACAAAACAATCGTCCACAGACACGGATAATAAATTATATCTTTTATCAAGAAAACCAAATAAACTTCTTGCGCCCGTAAAATATCCAGTAAAGTAGGAATCATCAGCAGATGAACTCGAAGGCAAATCATCCGTTTTCGTCAAATTGTTCGATATGACGTTCATTGGAGTGTTTGTTCCATAAGACATAAGATTAATATTATCCCCTGCGGCACAAGGAGCAGCCGTGAAAATTATGACGATATAAATTATTGCTATATATCCAAAATATTCTTTATACACATTCATAGTCAAACCGTGCATCAATCTCATAACATAATCTCAGAATAACTCTACTATTATTATAACTATTCTCAGCAAGTAAAATCAATACCATAAAATATACTTTTTATTGCGACTTCATAATAGGCGTAATTTAGAATATTCTCGTCTGTATATTTTTCATATTGCCGCCTGTTTAAACAACTTTAAGCTGGCATAGAAACACGTGCATATATACTTACCGGCAGTTATCCGATTTTACTGGAGTGATTTTCGGGGACTGCCCAGGTTAATCAGCAGTTACAGAAGAAGTAAAAGCATCACCATTAAGAGCGGGCACGGTAACGGGGAGGATTTGAAGACCGTATTCGGTTGCGGCCTCCAGGCCGCGCTATGATTATCAGATTCTCCTGTGCACTTCACCGGTGACAGTTGTCCGTTCTTTTATGGAGATAGACATATCGCATTTCGTTGAACATGAAGCTCTTGACATTCGTCATACAATGTCAAACAATAAAATATGATTCTATTTGATTCATCTACGCTGATTCTCCTTGCGCGTATTGATGTTCTTGATTTTTTTTACCGAGTTTTGAAGGAACGGTTATTATTTCTGAAAAAGCAAGATTGGAGGTAACAAGGTCGGACAAAGAGGACGCCGAATCAAGCAACAGGTACACCGAACACAAAAAAATCGGCGTTATGAAAGTGAAGAATGTAGCTCTTGTGAAAAGGCTCATGGGTGATTTCAGTATTGATGCCGGAGAGGCAGAGGCGTTAACGTTGGCTGGTGAAAAAAAGGCTGGTATCGCGGCGACTGATGAGAGAAACGCAATTCGTGCATGCAAGTTATTAAAGCTGGAATATGTTACTGCTGTTTCTTTTTTGATACGAGCCGTCGAAAAGGGTGTGCTGTCAAAAGACGAAGGCATTATTAACCTGAAGAAGCTGCAATCGATCGGTAGATACGGCACACAGATCTTGGATGATGCCGCACAGCAGATACAGGGGGGTTAAAGGGATGGCTACAAAGACATTGAGCATACGCATCAATGATGGATTATAAGTTTCTTTCTTCTTTGGCTAGGGAAGAACAGGGAGATGTGCCCACGGCTGTACGCGAACTTGTCGATCTCGGAAGGATCATGCTTGCCGTTGAAAAGTACAAAAAATCCGAAGCCTCCCTTGAAAAGGCTGCTCGATTGGCAGGGTATCGCTTTCAAAGATGATTGATCTCCTTGCGGAGTACGGCGTGGAATCGAACCTGGAATACGAAGATTATCTCAAAGGGCTAAAGCCCCTCCGCAAGCAATGGCCATGAAAATTTCAACCTGCTTGGTGACCTAAATCGAGCGATTGAGGGAATGACTGTTGTCGCGAGGGGCCGGATTTGAGCCTCTGGCCTTCAGGTTTGTAGACCCGATGATCTCTTTCAATATTCTGCTGCAGCAATAGCCCGTAGAGGACTCGCTCCTCCAAGTCGCCGATCAAGCACCATATCTAATCGGTTCGTCCCGAAGTACAGCGATTTGTCCAAATACGACAACCATCGGTCTTTACAGCTGGGGGCTCCACAGGGTCGCGTATTGAATCTTGCGGTTTAGTTGTGCGGAGTCTCTTCCATCTAATCCGAAGCTGGTTAACCGCCGGGTGATATTTATTTTTATCCAGTTATCTTTCTGGCGCCACGGCACTGAGGACAGATGCTTTTCCCCGTTCCATGACAAGTTGGACAGGGTCGTTGAGCCGCATTTGTACTAGGCTGCCTTCCCTGCCCCCGGCAGAGAGGACACTGTATGGAGCCTTTGCCGCTGCATTGCGGACACGGAATTGTTGCTGTTTTATCTGCCATTTGTTACCCCGCTGATTTTTGACGATTATTCATGCCTGCCCGTTGATCCATTTTTTTTCAAGCGCCACCTACCTGCTCCATCCCGCTTCCTCGGGGAAAGAAAAAGCAAACAGCGTCGCGGTTTCATCCCTCTGAATCGGGTTTGGAGGAAAACTGATGCTTCCCAAGAGCAGGTAACGCGTATTTTAAATTATCATTACTATCAACATAGCGCAATGACCCTCATTGCCATCGGTGAATTGAGGGAAGATATCAGTCTCTGCATACTCAACAGCTATGACTTCCTGCTCGTCTGTGCAGAAAAAACTGATAATTTTCGTACAACCTGATCACTACCACAGTGAGGACATTTAGTCTTCGGGTTCGCTTCGTATTCCTTAAGAGAGAGGTAAATAGAAAATTCTTTGCTGCATTTTTTGCATGCATATTCAAAATTGGGCATTTGGATCTCCTCCATTTTTTAATGATTTTTGCATGGAACGTATATTTCTCGATGCCATCCACTCAATCAACAGGAAGGAGTCACCATGATACACTATATCATAAAATGGACATTTCAGAAGGAATCGTAGCATCAAACTGTCAAGCCAAAAAAGATAACTGTATGGTTTTAAAGAGCCGGCACACGTCGTCCTCCTTGAACATGATGATGTAACGTCTGGTTTCCCCTAGACTTGACCAATCTAAAGAGACAAAGAGAAGATAAAATGACCTTTAAAATGGTTGGAGTGGCTATTGCATATTAATATTATTATGGATGTCATCTTCATTTATCACCATGCTTGTGCATACAATTTTTCATCCAAGGGCTAAGGGGCGGCGGCATTTTCCCTTTCAGTTCTGCGTCAATATTCGTGATGCCACCTTTACCAGCTCCATCAGCATACTGTGATGATTATATAACGAGCTATTCTATTTTGTGAAGAAATTACGATAAGTTATGAGCAAACTGGAATAATGGTAAAAGGAAGTTTTGTTCTGGGTTCTCGGATTTGAAAGCGGGTAAATCAGGGGCACTGGCGAGGACAGGTTGTACTCTCACGTTGGTAAATAAGTGTCAACTATTCAAAACTTGAATTCCTAATTGCAGTCTACACGCCACAGGCAATTCATCTGACCGCATGTCTGAACAGAGGCGGTAGCAAAACAAGGGATGTTCCCTTCTGCTTTTTGAATAGCCCTGATAAGTTCTGTTTGATTCATCTTCCCGGGATTAATGCCCTTCTTCTTTGCAATTTTCTGAATATCCTGAATTTTCATGCCCGAACCTCCCTACGGTTGAATTGATGGACAATATGTCCATTACGAATCAGTATAGCATATTGGCATGTGCTTTCCGTAATCGCTGCATATTCGGGTAGATAGGGATTATGAAACGGAAAAAAGAAGGATTCAAATTTACGCAATAAATAGCAGACTCCCAGACCGCCCTCCTCCCTTGACGCTAAGGATTTCATCTGCTATAGTTTCACTAACGCTTAGTGCGACATTGAAAGCGATAGATAAATAGCCACTTATTCATACCTTGGGTTTTGAGGGTGAGGAACCATGTATTTATTAGCCTAACGTCAGATGCGGTGTGCAAACCCTCATTAGATACAGAGAGGGCAGCCTAAAGCTTCTGCTAGGGCAAAAAAATGCTGATAATCTCATAAAAACTCAAAAACCAAGGTATGACCTTTTATAAGAGAAGGTGCAATTTCATACTGTCTGTCCTGATGAAATCCTACTGCTACCATTTCAACTCGTAACCAAGTAGCTCAAAGCCGTCTGCCTTTCCCGATTGTCAATCTGCATCACAGCCATTGAAAGAGCCTTCCTGCTACCGACAAATACGCATAGCTGCTTGGCTCTGGTCAATCCGGTATAAATAGGATTCCTGAATAGCATCTTGAAATGCCGTGTTGCAACGGGAATGATAACAGCATCGGGGTTATGGCTCCGTCTTGTATCCCGGTTGTCGCTCCCCAAGTAAAAGCTCCTGCAAAGACTCAAGGGGACGGAGGTATCTTATCCCGCCCATTATGGTTCTATTTATCTCCTTATTAACCCCAAGAATCCTGATGTTTTCAATACCTCCATAATGATTGATGATAATGTATTTATACTGAAAAGTGAGTTCATTCATTGAACCCAGAACTTGCCTGCTTGCTGTTTTGGCAAAGCCGATATCCGTGTACTCCTGCATGACCCTGCTTATAACCTCAATAGGGAATCCTTCAGCCTGTAGATTCAGGTTCAGATTGAACAGGAAGTCATCAACAATGTTCTTCAGGTTTTCTTTCCTAACCTTGGCGATAAGAAAAGAATACAGGGTTTTCTCGTTGGTGAAAAGGATGCATTTTCTCCGGTCAATCGTGAGCAGGTTGGCATACCAGTTGCCGAGACCTGTGTTCGGTTCAGCAGGATTCTGAACGGAAGGATTTCCGAGTTCCTTCAAAAGTTTTTGGGTGCAGTGGAGAATCATGATTTACGTTTCGTTGTTACCAAATAAAAGGAATCAGCCTGTATTTTACTTTCCTTGTGTAGTCTGCATACCCTTCCAACTCATTGACGAGCATTTTTTCTTCACCAATTATCCTGACTGCTAAAATAATCACATTTACTATGCCGATGATTAAACCATAGAGAGAGGCAAGTAACATGGGTGTTCCGAGAAAGAGCAATAACCCTCCCAGATACATGGGATGTCTCACCATACCGTAAACCCCGGTCGAAACGACTTGCTGTTTTCGTTCCTTCTGTATTCTGACCAATGCCGACGCAAAAGTATTATCAACATAGGACCGATAAGAAAAGATAAATGATATTATTAGCTCAATGCCTCCCATGATTTTTATCCATAAAGGGAAGTCTGTAGTCCATCCATATCTCTTCGCATCTAAAGGCATAATGACTATCCAGGCAATAAATCCTGTCAGTAGGCCATAGACAACATACTTATCCCAGCCTTCCTGGCTGCCGGTTCCGGGTTTTCTATACCTTTCCGCAAGCAATGCAGGGTCTTTTTTGTACAAATAGATTATGATTGTAAAACAGAGCACGGCAAACCATATGCTGAAAATCCAGCCTTCAACCCAATACAAATCTCCAGAAAGAACAAGAAGCACTGCGGGGAACAGCAAGATATAGACGAAGGTAAAAATAATTTTACCCGCGGACAATTTTGTTTTTTCAGTAATCATGACAGTTTACCTGTCCTGCCAAAACACGGTCAATTCACAACCAAATAACTCAATGCCGTCTGCCGCTTCCTGTTATCTATCTGCTTCACAGCCATTGACAAGGCTTTTCTACTGCCGACAAAAACACATAAATGCCTGGCTCTGGTCAATCCCGTATAGATCAGATTCCGAAACAGCATTTTAAAATGCTGTGTAGCAATCGGAATGATAACCGCATCGAACTCACTCCCTTGCGATTTGTGAATGGTAATCCCGTAGGCAAGGGCTATTTCCGTCAAATCTTCCCGCTCATAGGTAATCATCTGTTTCCCGAACTGAATCAGACACGAGTAGTTTTCCAAATCAATCTGCCTGATCCTGCCGATATCCCCATTGAATACACCCAAGTCATAGTTATTGCGAGTTTGAATAACCCTATCGCCCTCACGGTAGACACGCTCACCCATCTGAATCTGTTTTTTCCCTGGACGTTCGGGATTAACAGCTTGCTGAATGGCTTGATTAAGGTTGAGCGTACCGAGACTGCCCCTGACTTGCGGAGACAGGATTTGAATTTCTATGTCCTTGCCAAAGTATTCGGGAATAGTCGTGGTATATAGACGAAGAACCATATCGAGCCCCGTCATGCCATGATGGAGGGCTGACCACGGGTGAATCGACTTGATGATGGATTTCAGTTGCTCGATGTTCCCCTGAGCCTGATGAACCTTCAGCAAGTCAACGTGCTTGAACTTCTCAGGAATGCTGAATATCGGGGCGTGGATTTCTGAAGTATCCCCGAATTCCTGAACCAGCAGGCTGTCAATCATCAGGGTATCTACTTCCCGCTTCATAACCCCTGTAATCTTGTCCCCCGATTGAAGTACCTGTTCCTCTCCCGTGGTGAGGATATTCCTGATAGCTGCCTTTGCCCTTCCCAGGAAGTGCAACTGTTCCTGAGTTGCTTCATCGGCATCAATGAATATGCATCCTGCCTTTTCTTTCCATAATTCAGGTTTATGGAACGGGGATTCAATCTTGGGGATTTGCCCCTTGTTGATTTGGTGGGCAAAACGGATTATCAAGTTCTCCTCGGCTTGACGGAATACCTTGGTGAGCCTGAAGCTCGGCACACCGGTTGCCTGTAGCAGGTCATGCAGCACATTCCCCGCCCCTACAGAGGGCAATTGGTCAGGGTCCCCGACAAAGAGTACCTGTGCATTCCGAGGCACCGCTTTAAGGAGTGCAGCGGCAAGATTGATATCGAGCATGGAACATTCATCTATAATAAGGAAATCCAGTTGGAGCGGGTCATCTTCACCTTTCTTGAACCCATTCTTGCCAGGTTGCCATTCGAGCAGCCGGTGAATGGTTTTTGCCTCATATTCTATGACCTCGCTCATCCGCTGGGACGCCCTGCCCGTGGGTGCTGCAAGAACAACCTGCCTGTTCATGGCCTGGAGCAGTTTAACGAGAACCTTGGTACACGTGGTCTTGCCCACGCCCGGCCCTCCCGTCAGTATTGAAAAGGATTTACCCGCAATACCCGCCACGGATGCTTGCTGTTCATCGGAAAGGACAATGCTTTGCTTCTGACAATAGCGTTCGAGCCAACTGTTTATACGGGTCTGGTCAACGGAAACGGGCTGATGAACCCATTGCTTAACCCTCTTGGAGACATAGAGCTCATCAAAGAAGATTGCATTGGAATAATAAGCCAGGACTTGCTGCCCCTTTTCATCAGGCAAAATCCTTTTCTTTATCTCATCGTCGGTTATCAGGGAAAGCAATATGCCCGTTATCTGCAGAGCTGTTCCGGTTTCAAGGAGTTCCTGGGTGTTCTTTATAATCTGTGATTCTAAAAGGTAGCAATGACCATTGTCACGAGCTGCAGCCAGGACGTGCTTTATGCCAGCCTCAATACGGGCAACACCGTCCCTCTCAAATCCCATGTTGAGGGCAATCTTGTCAGCGGAGAAGAATCCGATGCCGTATATGTCCCGTGCAAGCTGATAGGGATTGTTGGAAACCTTGCTGATTGCATCGTTGCCATATGTTTTGAATATCTTGACGGCAAACAGGGTACTGATACCGTATCCTTGCAGGAATATCATCACATCCCTGATAGATTTGTGCTCCTGCCAGCTGTTCTTGATATCTACCAGTTTCTTTTCCGCAATCCCCGGCACCTTCAGAAGTTCCTCAATGTTCTCTTCAAACACCTCAAGTGTCTGCTCTTTGAAAAACTGAACAATTTTGGTTGCGGTCTTCGGACCCACGTTCTTGATCAGTCCTGAACCAAGGTATTTCTCAAGTGCTGCGCTCGATGCCGGTTTTGTCTCAACGGCCCGTTCTGCCTTGAACTGCTCACCGTGCTTCTGGTGGTAACACCAGGTGCCGTAAAATTCCATCGAGCTGCCGGCAAACACCTTGGCTTGGTGGATAATAACGGCAACCAGCTTATGGGGTTCATTGAACGGAGAAACTTTAAGGACAGACCAGCCGTTTTCCGCATTATGGAACGTAACCCTTTCCACGATTCCGGCAAGACGGACAAGATTCGAGTCGGCTGGTTGAGCTTTTGGGGACGGTTTCATGCTGGGGGGATTATACAGGATTCAGCGTGGGCAAAGAAAGCTTGAAATTCAGCTTTTCACTGTCTCCTTGCACTTAATGCAAAATAGCTCTAAGATAGATGAACAAATAAAGCTCGGAGGTTATCAGTGAAAGCCAAGGCTGCTTCACCGTCAAGAAAAAAGGTTGTCCCCCCCTCAAAGAAGGAGTTTGTGACGAACTGTCAAGTAATGGATTTTATCGAGGATGCCTCGAAGGGCAAACGCAAAGCATACTTTGTCCTGGAGTGCGAGCGCACAAAAGAGGGTGCTTTTATGGTATGCGTTGCCGTTGAGGGTGATGCCGGATTCTATCAAATGGATTGGGGATGGCACTGCGACTACACCAAGGCAAAAGCTCAAACTATGGAGATGAATGAAAAACTCGGTTTGACGGCTAAAGATGTTATCGACATCGTAACCTCAACTATGGAGCCACCCACGTATCATTAGAAGAAGCGGAAATAATAAAAATGACACCCCTAGAAGAAAGAGATAAGGCTTTGTCAGCGCTTGACCCCTTTTTGCCCGAAATTTCCCTGGTGTACAGAGAATGCTATTTATCAGAAGGAAGAGGTGCGCTTCTTGTTTATACGGATCCGGTAATCAATGGTACAATCCCCACCGAGTATGATTACATAACCAAAAACGATGTTCTTGAAATAATTGATGGCATGGACTCCAAAGCCGGCTTGGCCGCGCTTTTAAGCACATACGACCCCGCAACGGAAGGAATCCTGGTTTTCATTACGAGCACTGATAATGCGACGTTTTTTGTTACCGTCAAGCTGAAATCGCGGCATAATGCAAAGGATGAGATGGTGAACAATTAATGCCTGAAAGCCGGTTTGAGCAAGGTGGTGCGTAAGGGTGCGGGAACCTGCCAGGACCTTTTTTACAACCTCGATTTCCTAGCCCTTTGGGACAAGTCATCCCCCTATAGCGGATAGCGATATCATGCTCGTCATTATTCATCAGCCGGTGGCCTTCCTTGCTCTTATCCTTAGCGCACAACCAAATAATAAATCACCGTACAGCCAGGAAAAGAGCCCGTTCATAATAGCCCGGAGAACCGACTTGTCGAGACTCCCTGATATTGTTATTGCCAGAGCCGAACCGAAGGTAATGCCCCGAAACTACCCCATGCCTAAACATCCCTCGTCCATGCATCGTATTTTGATCATCTTTCGAAGCCCCATTACTCTCTTCCGAGATCGCAAGGGCGCAGTCTCAATCGGCTGTCCTGCTGCCGTCCTGAGAAAAAAAACCGGGGTTCCAGCATGGGCTGTAACCCCTTGATAAGTTTGGTAGCGGGGGCCGGATTTATTCCTTCGACCTTCGGGGTATGGACCCCAAGGTCTCTTTTAATGCTGCGTTTCCTTGAAGAGCAGAATATCAACACTCACGAATTTCAACGCGAAACACAGCATTCCCCGATTTCACGAATGTTGCACTCTTCACCTGCTATTCTGCAATTTCGATCATTCGAAACTATCATCAACTACGGATAGTATCATGCACACGAACGTCGTAGGTGAGGGGCGGCCCGGCGGCGATGTCGACGGGGAACCGAGAAGCGCAGCTGTCCCCTCGACCGCAGGGTTAGGCACCAAGGCCTCTCCGAAAATTTGCAAATTTTTCACCAGGGCCTGTGTGCGAAATGACACTTGCATCGCAATGACGCCGGCGGAGGCCCTCCCCCACCATTGAACCCGTTTGTCGTGGGCGCGTCCGGGCACAGTTTGGGGAACGGGATGGGATCAGGGCGCCACAAAGTCCTGGAGATGGTCCAACACGTCTTTCGGCGGGGAGATGAACCCCTTTTTGTCCGTCTCGGCGTCGCACGGCGGAAGCTCTTCGATGGCCTTGCGCAGGCCGGGGCCGTCGAACTCGTTTTTAGTGGTGTACGCCGGCCGGAAATCGTGCTCGAAGCCGCCCATCCTGTAGGACTTCAAGACCCATATTTCCATCTCCAACGCAAAGGGCTGGCGAGGAAAATCAAGCGCCCTGTCCTCAGCATTTTTTACCGATTCGGGCAGACCGGCATATGGTTTGCTTTTGCAAAAGCCGTCCTTTTGCATCAGGACAAGTGAGGGCACACGCCACGACTCCACGGTGTATTTCCCCGATTTGATGCCTAGAATTGTTGGCACCCGTCTCGCATTTTGATAAAAGATATCAAAACCGGTGTTCAGGTTCACCATTTCCCGAGGGCTTTCCAGGCTCCGCAACTGCAGTTTCGGAAACTTGTACTCCAGCAATTTCTTTGCCACCCCGTCATATGCCACCGTTTCGGGCAATTCGAAGGTGTACGTTATCTTTACGCCGATATAGTGTCCGTTCCTGTTCTTGATGGGCGTCTCGTCAACAACCGCCACCTTGATCTCGTTCAACACGGCGGTTCCCACACGCTCCTCGTACCAAGGGTTGAACAGAAACAGGAAAACGATCGGACCCGTCAGGGCTATCAGGGGGACCGCATAGGCCAAGGCCGCCAAGCGCGCGCTTTTTGCTCTGATCCGTTTTTCCAGCAACAACGGCAGGGCGAAGATCGCCAGGACCAGCGGAAACACCAGATAGAAGAATTCCCCTCCATGCGCGATGCCGTATCCGAACAGGGACAGGGCCAGCATGGCGCAGACTATGGCGGTCATGATGTAGAGGATTTTCAGCAATGAAGCCTCCCTCGAATGATTAACAATATATTGAGCAGGCCCCGTATAGAATATCACGAATCCGTCGTTATCTGCTTTACGATGAATATGCCAAACCATTCACGGTCAAACGACTATATTCCTGCTACTCTCGATTGTCAACGATGATGGTGGGATTGATGGTGGGAAATAATAGCGGGGTATTTTAAGGGGATGAACTGAAGGCTTCGGTTCAAACTTTAAGTGTTTCAGAGAAGGGAAACTGCGTGGACTTCAGGAAGGAGTCGCCGACAGAGAACTTTATCACAAAATACAATGATACAAAATGAATTGTGCATTTCTACTAATATTATACGAAACGCTACGCCAGCTTGCATAACGCTGACTCATAATCTGGTTGAAAACAGGTCACATCGTGATAGCATTTACAAGCAGTAAAGGTACCTATTTTTTTAAATGAAGAGCGGAGTTTGGTTGGAAAACATCACGATGATGTATTTTACTCACCCTATGTCTTTTTTCGGTATGAAGACGTCTGGACTCGAGTTCGATACTTATTGAGATCTATTCAAAGAAGGTTAAAGTCGCTGTTCCGGCTACTTCCAAACTGCTTTCGAAACCGATCAGAGATAAGCCGACTGCCGATAGGTGGAGTATAGCTTGGCCTGGAAATTCTGCTGGAAGTTCCTTTTGACAAACTGTGATAGCGCAAGAAGGGAGAAGCAGCATATTTATTTACTGATTCTCCCTTGTTGATCCTTCTTGATTCGTTTAGCACAAATAATAGATGGTGACCAAATCAAAATTTGTTCGGAAATTGTTTCACAATGCCGCCCGCCAGAGCATCGGCGATCATATAGATATGTTTTTTCATATCATCCCAGGTCCTCGCTTCAGACAAGAAGTCCTTGATGTTGACCTGGTCGATCTGGGCAATATGCTGGGCACCGTGGGCCATCAATAAATCCACGAGCGTCTGTTTGGGCCAGTTAGGGTTTGCCGAGCTCAAGAACGTCGCAATTTCTTCCGCATTCTTTTTTATTTTCTCGACAGCCGCGACCTTAGCGTCGGTATTACCGGCGAATGCAGCGGTCATATATTCCTTGATAGCGCCGTAATGTCCAGCCAGCAGGCCAAATAGTTTGTCGCTTGCATCCTGACCGTAAATTGGCGAGATCGCATCGGCTATTGCCCTTGCATCCTCTACTACCTTATTCTCAGCAACCTTTGCAGCATCAGCGTCGCCGTATTTAGTTGCCAGGACTACGTTCCTGACCCAGAATATGTGCCCTACCCATAGATCACGAAGGGCAAGTTGCAATTCAACGCTTTTGTGGTCGAATTTTACGGTCCCCTTCTTTTCCGAGGCGAAAGAATTCGGAGACGCAAGCACGATAAGTATCCCTAAAAGGAATACCATAATCTTCAATAATCTTTTTTTCATTTTATTTTCCTCCTTTGCTCCTGATTAAAGATTAGCGCAACAATTATAATAAGTCAAATTAAATTATATATTATTTGACTTGTTAGAGTGTTTACTTTATAGTATGAATAAGAAAGGGGTTAACTATGATGGTAACGTCATGGAATACGGAGAAACCTGCGGGTGCGAGAGACCGCATCGTCCGACTTCTTATGAAGCAACAGAATACCGTAGGGTCTCTGGCAACGAAACTCGGTGTGACGGAAAATGCGGTCCGCGCACAGATTGCATTGCTCCAGAGAGAGGGCATCGTCGAAATTCAGGGAGAAGTTAAAGGAACACGCAGACCTGCGGCGGTCTACGGTCTCCGCCCGGGTGCGGACATAAATTTTTCCAAAGCATACCCCGTCATCCTCTCGCACCTGATCCATGTTCTCGCGAAAAAGCTGGACAACACTGAATTTAGAACGGTAATGCGTGAACTCGGGCAGCGGCTTGCGAGTTCCGCTTCCCGTCTTTCGGGCGATCCGCGCGAGAGAGTCAAGGCGGCCCTTAATTTTCTTAAAATCCTGGGCTCCGGAGCTGAAATGACTAAAACTGATGGAAAGATAATCATCAGCAGCTACGGATGTCCGATTGCCGAAGCTGTAACTGCGGATGTGCGGTCTTGCATCGCTATGGAATCATTGTTAAAAGAATTGACCGGTCTGCCCGTTGCGGAACACTGTAATCATGGCGAACATCCGAGCTGCAGGTTTGAAATCAAGATCCCCTCAAAGAAGTAAGATCTTATACGCAAACTGAGGAAGCTTTCCGGTTGATCACGGTGATGAATTTTCAAAGTTCCTGAGGCGCTTTTCCCACCACCAATAAACCATTCATATTTCTTACATACCTTATGCTATGCGGCAACAAATAGTCATCCTTTAATAAATTTTGACATTAATATACTCTTGTATTTTAAGAAAATCTTTTCGATTATTTGTTACGATGGCTGCGCCTATTTTGCGTGCTGTGGCAGCTATGAGAATATCGTTTGTTATCCTTGCTAAAAACATTTTCTTAAAACCGTATTTCTTGCCGAGTTGAGCAACGACTCTTCCGGCCTTCTGCCAGTCCATCGCGTTGGGAATAACGAGCCTGCTCATGCTAGAGAAAGTGTCAAACATTTTATCAAGAAGCTTTACGGAAGAAGCATCCAATGCGCCAGCGTAGAGTTCTTCCATCACAACGGCACTCATATATATCAGGGGGTGTCCTTGATGAATTTCTATCGTGGGATGAGCGATGCCCAGGTTTATGAAGGGGATGTAGACGGAGGTGTCGAGAACCAGCTTAACCGGATGTTCTGCCATAGACATCCTTGATTGTTCCTTTGCCTTTGATTGATCCGAGCATCGTTTCTATTTTTGTGTTTTCTATGATGATGTCTAACGCCATCGTTATTGCCTCCGTGTCGGTTTTAGCATTTACAATCTTTCTGACCCGCCTGATCTTATCCTGATCGAGAATAAACTGCTTTCTGGTTTTTTCTGCCGTGCTCATGCACTCACCTCGGTGTGTATTATATATAAATCAATACACATTGTCAATTATACGAAAAGGACATCAGTCAAGCCCGTAAGCGTCAGCCCCCTATGCCGGACGAAAGAAGCGGAAGCACGCATGCCACTGCGCATAATCGCTGAGCACCATGGAGAGCGTATGGGGTTCCTTGCCCGAGGAGCATCCGGCGCTCCACGAATGCCGCATCCCTCAGAACCTCTCAAATTCCACATCCTGCGAGTCGCCGCTGCCTTTGCCGGCGCTCCTGTCAAGGGAAACACCCGCCGGCTTGACAAAACACCCTGCCGGAGGCGCCTGCCGTTTCTCCGGAAGAGGCGCGAAGGGGGCCGGGGGGGATGCGGCAAGGTGCTTGTGTGCCGTCATCGGTCCCGTCTCCGGCTTCGGCACGCCGTTGTCTCTGATCCTGAAAAACGCGACGGTGCTCTGCAGCTGCGTCGCCTGCGATGCAAGCGCTTCCGCCGTCGATGCTACTTCCTCCGTTGTCCCTGCGTTCTGCTGAACGACCTCGTTCAGTTGCTGTATCGCCCCGTTGATCTGGTCGGCGCCGAACGCCTGTTCCTTGCATGCTGCGCTGATCTCCTGTACAAGCGCTGACGTCTTCTGGATGTCCGGTACCAAAGTCAGAAGCATGCCGCCGGCGCGTTCCGCAATCTCCATGCTGGAAATCGACAACTGGCCAATCTCCGCGGCCACCAACTGGCTGCGTTCGGCAAGCTTCCGCACCTCCGCCGCGACGACGGCAAAACCCTTGCCATGCTCGCCGGCCCTTGCCGCCTCGATCGCCGCGTTCAGGGCCAGAAGGTTCGTCTGGCGAGCGATCTCTTCGATGATCGTTATTTTCCGGGCGATGTCCTTCATGGCATTCACCGCTTCGGACACTGCTTTGCCGCTCTCCAATGCATCCTTCGCGCTCTTCAAGGCTATCTTCTCGGTCTCCCTGGCGTTGTCCGCGTTTTGCCTGATCGTTGAGTTCATCTCTTCAATGGATGAGGACGCTTCCTCGGCCGACGACGCCTGCTCCGTCGTGCCTTGCGACATCTGCTCGGCCCCGCTGGAGAGCTGCTGGCTGCCCGCGGCCACGCTGTCGGAAGCATTTTTCACGTCGGCAACTACCATCCGGAGCCGTTCGACCATGTTTTTCATGGACGCGAGCAATTGTCCCGTCTCGTCACTGCTCGTCACCTTGATCTCCTGCATCAGGTCGCCCTCGGCGAGATTGTTCGAGGCCCGTACGGCCTGGGCAAGTGCCCGGTTCACGCTCCTGACCAGGAGCACACTTATCGTGATAATGACAGCCGCGACCAGAATGGTTACCAGCAGGTACTTTCTCGCTTCGGCCAAGAACACCGCCCGGACATCGTCTATGTAGATTCCCGAGCCGATCACCCACTGCCAGGGAGCGAATCCCTTGACGTAGGACACCTTGGGCACGGGATCCGCGAAGTTCGGCTTGGGCCACAGGTAGTCGACAAATCCCTCCCCGTTCGCCTTCACCGTGTCCACGAATGCCACGAACAGCCTCTTCCCGTCGGGATCCCTGTAGTCCGAAAGGTCCTTTCCGTCAAGCTCGGGCTTGTACGGATGCATGATCATGACGGGATGCATGTCATTAATCCAGAAATACTCCTTCTCCTCGTAGCGCAGTGCCTTGATGAGTTGAACCGCGGCTTGCTGTGCCTCCGTCATGGTCATTTTTCCGTCGACAGCCATCTGGTGATAATGTTCCAGAACACCATAGGCCGCCTCGACCAGGTGCCGGGTCTTCACCTTTCGGTCATCTAGGAGTTCGCGTCTGATGGTGACGAGCGACAGGATGACGATGACAGCGATGCCGGCCAGCATCAGTGCTGTGGTAAACATGATCTTGCCCTTCAAGGTGAAGTTTCGAAATAATTTCATATCGCGCTCCTTTTTTTCTTCTGTCCTACCCGGTCAGGGTGACCGGTCGTTGCCAGTTTACGGGACGTTCATTCGCCTAAGCAAAAAGATGCAACTTCCGCTTCCCCGTACACGCGGCCACTCTTTACGATGAAAGGGTGACCGGACCTGTTGCAAAAATCGTAATACCATTGTCCCCTTTGCTGCTCATACCAAGGCTTTGTGTGCACAGTCTCGGATATCATGGACAAATTGGCGTCCCCAAGGGAAGTAAAATCAATTGAAGATAGCATCAGTATTATTGCCTCTGGGGCCCGGAACGAAGACAACCAGGGCGTCATAGCTAGAATCTAAACTGGCACATTACCTGAAAATTTTTGATAGCGTCTATTGGATCGTAACCTGACGCATCAAATAATGGGACAAAGCTCCAGGTGATATTGTCTCCGTATTTACCAATTGTAATAGCAGCCTTATCTCCAAAACATTCGTCCACAGACACGGATAATAAATTATATTTTTTATCGAGATTGCCAAACAAATTTTTTAAGTTTGTACAATATCCAGGAAAACAGGAATCATTCGTAAATAAACTTGAAGGTGGATCATTTGTTTTGGTCAAATTGTTCGGTAAGGTATTCATTATTGGGTCTGTTTCATAAGACATAACATTAATATTATCCCCTGCAGTACAAGGAGCCGCAGTGAAAATAAAGATAATATAAAATATTGCTAGATATGCAAAATATTCTTTGTATACAATCATAGTCAAACCATGCATTAAACTCATAACGTAATTTAACAATAATTAAATTATTCAAACTATCAACAGGATAATTTGCTATAAAACAGGCTCTTTTTTTCGAATTCGTATCAGGTTGATATTTTTGAATATTCTCGGATACAATATTCTCCATATCGCTGCTTTTTTAAATAACTATTAGCTGATACAGTAACATCTGCATATATACTTATCGGCAGTTATTCGATTTTAGTATAGTGATTTTTTGTAATTACTCAGGTCAATGAGCAGTTACGGAAGGAATAAAAGGACCACCATTAAGAGCGGACACGGAAGCGAGGAAGATACCAGTCCCTCAACCCATAATCAACTGCGCGCTCCAACTTCTCCGCGTCCGGGAATGAACATAGTGCTAATGCTTTAAACACGAGTGGCAGCTTTCTGGTTCACTCCCGCCGAAGGCTTATAACGCATATATTACGGCTTCGGTAATAGCTCACAATCGCCGGGTTTACTGCTAGCCCGAGCAGGATTGCAATGGCCAGTGCGAGCAGGGAGCCTGACACACCAGGCTTAACCATCATGAGAAAGGTGATCCCCAGCGCCATCAAGACCCTTACCTGAAGTGAAACCCAAAGCATCTGCATGGTCCCCGCCTGTCGGACCACGGGTTCTCTAACTTTTTCTCCTGAAAATAAATTGCCCAAGGCCATCAAACGGGGGCCGGTCAAAGCCGCCCAGATCATTGCTATCGCGACCAGCGCAATGAGTGCGATGACGTTCCACGCTGCCCCTCTCCAGGACGCCTGCCACAGGTATATCCCGGAAATCAATGCAGTCAGGTACGAAGGCCCACCGGTCCAGGGCAATACACCGAAGCCTTTCATGGAAGCACGGGCCTCCTCTGGTGTGCACGACCGCTGCAGCCGGTCAAGGCTCATCCACTCCAAACCGAAAGAGACGAGGATTCCGAAAGCGCTCACGACGTGCAGAAATAGTATCAGTGAATAGGTTTTCACGTCTACACCTCCATTACTACTTCAATTCTAGCAAAATGCAAATGAGACGGCCTAATGGCGTATTTCCACCGAAATCTAAACATAGTACCTAATGCGTATCGATACCTCTTTTAAGCGGATGATCTATAATTTAAATAGATTGTGAGTTTTTTATAATCAAAGGGTGTAGCAAACGGGCACTGTTTAATTATCGTGCCAGTTCGAGCAGAAAGGAAGTGAGGTAGTATGAAAGCGTTAGTATATCATGGACCAGGCAACCGGTCATGGGAAGAAAAACCAAAACCGGTGATTAAAGAGCCGACAGATGCGATCGTGAAGATAGCAAAAACCACGATCTGTGGTACAGATCTCCATATCCTGAAAGGAGACGTGCCCACCGTCACGGACGGAAGGATCCTCGGACATGAAGGGGTCGGGATCATAGAGGAGGTTGGTCCCGGTGTAACGAACTTCAAGAAAGGTAATCGAGTGCTGCTTTCGTGCATTACATCATGCGGCAAATGCGATGCGTGTAAAAAAGGAATGTACTCGCATTGCGAGAACGGAGGAGGGTGGATTCTCGGACATACCATCGATGGCACTCAGGCGGAGTACGTGAGGATTCCTTTTGCGGACACGAGTTTGTACCCGGTGCCCGCGGGTGCTGACGAAGACGCACTCGTGATGCTGAGCGACATCCTGCCCACGGGTTTCGAATGTGGCGTGCTGAACGGCCAGGTCAAGCCTGGAGATACAGTGGCCATCGTTGGCGCAGGACCGGTGGGGCTCGCGGCATTGCTCACAGCGCAGTTCTATTCACCGGCTGAGATTATCATGATCGACATGGACGACAATCGGCTCGACGTGGCGAAGAAGTTCGGCGCTACCAAGACCATAAACAGCAAGGTCGGCAAGACCAAGGACAAGGTTATGGAGTACACCGGGAAAAAAGGCGTTGACGTGGCGATCGAGGCCGTAGGAATCCCGGCGACCTTTGAGCTCTGCGAGGATATCATTGCTGCCGGCGGCCATATCGCGAATGTCGGCGTGCACGGCAAGAGCGTAGACCTCCATCTAGAAAAACTATGGTCGCAAAACATCACGATAACCACTCGACTTGTGGATACGGTAACAACGCCCATGCTACTCAAAATCGTCACTGCTGGTAAACTGAGGCCCAAACAGCTCATCACTCATGAATTCAAGCTGGATGACATAATGAAAGCCTACGACACGTTCGGCAACGCTGCAAAGGAGAAGGCGCTGAAGGTACTCATGAAGGCCGCGTAAAAACAGCTGTGAACGTTAAAAGGCATGCGCTCCAAGACTGGTGCAGGCCTTACTGTTTTATTTATAACAGTTAGTGAACTTCCTGTTTGGTCAAAATATTCAAACGGGCTGCCCTTTGCGCGATTATTCAATGTTGATAGATACGATGCATAATATGCACTCCTTCATAGGGCAATAGATTACAGACCTCAGATAGAAAACCCTATGCATGTTTCAACAGCGATTTTACACATCGTCCAAAATTATATTTATCTTGTATTCATCTACAAGTGTGGAATGCCACCTATTTGACGATGGGGTAAAAAACTGATTGAAGTATTACAATTCGCAAACCTGGAATAAATGTCGGTGCGAGTTTTTCTTACCCCACCTTTCCCGATCACTTAACGAGTCCAGAGCTGTTCCTCCCCATGATGGTGATCATCCTCTTTCTGGTCATAAGACGCGTGCTTAGAAACGATAGAAAACGATACAATGAACCGCTGATGATCGACGGAGCTTTCCGCGCTAAGAGTGCAGCAAGTGTATCCTTCACTACGGTTTCTGGGGGATAGCTTTTGCCGGATGGACTCGCTTTGATCCTCCCGCCCGTTGCTACGGCATGGAAGTTTGTGTCCGTCACACCGGGGAGCAGGGCTAGGACATAAACACCTCGATCCTTGTACTCGAACCACAACGACTCAGTGAAGTTCGTCACAAAAGCCTTGGTGCCGGCGTACACGGCTCCGCCCGGATAAGTCAGGAGGGACAGTGCGGACGAGACGTTGATTAACGCATCGCCTGATATAGCCTTTTTTAGAAACGTATGAGAAAGACGGACAAGGGCATTCATATTTACAGCCATGAGCTGCTCTAGCTGGTTCATGGGGATCTCGTCAAAGCGTCCGTAAACGCCGTAGCCCGCGTTGTTCACGAGCAGCGAGTACCCTGTATTTTCCACATCCTCAACAACATGTTGGAGCTGGCTGGGGTCTCCCAGATCGGCAACCAGCATGCGATGATCAGGGCCAAGCTCCTTTGTCAGGTTTGCGAGCTTATCTTTAGACCGGGCAACACAGGTTATGCGATACCCGCTTTTGGCCAACGCCCGAGCAAAGGCTTCTCCAATGCCACTACTAGCTCCGGTGATAAGTGCTGTTTTGTTCTTCATGTTCCCGGACTCCAATTTTGTTAACATTGATTATCTCCATTTAAATCAACTTGAGTTATTCTTTATCATGAAGAGACAGATACAATCTCTGAATTAGCTCACGGTTTTTTACTGACTATATGCTTGATGAGGACTGTTTAACTAAAAACTTCAATCGTAATTATTCATTTTCTTTGTGGTCATCGCTCCGTGGGCTGCACCTACAAGCATGTATGGCCAATTTTTTGACAAGGGCATAGACTACTGATGAATTTTACTCTCATGTTATATTCCCCTCATAAGTGAACAACTGGAAGGGAGGGGACTAGTTGAGATTTTTGTATTTACCAGTTCTTTTAGATTTATTACCCGTTCACAACCGTTATCTGGCCCGACACTTGGGTAGGTTTTTCAGGCTATCCACAACGGGGCAATGGGCTATGACCTTTTCTGCGAATTCTCGTATCCTGGTTTCATCATCAGGGCTTTCTATATTTAACGTATACCGCAGGTCTTTAAATCCAGCGGATACATCATCCAGCATGAAAAACCCTCTAAGGTCAAGCGTGCCTTCTACATCTACGGCCAGTGCATTGATTGTAAAGCCCTCATGCACGGCAAACTCATAAAAAGCGGCCTCAATGCAAGCTGCGACGGCGGCGAGGAGAAGTTCTATAGGGTTCGGCGCCTGGTTATCTCCACCGGCTGCCTCACCATAATCAGACTTCACAAGATGCTCACGCGCCATTGACTCGGTATAGAGGTTTTTAATATGACGGGAGGTGACCTTCGGCTTGTAGATTGCAGCCTCAGGTTTTTTTCTGAAGAACTCGATCCTTCGTGCGACTACATCCTTAAGATTTCTTTCGCTCTTCATCGGCTATATCTCCTTCATAGTTAGATTATGTGCACGTAGTATATCACAAAAAATATCAGTTGAGGATATGCTCTTCCAACTGGGTCGGGGCAAGCAAGTCCCTTCATTTCTAAATATTACTTTCGTAAAAATAGACGTTTTGAAGCCTTGCATCATCATTTTCAATCCTGAATAACAAATTCGGGAAGTTCGAACGCCCTGATTAGGAATTTGACCTGAGCTTGTCGTGATGTTTCTATGGACATCAGGAGGTGATAGGATGTCACCTAAATTCTATTTTTCCTCCAAAATTTATCTCGATTATTGTGGCACGTTGCTCAATAAAATAACAAAGGCCCGGGAATCTCCCGGGCCTTCTTGTTTACTACTATGCTTGACGTACTTCTTAGGCTGCCTGCAGTCTCGCGATCGGTGGCGGAGCCAATACCTGGTAATTGGGTACGCTCAGGAAGTCGAGGAAGCGTTGCATTGCTTCGGAACCCTGCGAAGCGCACCCCCGGTCGTGACCGGAGACCATGAGGGGCCGATCTGGGTTCACCACATCGGAATAATCAGCTTACCGGCCAAGAAAGGCCTTCGGGGCTCTATATTCATGGCATTCCACACAGATTTTTTTGGCTTGCTCATCCGTTACTTTCCAGACATGGGGCTTGTGGCACTGGTTGCATTTCATGCCCGTGTCCTGGATGTGGGTCTTGTGTTTGCCGACTGCCATGATATTTTTATGGCACGAGAGGCAGTTGCCCCAGTCAGGCCGTGAGGATTTGTGCGGCTTGTGGCATTCATAACAGTTGAACTGCATGGGCCCGTTTTCCGGCCTGTCGATCTTTATCGCCTTGCGGATCGTTTGTTCGTCGGGCTGGAAATGGGTAACATCGAGTGTAGCGTCAGCCAGCAGTTCTTTCCGGTATTTTTCAGCGCCATGGCAGTAGAGGCACTTTTTCACCCCTGGCTTGAGGTCTTTTGTTCTGTCGGTATGGCAGTTGAGGCATGCAAGCTTCTCCATCCCTGTCCCGTGCACTTCTCTGTCCTTATGACACGTCAGGCAATATCTTTCCTCGAGGCTGAACTGATGGGTCCGGTAGCCGTGACATTTTGTGCATTCGATCTTCTCCATAAAGACATGCTTTGCGTGGTATCTCGACTTGCTGATGTTCGGTGCGTTCGGAAATTTATCGTTCTTGTCCCAATGGCAGGAAAAGCATGTCTTCCATGGTACGATAACTTCACCGTGCCGGGGTGAAACCTTGTTGTGACCGAGCACGGCAAAATTGAAGACCTGTCTCATTTGGTCGATCTTGGTGGAGTGGTGGCACTCATGGCAGTTTATCTCATGATGTACGCTGGTCACCCATGCCTTGTTTGCGGTATCGTGAACATGACAGGTAGAGCATGCATTGGGATTGTTCTCGAAATAATCATTTATCTTGTAGGCGGTAAAGAGGGACCCTATTGAAAACAGTATCAAGACCGCGATGATAATGATCCTGGATCTGCTCGAAATATCTGTGCTGAACCACGTACTTATTCTTTTGATAATTGAAAATGGACTGAACATGAAAAAAATCCTCCCTTGAGATCTGCTGCAAATTTTTATATCTGTGCGAGTTGCCCGAACTCTGCTTAAAGTTGTATCTAGAGAAAATGCATAACGCCGAGGTATTCAGTTAAACTAACCAGCGATTCAAGAATTGAATACATTACATATAGAATCGATTTTGAAAAGGTGTTTGTAAAGATCAGCACAAGAAATCCCTCTCATGCAACGTCAACTGGGGTTAGGTCACGAGTATTTATGGGTAGACACTGATGAGTAAAGGTTCGCCATTGAAGTGTTGCTATGAATGGAAAAGACAACAACTACAAATAAATGGCTCACTACAAACATCACACCTGTAACTAAAGTAATGTTCCCGATTGTGGTTGTAAAAGTTCACGTGGTAGAGTCGTACACTTCCGCAGTGTTCAAGTAACTGCTATTAGCGGCTGTTTTCGATCAGCAAAACCTTGCCGCTCGGAAGGACCGTCACAGCGTGAAACTTCCTTGACGAAGTCATCGGGTTTGTGGCTGAGATTGGCGCCACCCATGTAAACAAAAAAAATAAAAAGAGGGTGAACATGAACATAATGACGGTCAAAATTATAGTTTTCATCAAATCCGCTGCAGGTGTTTTTTATTGATTTACGAAAAAAACCGTTTTTCCGATTTGCTCCCAACCATCCATAAAAGTCTAAATACCGTCGAAATAAGCAAGCTCAAGTTAGCAGAAGACGTTCGATCGTGATCGTCAACTAATTAAATAATATCTTCCTCTCTTATACTTCGTTAAATTCAATTGCTCCTAGATCTGGAATAAGCTATGCAATAATTAATCCAATTCCCGTGCTTTCGCGTAATAAAATTAGGTCACTGACAAATCTTTGTAATATCAATGGGCTTACTATCTGTTTCACAACAATTGATTACGGTAAAATATTTACTTTTGCAAACCAACTCATCAAATAACCATATAAATGTGTCTTTCCACCAACTAAATTGGTTCTTTCGCCAAATCTCAGTCTGCTACGTTCTACTTACGTTGAAACATGATAATACATTATATTGTGAACTAAACAGGAAGAATTTGTAACAAATATACTGCGCCTAAGTGTATCACTGATCGTAGAATGTATTTTATGGGTAGGCGTTTAATGTATTCGGATTGATAATTTGGCGCGTTCAATAAATGGAAACTTCACCAGAAACGGAAGGAGTTGACGCCGCATGTTTCTACCGAGACTTTACACTTCTGGGAGAGGCTCCCCTACAGTCCACCTACTATCTCGTAATTTCAAGAAATGGTAACAGTCATCGACTTCATCCTGAAGTCTGCAAAAGTATCATTTTATAGCAATTGCAGACATTATCTACAAGTATGCACCGACGACTGACAATTAGGATATACATAAAGCAGTTGAATCATGCACATGATCAATACGTTTGAATATTTTGACCAACGGGAAGGAGAACTTACGTCTTGCAGGCTCTTATCGAAAAGACCCAAAGCTGGTCTTCGGCGTGAGCATGCCTATCGGAAGCTTTTGGAGTCATCGGTCAACGCGTGGGATCGGGCCACGCCTTGCAGGCGGGCGGCCTTTTCTGCGTCGTGGGGGGCTTCCACTGTCTATTTTCTGGGCCGCAAAAATCTGAGTTAACTTTCCAATAATGTTGAGATCTCATCATACATCAGATCAGTCATGGCATCTTTTTCTGCTAAACTATATAGCAATAGGTTCACGATTTTTGATCGGCGATTATATAGTAGTGGGATTCAAGAAGGATTAAGGTCGTACCTATCCCCCTATCCCGGATCAGGAGGTTATATGGATATCAAGACATGCAAGTTGTTGGCACAGTATAATTTAGCTGCAAATCAAAAAATGGCCGGCAAAATTAGCGCGTTAAGTAACGCACAGTGGAACCGGGAGTTTGCGGGATACTTCAAGACCATGAAGCACTTGTGCGGCCATATTTATATCAGTGATTTCAGCTGGCTCAAAAGGTTCGGCAAATTCAGGGATTTTCAATATTTTAAAGATCCCCTTTTCGATCAGAACTTAACCTATGGTTCTCAGCCTTTCGATGCCGTTGTTGACTACATTTCTAAAAGGGAAGAACTGGATAAAAAACTGATCATGCTTATGGATGAGCTTACGGAACACGATCTGCAAAAGACAATATCATTTGCGAATACGAAAGGGGAAACGGTCAGTAAAAATGCCGGGGGGTCCATTCTGCACATATTTAATCACCAAACCCATCATCGGGGCATGATCTCTCTTTATTTAGAGATGATGGGGATTGATAATGACTTTAGTAGCCTGTTACCGTTGGTTTAAAAGAGAACTAGCTAAGGACCTTATCAGCCCGCTTGCTCTTGATCAGGAGCTACCATGAAACTGTCAGGCAGAACCGTTTTCGTAACAGGAGGCACCAGCGGCATCGGTCTCGGCATTGCCGAGGCATTTCACGGACATGGAAGCAAGGTCATCGTCTGCGGACGCGACAAGAAACGGCTGGCAGCCGTGGAAGAAAAGTTCCCGGGGATCACGGCTTTGCCCTGTGACGTCGGAGATGGCCTGCAAAGGAAGAATCTCGCAACGGAAGTCATGCGCCGTATCCCCGACCTCGACATCCTGGTCAACAACGCGGGCATCCAGAGATATGTCGATCTGAAGAAAGGTTATGATGAACTCAAGTCAGGGGAAGACGAGATCGCGATCAATTTCGTTTCCACGGTGGAGCTGACGGCCCTCTTCATAGGCCACCTGATGAAAAGATTGTCTGCCGCAATCATCAACGTGAGCTCAGGGCTCGGGTTCATGCCGATGATCAATACGCCCATCTACAGCGCGACAAAGGCCGCGATTCATGCCTACACCCTCGTGCTGCGGCAGCAGCTCAAGGACACATCGGTCAGGGTCATCGAGATCGTGCCTACCATGGTCAACAGCAGCCTGAACAGGGAGGGACGTGACGCCGCCCATCTCAAATACAGGGGAATCAGCCTCTCGGAATACATCCCAACCGTCATCAGTGGACTAGAAAACGATGACGAAACGATATTCCACGGCGACGGAGCAAAGGTCCTTTCTGAACCCCGCGGTCAATCGGAAATTCGTCTGCTGAAGCCATCCTGGTGAACGCGTAGACCCGGAGGAATACCATGAACAAGAGCCCGAGCAAAGGTATCCAGCCCATCGCACTTCCTGAACCGGCCTTTGACAGATGCCTGACGGTCTTTGAAGCACTGAAGGCCAGAAGGACTTCCCGCGCCATCGGCGGGCAGAAGATCTCTTTGCAGGTTCTGTCGGACATCCTCTGGGCGGCACAGGGCGTCAACCGGCTCAAGGGACCTTTCGGAGGCCCGGGAAGGACTGCGGGATCTGCCAGCAATTCGCAGGAGATCTGCATCTATGTCGCCATGGAGGAAGGCACATATCTGTATGAACCCGAATCTCTTCGGCTGTCGCCGGTTGCCTCCGGGGACATGCGTGCTCTGGCGATCGGGCCTGGGCAGCAAAAGGCCGGGGCAAACGCTCCGGTCCGCCTCGTCTACGTGGTCGATATCGACAAATTCAAGAAAGCGGGATTTGACGAGCCTGGGCTCCACAATCCTGAAATTCAGAAGTCATACTACTTCGTCGATACCGGCCTCATCGCCCAGAATGTGTATCTGGCATCAGCTTCGCTGGGACTCGCTTCGTGGTTTCACAATTGCGACAAGGCTGCATTCGCGAAAGAGATCAAGCTGAAACCACATCAGCACCCGCTGTTCGGACAGACGATCGGGTATGCTGAGGATTAGAAACATAACAACCTCATTAACAAGGAGGAGGGAAATTATGAAACCAATTGCATATTCCTTCATGTTGTCGGTGGCGGCCCTATTCCTCCTGTTCGTCACAGTCCCTGCAGCGGAGAAACCAATCCCATTATCCTGATGAAGCCGCAAACGGATGGCGGGAGACCTCTCATGCAAGTGCTGAAAGATAGGAGTTCTGCACGATCGTTCAGCAGCGAAAATCTTCCGCTCCAGGTTCTATCCAATCTTCTCTGGGCGGCCTCTATTGCCCTGTTCGTTACCCCTCTACTGACACACCAGTTGACAAATTAAGATAACAATAGGCTCCTGAGCAGGTGGGAACTTTTTTTATATACCGTAAATGCGGTTGACCTTGGTAAGAATCAGAGATAAACTTGAAACATCGTTAAAAGAACCAATTAAAAGGGAACTGTATGAAAACCAATACGGTGCGATTCTTGTCATTCTAGCGATTTTAATCATTCCTCTTTATAACTGTGGTGGCACCGGAGGGCCAAATGATTCAGCTGGAGTGTCATCTTTTGCAGGTAACTGGACGGGCACATGGAGTGATTCAAACGGCCAGTCGGGGACATTCTCACTTAATATTGTTGACTATGGAACAATGACTGGCAGCATTTACAATGCTACTCTTAACGAAACCGCATCAGTTTCTGCCGGTTATATTGACGGCAACGGAAGCTTCAACTTTACTATCACTTATCCAGGCCCTACGATATACACCGCAAGTGGAACAGCGAGCGGTAACGATCTAGGCAATCTCGTCGGGTCCTTCAATGAATATTCTGGTGTATCATTGATTACAACGATCACTTTTACTCTCTCAAATAACGCTCCCTCGAACGCATAGCATCTCAAAGCTCCCGGGTCATCAGAGTTTGAAAACGACGATGCGTTACGCTTACGTTGCATCCTGACCAAGATTCGGGTTGGCTGCCAGAGCGCCAATCCGTTTGTCGAGCTTTTCTGTGACGGTGGCTGCCCTGACTGGACTATCGCCCCCGATCCAGTCATAAATAGAGAGCAAGTCGTCCTCTGCAACCGGAAGGTAGCGGATCGTGTACTTATCTGACATGGGCGCGCCGACGCAGTTTTTGCATCATCTGTGAATGAGTAATCCCCTTTTCACCAGCCGCTGACTGGGACTGCGCCGCGGCGAGCTTTTCAAAAAGATCGATCTTCGCATTTAGCTTCTCGTAGTGCTCGATACTCATGACTACCAGGTCACCCTCACCATTTGTCGTCAGATAAACCGGCTCGTCCTGATCATGGCAGAGGGAAGCGATTTCCCTGATTTTGTTTCGCAGGCTTGATATGGGCTTGATTATCGGCATCTTCATCTCCTTTTGTTGCTTGGGGGAATGCTATCACCAAATTATGATAAAATCGAGATCAAATTGTGATATTTGCTGAGTTTATGGATGGCTTTTAGGTGGGTTACCCGGAAGGGGATCCACTGCCCCCTCTCTCCGTCCAGCCAATTCAAGGACTTCGAGCAGACGCAAATGCGTTTTTCTTTTGCAGGACAGTAACAGGACAGATATAGAATCGATGATGTTGGATGGGGCTTGTGAGTTTCGAGGTTTGTATCAGTGGCAGAACCTGCACCGATTGACCTGGGGATGGTTTTTACGGATTATTCAAAATCCTGTGCTTTTTGCTGATTCTCTTGTGCGTTTTTACCTACGACAGTTGTCCGTTTTTCTATTTAGATAGACAAGGACGTCAGAAAGGTTCTCGAATAGAGAATGTTTGGAATCTCTGTTCCAGGAATATCTCAACCCTGAGGTTATGAGCCCTTTTTTTGCTGCCTTATCCAGCAGTTCGGCACTATCATCAACGATCACCTGATGGTCGTCGAATAGTACTGTCTTATCAGGGCCCACATAGAGATCGTCAAAGGCAAGGCCATGCGCCTTAAGCCACTTTTCAGTGACAACCCTACTAGTGGGGTTCCTGTGGCTCGCTATGGTTATGTGACATCCGCCCTTCTTGAGAGCAGAAAGAAAATCGGCAGCTTCGGGGTATGGAAGTGTGCTCGCGTTCTGTCCCTCATGCACCTCATCGATATAGTGCAGGAATTGCTCGATGGTGAAATAGTCCTTCCAGAAATCCCAATGCCATTCCGATGGCCGAGGCACACCATAACGCTCGACCTTTTTCCATAATGGAGTAGCAAAATCCCATAGGGTGTTGTCAATATCGACGATAATCCGCATCACGTATTCATCACTCCATTGAAAATATTTGATTTACGGCGATCCTTCCCCGGGAACCGATGACATCCTATGAATTGGACCTATGATAACATAAAGCTGGAAAGGGAGCAAACTAAGGTACAGCAGCGAATTGACTCACAATAAATGTTACCCAAGCGAATCCTGAATTATATCGTTGACTCATAATTCATGTTACCGGA
>Ga0209415_10001701_pt1 | contig 41832 bp, 40 predicted proteins | sample PeaSoiSIISIP2007_FD_187696 | JGI IMG/M metagenome (GOLD analysis project Ga0209415, IMG submission 187696) | Peat soil microbial communities from Weissenstadt, Germany - SII-SIP-2007 (SPAdes) (version 2) | ecosystem: Environmental > Terrestrial > Soil > Wetlands > Peat | place: Germany...
GGCTGGGCCAAGGGATGCCCGCCCATCGAGCCGGCGTAGGCGGCGTCGCCGAAGGCGAACACCCCGCCGTCGGAGGCGGCCAACCAGTACCCCTTGCCGTCGGGGGTGGCGGCCATGCCCACCACGGGCTGGGCCAAGGGATGTCCGCCCATCGATCCGTAGGAGCCGGCGTCGCCGAAGGCGAACACCCCGCCGTCGGAGGCCACCAGCCAGTACCCCCCGCCGTCGGGTGTGGCGGTCATGGCCTTCACCGGGGCGTTGAGCTGCTCCCCGGCCAGGGATCCGAACGACCCGGCGGTGCCGAAGGCCACCGGCTCGGCGGCGACGTCGGGATACGTGGCTGCGTCGGCGGCGGTGGCCGCCACCAGCTCGAGGGTGGGGACGACGAGCGCGCCGCTCACCACGAGGGCACGCAGCGTCCGCCAACAGCGATTCGGGGGGCGCATCATGTTTCCAGGCAAGCATCTCCCGCCCCCGGCCGCCAGCCACCGCCCCGGCCGCCAGCCACCGCCGGGGAAGGCGGCGAGGTCGGCGCGGCGTGCGGCTACCCGAGCGTCCTCGCCATCTCGACGACCGGGAACCGCCGGCCGTTGAACAGTCGCTCCCCCGGCTGCAGCTCCTCGTAGCCGAGTCGCGACAGGGCCGGCGCGGCTCGGAGCGAGGCCGTCGTGGTGAGGCGGTGCAGACCGAGAGAGACGGCCTCGCCCTCCACGGCGCCGCACAGCGACCGGGCCACGCCGCGCCCGCCCGCGTCGGGATCCACGTAGAGCTGGTCGAGGACCGCCGACGACGGCACCAGGCTGGCGAAGCCCACCACGCGCCCGTCCGCCACGGCGACGAAGGTCGTGGTGCGCTCGATCAACAGCCGGGACGACTCGACGTCCAACGGCGACGCCCACGCCTCGATCTGCTCCGGGCCGTACACCTCCGCGGCGGAGATCCGGATGGCCCGCTCGTGCACACGGAGGAGCGCATCGGCGTCGGACACCAGCGCCCGTCGGATCTCCACGTCGATCCCCCCGCTCATCGGGTGATCGCCCGCGGCGGCCGAGTCTGCCGGCCGATCAGGCGCCGGCACCGGGCGCCGGGCCTCCCCGACCCCCCGAGGACACGACGTCCCGGCGGGCCCGGTACGACATGACAGACCAGCGTGAGCACGACGACAGGATCGACAGGACCGAGAGCGCCGAACCGACGGAGCAGGCGGACAGCAACGACCCGACCGAGCCGACGGACAGTGCCGAACCGACCGAACCGATCGACAGTGCCGATCCGACCGAGCCGATCGACAGGACCGAGCTCTTCGAACCGATCGACAGGACCGACCCCTCCGACCACAGCGACCAGCGGGACGACGATGCTCGGTCTGCGTCCACGGCCACGCTCACCCTTTCGCCGTCACGGTCCCCACAGCTGCTCGCCCAGGCGGAGCAGTCCGGCCATGTCGAAGACGTCGGTGTCGAAATACGGCACGCTCACCAGGGCCTCGGGCACCGTGGCCAGCTCCGATTGCTGCTCGGACTCCCGCTGGGCCACGACCCGGTAGTCGAGGTAGCTCTGGCCGATCTCGGCCAGGACCCGGCGGATCTGGGCGGCGTCACCGCTGCGCACGGTGGGGGCGAGGGCGTCGGCCAGTTCCTCGGACCGGTCCCGGAAGGCCTCGGCCACGGTGACGCCCTGCGGGTCGCGCAGATAGGCGGGGAGCACCTTGTTGAGGACGATGGCTCCCAGGTGGAGCCGCCGGTCCATGAGGGCCTGGGCGAAGAACTCGGCTTCGCGCAGCGGGACCGCCTCGAGCGTCGACACCACGATGAACGACGTACGGCGGTCGGCCATGAGGCGGTGCACGGCGCGCGCCCGCTCCACGAACCCGGAGTACATCGACTGGAAGAGGATGAAGAACTGGGCGATGTCCTCCAGGAACTGTGTGCCCAGGATCCGGTCGGCCACCTGGTAGAAGGGCTTGGAGGCCACGTTGACGATCTTCGAGCGGTACGGCACGATGAGCCAGCGCAGCAGCCGGCTCGAAAAGAACTCGGCCATGCGCTCGGGGGCGTCGAGAAAGTCGAGGGCGTTGCGCGTGGGCGGCGTGTCCACCACGATCAGGTCGTAGGTGCCCTTGGAGTGGATCTCGAACAGGCGCTCCATGGCGATGTAGTCGTGGCTCTGGACGAAGCGTCCCGCGATGTTGCGGTACAGAGGGTTCGACAGGATCTCGTCGCGGGTGCGGGCGTCGGGGGCGTGCAGCCGGACCAGGTCGTCCCACGACTCCTTGGCGTCGAGCATGGCCGCCCACAGCTCGCCCCTGGGCTTCGTGCCCGCGTCCTCGAACGCCTTCGCCGGGACACGCCGCTCGGCGTTGCCGATGCCGTCGAGGCCGAGCGCGTCCGCCAGCCGGCGGGCGGGGTCCACGGTGAGGACGAGCACCTTGCCGCCCAACCGGGCCGCCGCCATGGCGGCCGCGGCCGCGGCCGTGGTCGTCTTGCCGACCCCGCCGGGCCCGCACGCCACCACGATCTCCCGGGAGGCGAGGAGACCGTCGAGGGTGACGCGGCGCGACGCGGCCTCCTTGCGGCGGCGGGGGGGCATCAGGAGCCGAGCTCCTCGCCCAGCGAGCGGGCTACCTGGCGAATGGTCCGGAGCCCGTGCAGCCGCGTGAACAGGAACGGCAGGTAGAGCATGGGCACGGCGGGGTCGATGCCGGCCCGCAGGCGCTCGAGATGGGCCGCCCGTGTCCGGCGCAGGGTCACGGCCAGGCGGGCGGCGTCGAGCACGGGCGCCGGATCACCGTGCACCAGCCGTTCGAGCTCGGCCGCGGCCGCCGGCCGGCACAGCGCGTTGAACACCTTCTCCTCGCTGCGCCCGAAGAGCTCGGGGAGCACCCGGTTGACGATGACCGACGCCAGCTCCACCGTCGTGTCGGTCGCCACCCGTTCGGCCAGCTCGATGGTCTCGTTGACCGGCATCTCCTCGGGCGTGGTCACGATGACCAGGCCGGTGGTGCCCGGGTCGGACAGGATGTCCACCAGCCAGTCGGTCTGCGACCGGATGAGGCCCACCTTGACGAGGTCGTTGATGGCCTGGGGGGCCGACAGCTGCCCCACGATGTGGCCGGTGGCCGAGGCGTCCACGACGACCAGGTCGTAGTGGCGCTCGCGCACCTCCCAGCAGAACTTCCCCACCGTGAGGATCTCCCGCACCCCGGGGGCGGCCGTGGCCACGAAGTCGAACGCCTTGGCCAGGGGCCCGATGCGCCCGATCACGGGGATGCGCAGGTTGAGCCGCAGGTATTCGCGCAGCGACGCCTCGGTGTCCATCGACATGAGCGACAGGGAGGGGAGCACCTGGCGCGGGGTGAAGTTGGTGGGGCCGGTCTCGAAGTAGGCGGCGATGTCGCCCTTGGCGTCGACCTCGCACAACAGCGTCCGCCGCCCGCGCTCGGCGGCGTGCAGTGCCATGGCGGCCGCCACCGTCGTCTTGCCCACTCCCCCCTTGCCCGTCACGAACAGCAGGCGGCGGTCGAGCAGCCCGGTCACCGGACGCCCCTCGGTGCTCGACGGTGGGGGGGAACCGATCTCAGGGGGCGCCGAACCCGACCCGTCGTTCGTGGGTGGGCGCACCGACCTCCACGTAGGCCACCTTGGCCACGGGCACGCCGACACGCCGGCCCTTGCGGTCGGTCAGCCAGAGCACTCCGTTGTCCCCACCGAGGGAGGACTCGATATCGGAGATGACCGCGTCACGGTCGGCGTCGTCGCCCAGCTCCACCTCGAGCTCCTTGGCGCTCTGCACGATCCCGATACGTACGTCCACGTGGTTGTCACTCCTCTGGTCCGGCCGGGCCCCTGACCCTACAGCCGTGGGCCACACTAAGGCCCATGGAGCAGACGACGGTCGGGCAGACCGAGCGGGGCCGGCGCTGGGCGGCCACCATGGCGGGCCACGATGGCCGAGGGGTCCGAACGGCGCACGCCGATTCCCGGGCCACCCTCGGCGCACCGGGACCGGTCCCCCCCCTCGACCGGCGCGCCCGGGAGGAGGCCGAGGACCGCAGCCTGGCGCCGGGTGCCACCCGGGCCGGCGACGCCGGTCGACGGGCGCTCCCGGAGGAGCCCGACCCCCTGCGCACCTGCTTCGAGCGTGACCGCGACCGCATCCTGCACTCGCCGGCCTTCCGGCGCCTCGCCGGCAAGACCCAGGTCTTCGTCTTCCCCGCCGACCACCAGCGGACCCGGCTCACCCACGCCCTCGAAGTCGCCCAGGTGGCCACGGGCATCGCCCAGGCCTGCCGCCTCAACGTGGCCCTGACCGAGGCCATCGCCCTCGGTCACGACTGCGGCCACGGGCCCGGGGGACACATGAGCGAGGACGCCCTCGGGATCTTTCTCCCGGAGGGCTTCGACCACGCCGTGTGGGGGGCGGACGTCTCCCTGGCCGACCTGAACCTGTGCGAGGAGACCGTCGACGGCATCCGCAACCATTCCTGGTCGCGCCCCGCCCCCGGGACGCCCGAGGGCGAGGTCGTGAGCTGGGCCGACCGCGTGGCCTACGTGTGCCACGACTGGGAGGACGCCGTCTCTGCCGGCATCGTCACACCGGCACTGCTCCCCGACCTCGTGCGCGACCGGTGCGGCTCCAGCCGCTCGAGCCAGCTGGGGACGTTCATCGAGGACATGGTGCGCACCACCCTGACGACGGGGCGGGTGGGGATGTCGCCCGACACGGCCGAAGCCCTGGCCGCCTTCCGACGGGGGAATTACGAGCACGTCTACCTGCGCCCCGCCTCGGTCAGCCAGGGCACCTCGGTGGTGGCGGTGCTGCGCGCCCTGGTGGCGCACTTCGCCGACCATCCCAACCGCATCCCGGGGGCGGGGGGCGGGGCCGGCCTGGCCGGGGGTAGCGACCAGGCCGTCTTCGAGGCGGTGGCCTACGTGGCGGGCATGACCGACCGCTTCGCCCTCGGCATCGCCGTGGCCGACCTCGGATGGGACCCCGAGCGCCTGCCCCGGGGGATCGACCAGCTCGCCCCTCGCTGACCGGGACCCCGGGCGGCCCACGGCGGCGGGGCGCACGCCCCGAGCGGCACCTGGTCCCGCCGCCGCCGCACGACCGAACTGGACAGCCATCGCTCGTCGTCGTAGTGTCTTAAGCAATAGCTCAAATCGAATGCTGAGGACGCCGGTGGCCAGGTCCGGGACGACGACGACGGTGGGGGACCGGGGCTCGCCGAGCTCGGCGAACACCCGGGAACGACTCGTGGCCGGGGCCATCGAGGCCCTGCGGACCGAGGGTTTCGCCGGGGCGAGCGCACGCGAGATCGCCCGGCGGGCGGCCTGCAACCAGGGCCTCGTGTTCTACCACTTCGGCTCGGTGGGGAACCTCCTCCTGGCCGCCCTGGACGAGGTGAGCGCACGGCGCCTGGCGCGCTACCAGGAGGCCGTCGAGGAGGCCCGGGGACTGACCGACCTGGTGGAGGTGGCCCGGTCGGTGTTCGAGGAGGACCTCGACACCGGCCATATGGCGGTGCTGGCGGAGATGATCGCCGGCGCATCGTCGACCCCCGGCCTCGCCGCCGAGGTGGCGGCCCGTATGGCCCCGTGGGAGACCTTCGCCGCCGACGCCGTACGGGGAGCCCTGCGCTCCACACCGCTGGCGGGCGTGGTCCCGGCCGAGGAGATGGCCCACGCCGTGGTGGCGCTCTACCTGGGGCTCGAGATGCTGGCCCATCTCGACGGCGACCGCCGCCCCGCCCTCGCCCTCTTCGATCGCGCCCGGCAGGTGGCCGCCCTCCTGGGCGCACTGGGCGGGACCCCGCCCGACACCGTCCCGCCCGACACCGTCCCGCCCGACACCGTCCCGCCCGACACCGTCCCGCCCGACACCGTGGGATCCGGACCACAAGGAGTGTGAGCACAGATGAGCGAGACAGCGGTTTCGAGCGCCGTCGTGGACCCGGGGAGCGCCGCAGCAGGCGGCTTCGACGTCGTGACCGGAGCGTTCAGCTACTCCGGCGCGGCCATCGCCCGCCAGCTGCAGTCGGCCGGGCGCCAGGTGCGCACCCTGACCGGCCACCCCCAGCGGGCCGGGTCGGCCCAGTCGATCGAGGTGCGGCCGCTCGACTTCGACGACCCCATCGGGCTGGCCCAATCCCTCGAGGGTGCGACCACGCTGTTCAACACCTACTGGGTTCGGTTCCCGCACGGCGACGCGACCCACGAGCGCGCCGTGGCCAACTCGCGCACCTTGTTCTGCGCGGCGCGCCAGGCAGGGGTGCAGCGCATCGTGCACGTCTCGATCACCCACCCGAGCGCGGCATCGCCCTACCCGTACTTCCGGGGCAAGGCCGCCGTGGAGAGGGTCCTGGCCGAGGTGGGCGTCCCCTACGCCGCCTTGCGCCCCGCCATCCTCTTCGGCGGGGACGGCGTGCTGCTCAACAACATCGCCTGGCTTCTGCGCCGACTGCCCGTCTTCGCCATCGGCGGCCGCGGCGACTACCGGGTCCGACCCGTCCACGTGGACGACTTGGCCCGCCTGGCCATCGACATGGCGGCCGAACGCACCGACTGCGTCATCGACGCCGTGGGCCCCGAGCGCCCGACGTTCACGGAGCTCGTGCACCTGGTGCGGGGCGCGGTGGGCAGCCGGGCCCGCCTCGTCCACCTGCCCCCGCCGGCCATGCCCGTCCTGGCCGCGCTCGTGGGCAAGCTGCTCGGCGACGTCTTGCTCACCCGGGAGGAGTTCCTGGCCATGGCCGATGGCCGGGCCGACACCGACGGACCGGCGACCGGGGCCACGTCGGTGTCGCAATGGATCGCCGACCACGCCGAGCACCTGGGTGTCCGCTACGCCAACGAGCTCGACCGCCACTTCCGCTGATCCGGACGAGGACCCCTCCGCACACCGACCCCGGGCCGGCTGGTGGCGGCGTGGAACCCTACCCGCAGCTGTCGGTGTACCCGGTGGTCCCGGGCTGGTAGGCCTGCCCGGAGTTGGCGCTCACCATGAGGCAGGACTCGTCCACGGCCACGAAGGCGCTGGCCGGGATCTGCTTCAGCTGGTCGACCTCGGTGTCGGTCCACCGGGTGTCGGCGGTCCCCTGGAAGTACCAGTTGCTGCCGTTGTCCGCCAGAATCAGCCCGTAGGTCTTCATGGTGGTGACCACGGTCTGGCACATGGCCGAGCACTGGGTGGCGGGGAGGCTGAAGCCGGCCGCCAGCCTGAAGCGCGCCCCCATCGGAGGGCAGTCGGTGTCGTCCTGACCGGCTTCATGGCGCGCCGGCCACACGAAGGCCTGTTGCGTGCACTGCGCGGTGAAGCGGATGGCATGGTCCATGGTGCCCGACGACACCTCGTCGTAGTTGACGAGACCGGGCAGGATCGGCAGGCCGGCGGCGTCGGCCGAGGTCCAACCGGCCGGGCGCAGGGCGTCGGAGTTCAGATCCCACGTGGCGCCCGAGCCGGCTTTGGACTTCTTCGTGCCGTGGTAGCGCGTGTCGTACAGCTCGAAGAGCGTGCACGTGGCCGGGTTCACCATGATGGCGTGCCGGTCGGATCCCCCCTCGATGGGCGTCGACGCCGAGAGCGGATAGGGACCGGGGTCACTCTCGGACGCGTACCGGAACCGCACCGAGATGAGCGGCTGCGACGGAGAGACGATCTGCCACGGTATGCCGTAGGGCTTCTTCTTCTTCCCGGAGGGTCCGTAGTCGGGGTGGAGGAACGCCGACGACGCGTCCATGGACACCAGCCAGGTGGCGCTGTCGGCGGCGACCGGCAGGCCGGTGACGGGCGTGTTCCACACGTTGTCGGCGGGGAACGCCGGGCACTGCGTCCCGGGGAGCACCGTGCCCCCCGATTGCGCGTCGGCGCCCCCGGGAAAAGCTGAGATCACGGCGCCGGCGACGACCGCAAGGCACAGCGCGACGGCACCTGCGGCCCGAGGCCAACGCATGAATCGATGCATCACCGACCCCCTCGCCCCGGCATGGTACATCGGCCCCGCCCGGCACGAGCCCGCCGCCCGAGCCAGAATGGGTGCGGCCACATCCGACTCGATCGGGAGGTGCACGATGACCGGACGAAGCATCGCCGTCCGAGTGGTGCTCGGAGGAGCTGTCGTGATCAGCAGCTGGCTGGCCAGCGGGACGGCATCTGCGAGCGGGCGACTCGGTGCGGGCCCGTCCGCCTGTTCCGGTGTCTCGATCACGCGCTTCGTCTTCCACCCTTCGTCGGTGGCGGCGGGCACGTCCTCGTCGGCAGCGTTGACCGTACGCAACTGCACCCGTTCGGCGCTGAGCGCCACCGTCACCTGGGTGGGGCGGTTTGTGGGATCCGGCGTCGGGGTGCCCGCCGGATGCCCCGTGATCGATCCGATCGCCCGGCCCGTGCATCTCGCCCCGCACCGGAGTGCGAAGCAGAGCCTGTCGTACCTGGTGATCGGGTCATGCACGGCTACGTCACTGCAGGTCACCGACACGATCCAACGTGGCGGGCAGGTCCTCGCCGGGGGAACGGCCGTCCTGACCGTCACATAGGCGGGCGGTGTCGTCGGCGGGGGGGCTACACCCCCAACTCCCCTGCAAGCGCCCATGCCTCGTCCGCCATCGCCGACAGGTACCCGAGCATGGCCGCACGCTCCCGATAGAGGTGATCGGAATCGGCGGGACCGCCCCCGTAGACCATGTGCGCGCCCAAAGCGGCGCGCCGTAGTTGGTGGGGCACCAACCACGACCACTTCGCCGCCATGAGGCAGATGCCGAGCCGAACGGTTCGGGGGTCCCCCGCCCATCCCGGGTCGGCGAGCCCTCGTGCGTAGCCGATCGTCACGGCGGCGTCTATGTCCGGGAGCAGCGACGTGGGGAGGAGAAGGTCCCCGCAGGCGTCGGTGACGATGTTGCCCGCATCACACCCGAGATGGCCGTGGCCCGCAAAGGCCCAGTCGATGAGCACCGTGTGATCGCCGAACGAAAAGAGGTTGTTGAGCCAGACATCGTGATGACAGATCGTCTGTGGGAGCCGCCGCGATATGTCGAGGACCTCCCACCGGCGTTCCCCGAACCGTACGAGCGACTCCCGCAGCTGCGGAGGAAAGTGCTTCTCGACGAGGGGTTGTCGCCACATCTCGTCGTCGTAGATGGCCTCCCACCCGACGTCTTCCCACGACCGCAATTGCGAGAACAGTGTGCCCGTGCTCCACGGGAATGCCGGTGCGCGATCCCGCCCCGTCGCGTAGGGAGCTTGCGCCCGACCGAGGCGTCGGCTCGCCGAGGCGAGGTCACCGACGCCGAGCCGGCCACCCGATGTGCCACCCAGGTCCTCGAGCCACAGCACCACCCCGCCGGGCCGATCGAAGCGTCCCAACAACGTCGGCGCACGGACGGATGCCTCGGCGAACGGTCCGGGGACCCCGGCTTCGTAGAAGTCCGGCTCCCTTCGCCAGTAGTGCGGGTGGTCCGGGTCGAACGATCCCCCCCAGCCCGGATCGTCGTCCCCGCACGAGATGAATTTGGCGACTCCCGAGCGGGCGCCGGTACGGACCCGGAGCACCCTCGCCGTCGCCGTCCTGCGGGTGGCGTGGGGAAGGTCCTCGACCCCCTCGATCTCCCCACCGAGGACCGACCGGGCTTCGTCCGCCAACGCCTCGGCGTCGTCGGCCCACGTCACCCGGGCAGTCTGGCAGCCGGCACCACTCGTCGGGCGCGGACCCGATCACCCGCGTGGCGGCGATCAGCGGACGTTCAGCTCCCGCCGGTAGATGCGGGCCGGACCGAGGTCCTCGAAGCGGGCCGCCAGGGCGTCGAAGGCGGCATCGGCTTCGGTGCCGGGGTGCGACACGTGTACGGGCAGCCCCGTGTCGGCCCCCTCGCGCAGCGCCGGAATGAGGGGGATGCGGGCCAGCAGCGGGACCTCGAGGTCGTCGGCCAGCGACTGGCCGCCGCCGGCGCCGAAGATCTCGTAGCGCGTGCCGTCGTCGCCGGTGAACCACGACATGTTCTCGACCACGCCCCGCACGGCCAGCTTGAGCTTGCGGGCGGCGAACGCCGAGCGCTGGGCGACGCGCTGGGCGGCGGGCTGGGGGGTGGTGACCACCACGATCTCGGTGCGCGGCAGGTACTGGCCGAGCGACAGGGCCACGTCGCCGGTACCCGGGGGCATGTCGATCAACAGGAAGTCGGGCTCGCCCCAGTAGGCGTCGACCAGGAACTGCTCGAGCGCCTTGTGCAGCATGGGGCCGCGCCAGATCACCGGCTGGGCCTCGGGCACGAAGAATCCCATCGACAGGCAGCGCACGCCGTGCACCACGGGCGGCACCAGAAGGTCGTCGATGGCGATGGGCCCACCGTCGACCCCGAGCATGCGGGGCACCGAGAACCCGTACACGTCGGCATCGAGCAGGCCAACCTCGTGCCCGCGCGCCGCCAGGGCCACGGCCAGGTTGACGGTGATCGACGACTTCCCCACTCCGCCCTTGCCCGACGAGATCCCCACCACCCGGGTGCGCGACCCGGGGGCCATGAAGCGGTTGGGCCGTCCCTGCTCGTGCCCGAGGGGCCCGGGCGGGCCGTCACCCCCGTGGGCGTGTCCCGCCGGTGGCGGCGCCACCGGGGCCGGCTCGCCCCCCGGCCCGAGGGCCAGTCGGCGGTGCAGCTCGGCCCGCTCCCCGGTGTCCATGGTGACCAGCTCGATCCGGGCGTCGCCCGTGCCGGCCACCCCGGCCACCGCCCGGCGCACCCGATCGGCCAGATCGTCGGCGGCCGGCCACCCGTCCACGGGCAGGGCGAGGGTGACCGAGGTGGCCCGCCGCCCGGCGTCCACCGACCGCACCATGCCCAGCTCTCCGAGGCCGCGGCGCAGCGTGGGGTCCTCGACCGCCGCCACCACGGCGCGCACCTCTGCTTCGCTCGGGGCCACGGGGCGTCCCTCCGACAGGTCCGGCAGCGCCACCAGGGGTTTTCGGCGCACCTGGCAGGTAGACTACTGCCGTGCAATCAGCTCCCGACCTCGGTTCGGGCGCGCCCGGCGACCGGAGGTTCTCGGCCGCTGTGGCCGCGGTGACCTCCGCTTTCGGCGACCCCACCCGGCGGGAGATCTACCTCCACGTGCGGTCGCACCCGGGTGCCACCGCCTCGGAGGTGGCCACGGCGTTCTCGCTGCACCCCAACGTGGCCCGTCACCACCTCGACCGGCTGGCTTCGGGCGGCTACCTCGAGGTGAGCCTGGAGCGTTCCCCCTCGGCCGGGGCGGGGCGACCCTCCAAGCGCTACCGCGCCGCCGAGGGACCCGACGGTGATCCCACCCTCGACCTCGTCGGACACCGCGACGACCTTCTCGTGTCGCTGCTGGCCGAGGCGCTCGAGCTGCTCGGGCCGGTGGAGGCGGAGCGGATGGCCGAGCGCGTGGGCGAGAACTTCGGGCGCGTCCTGGCCGAGCGCATGGAGCCGGGCGAGGGACAGCGCTCGCTGCGGACGGCCATGCACGCCATCGCCGACGCCCTCACCGCCCACGGCTTCGCCGCCCACGCCGAGGACCGCGGTGATTCCACCGCCGTGGTCGCCGAGAACTGCCCCTTCGGCGACGCCGCCGCCCAGCACCCGGTGATCTGCGCTGTCGACCGGGGGATGGTGCGGGGTCTGTTGTCGGGGTTGTGCGGATCGGGCTCCAGCGAGCCCATCCCCGTGGTCCTGTCGTCGCGGGCCCGCGGCGACGACGCCTGCGCCGCCCTGGTCTGACCCTGCCGCGCCACTACCTCGACCACGCCTCGACGTCCCCCCCGCGGCCCGAGGTGGCGGCGGCCATGACCCGCTTCCTCGAGCCCCCCTGGGAGCTGCTCGGCGATCCGGGCCGCGTCCACAGCGAGGGGCGGATCGTGCGCGCTGCGGTGGAGGAGGCCAGGGAGCAGGTGGCCGGTCTGCTCGGCACGCGGCCGCGCCAGGTGGTGTTCACCTCGGGGGGGACGGAGGCGGCCAACGCCGCGGTGTGGGGCGCCACGCGGGCGCGTCCGGGGGGCGCCAGCGTCCTGGCCGCGGTGGAGCACTCGAGCGTGCGCGACGCGTCAGCGCGTGCGGGCCCCGTCGTCTTCGTCGAGGTCGACGGGGTGGGGCGCATCGACCCCGCCGCCGTCGGAGACGCTCTCCTCCGCCTGGCCGCAGCGGGCTCGCCCGCCGCCGTGGTGCACTGCCAGGCGGCCAACCACGAGGTCGCCACCGTGCAGCCGATGGCGGCGGTGGTGGAGATGGCCCGGCGCCACGGCGTCATGGTCCACGTGGACGCCTGCGCCGCCGCCGGGCACGTGCCCCTGGCCCTCGACGACCTGGGGGCCGATCTGGTGTCGGTCAGCGCCCACAAGCTCGGGGGACCACCGGGCACGGGCGCACTCGTGGTCCGGCGCGGGCTGCGGGTCGAGCCCCTGCTCGTGGGGGGCGAGCAGGAACGGGCCCGGCGCGCCGGCCTCGAGAACGTACCCGGCATCGTGGGCTTCGGCGCCGCCGCCGCCGTGCTGGCCTCCCCCGCCACCCTCGAGCGCGAGGCAGCCGAGGCTCGCCGGCGCACCGACAGGATGGCTGCCGTGCTGCAGGCGGTCGACGACGTGCAGCTGCTCGGCGACCTCGACGACCGGCTGCCCCACATCGTGTGCGGGGCGATCGGTGGGGTCGAGGCGGAGCCCGTCCTGCTGGCGCTCGACCAGGCCGGCATCGCCGCGCACTCGGGCTCGTCGTGCTCGTCGGAGTCGCTGGCGCCCTCCCCCGTGCTCGAGGCCATGGGCGCCGACGCCGAGCGCTCCCTGCGGCTGTCGGTCGGGTGGTCGACCACCGACGACGACGTGGACGCGCTGGCGGCGGCCTTCCCCCGCGTCGTGGCCCAGCTGCGCGCCCTGCGGGCCTGACGCCGCCCCGCCACCTTCGTCCCCCGGTGGCAGCGCTGTCCGTGGGGGCGGGGCGCCGGGCCGGATCAGCCCCCGGCCGCCGGGGCCGGGGCCGACGTGGCCGTTGCGGCCGCGCCCGGGAGCGCCGGCACGGACTGGCCGGCGTCGGTGAAGGCACGCGTGATGAACGGCGCCGCCTGCTCGACCTCGCCCACCGGCGGGTGGTCACCCAGGAACTGGCGGTACTGGGTGACGGCCCCGGTGGGGTCGCCCTCGCTCAGCAGCATCGAGCCCAGGTAGAGGTGGGGGGTGCCGTCCCCGGCGTCCACCTGTTGGGCCTCCTGCTCGAGCTGCTGGGCCTGGGTGAGGACGACCGCGTCCTTGGCCTGGACGCCGGCCTCGAACTCGAGCCATCCCGACTCCGACAGCGCCTCCACCTCCTCCACCCGGGTGGGGTGCCGGGCCAGCACCTGGTGGTAGAGCGTGATGGCCTCCGACGCGTCACCCGACGCCTCGAACGCCTCGGCCTGGAGGAGGGTCTGGTGCTCCTGCTGGGCGGGGCTCAAGGTGACCGACCCGGTGGGTGTCTCCCCCGGCAGCCGCGTCCCCACCTGCACCATGACCACCAGGGTGGCCACCGCCACCACCAGCACCAGGATCCCTCCCACCGCCATGGCCCGCCGGCGCGGCGAACGGCGCCGCCAGCATCCCCGCCACCGTGGTGCTGCGGTGCCGCCGTCGGGGTTCGGGACGGCCGGCGGGGGCGGCGGGGTGGCGGGGCGGGCCTCCGGCGCGCCCGGCCCGCCGTCCAGGGCGCGCAGCACCTCGGCGGCGCGCCGTGTGTAGCGGTCCCGCAGGGCGGCGTAGTCCGACTCCGACAGGTCGCCGGCGGCGCGCTCGGCCTCGAGGTCCTCGAGCGAGGTGAGCAGGAAGGTCCGTTCGTCGTCGAGCTCGGGGCGCGTCACGGCGCCACCACCGACCCTGCACCGCGGGGGCCCGCCGGTGTGTCGCCCGTGCCGGCGCCTGCGGCCGCGGCCCGCTGCGCCAGGGCCCGGTCCACGAGGGCGCGGTCGTCCTCGGACACGGCGGGTGCCGCGGCCCCACGACGGCGCCACAACGCGCTGGCCAGTCCCGCCACCGCCGCCGCCACCGCCACGGGGGGCAGGACCCACACCCAGGCCGTGACGCCGGTGTCGGGCGGGCGCAGCAGGATCCCCGGGCCGTACCGGCTCACCAGGAAGGCGTCGATCTGCTGGTCGCTCTGCCCGGCGCGCACACGCGCCACGACGAGCTGCCGGATGGCCTGCGCGGTCGAGGCCGAGGAGTCGGCCACGGAGATGTCCTCGCAGCTGGGACAGCGCACCTGGGCGTCGATGGACTGCGCCCGCTGGACGGCGGTCAGCGGCGGGCCCGGGCGGGACGCGCCGACTCCCAGGGCCACCCCCACCACCACGAGCAGCACCACCCACAGCGCCCACCGTCCGGCGTCGGGCAGGCGCCGGGCGATCACGGCGTCCCCCGCTGCGCCCGCGCCAACCAGTAGTCGAGGCCGGACCCGGTCATGGGCCCGTCGAAGTGCGCCACCACGGTGCCGTCGGGGGCCACGATGAAGGTCTCGGGCGGTCCCCGCACGCCGTACTGCAGGGCGATCTGCCCGTCCGGGTCCACCACCGCCGGCCACGCCGCCCCGGTGGAGCGCATGAAAGCGCGCGCCGACGAGGCGGCATCGTCGAAGACCACTCCCACCAGGGCCGTATCGCCCGGGGTGCGGTGGGCGTAGTCGAAGGCCACCAGATCGGGCTGCTCCTGCTGGCACGGCGGGCACCAGCTGGCGAAGAAGTTCACCACCACCCACCGGCCCCGCAGGGTCGACAGGTCGAACGAGGCCCCCGTCACGGTGGTGCCGGCGATGGCCGGGGCGCGCTGACCCAGGAGGGGGGTGTCCACCTCGGTGGCCGCCTGGGGCGGGCGGGTGGCGAGCAGGGTCACCAGGGCGGCCCCCACCACCAGGACCACGCCCGCCACCCACCGGGCGCTGTGGCGGCGGCGCACCCCGGACGGGGCCGGCTCGAGGTCGAGGCCGGAGGCGCTCAACGGGGGGGTCACGGCGACCGGGCCGGGACCGGCTCGCCGGCGTGCTCGCCGGGATCGGGAGCTCGGGGGGCGGCACCGGCCGGCGCCGGGGCGGGCGGGGGCGGCGGTGATCCGGCCCCGGCGGGGCCGGCCGGGACCGGTGGCGCCGGTCCGGGCGGGGCGGAGGCCACCCGGCGGGCGACGTCGGGAACCGGAGCCGAGACCGGATCGGTGGCAGGCCGGCGCCGACCGGGGAGGGCGGCCAGGATCGATCCCAGGACGAGCAGGGACCCTCCGGCCCACAGCCATGACACCAGGGGCTGGATGACGACCCCGATGGTGACGGGCCCGCCCGATCCGACGGGCAGGGCGTTGACAGTGAGGTAGACGTCGTCCTCGAAGCCCGAATCGATGGCCGGCGTCCCCACCGCCTCGGTGGCGGGGCCGAATTGGCTCACGGCGGGGCGCAAGGTGGTGCCGCCGTCCACCACCACGAGCGCCTCGGTGGAGGTGCGGGCCGGGGTGGCGACGTGGACGAGCCGGAGGAACTCGACCCGGTGGCCGTCCATCACGACGGTTTGACCGGGTCGCATCGTCACCTGGGCCCGGTACCCGAACGACGTCGCCGCGGCCAGGGCGACGGCGATGACGACCACACCCAGGTGCACCACCATGCCGCCGTTGGCCCGGCCCATCAGGCCACGCCACGCTCCCACGCCGGCGCGCCGCGCGCTGCGGGCCGACAGCGCCAGCTGGCGGAGGTTGGCGGCGGCGGCGAACCCGCCCAGCCCGAAGGCGAGCAGCGGTGCCAGCCCCCGCACTCCGGCGGCGACGCACGCCACGATGACGAGCCCGCCCGCCCACGCCGGCACCATCAGGCGATCACGCAGCGTGCCGGCCGTCGTCTTGCGCCAGGGCAGCGCCGGCCCTACCGCCATGAGGAACAGCAGGGCGAAGCCGATGGGGAGGGTCATGAGGTTGAAGTACGGCGCCCCCACCGTCACCTGCTGGCCCCGCAGCGCCTCGTACAGCAGCGGGAACACCGTCCCCAGCAGCACGACGAAGGCGAACGCCACGAAGAGGAGGTTGTTGGCCAGGAACGCGCCCTCTCGACTGACGGCGGCGTCGATGCCGCCGGGCGAGCGCAGCCGGTCACCGCGCCAGGCGATGAGACCGACCCCCACGGCCAGCACGGCGCCGAAGAACCCGAGCAGGAGCGGTCCGATGTCGGAGTCGGAGAAGGCGTGGACCGATGCCACCACGCCCGACCGGGTGAGGAAGGTGCCCAGGATGGTGAGGCTGAAGGTGGCGATCACGAGCGACAGGTTCCACACCCGCAGCAGGCCGCGGCGCTCCTGGACGAGCACGGAGTGGAGGTACGCGGTGGCGCACAACCATGGCAGGAACGACGCGTTCTCCACCGGGTCCCAGCCCCAGAAGCCACCCCAGCCCAGCACCTGGTAGGACCACCACGCCCCGAGGATGATGCCCACGGTGAGAAAGCCCCAGGCGAGCAGCGTCCACCGCCGGGTGGCGACCTGCCACCCCTCGCCCACCCGCCCGGTCACCAACGAGGCCACGGCGAAGGCGAAGGGGATGGTGAAGCCCACGAAGCCGAGGTACAGCAGCGGCGGGTGGAAGGCCACCAACGGGTTGTCCTGCAACAGGACGTTCGGGCCGGTCCCGTTGGCCGGCACGGCGCCGGCCACGGTGGTGAAGGGATCGGCCGGGCCCGCCATGAGGCCGAAGAAGAATGCCGCCACCACGAAGGTCACCAACGTGGCCCAGGCGACGATCGGGTCGTCGGCCTGGCGCCGGAAGCGCCACACCATGGCTGCGATGTAGCCCGCCAGGATGAGCCCCCACAACAGGATCGAGCCCGCCAACGCCGACCACATGCCCGTGACCGTGTACAGCAGCGGGGTCGAGCGGCTGTTGTTGTCGGCCACGAAGACGAGCGAGAAGTCGTGCGTCACGAGGGCGTGCTCCATGGCCCCGGTGGCCACCACCGCACCGACAAGGAGCAGGACGGCGTAGACGCGCCCGGTACGGCCCGCATCGGAGCGGCCCCGGGCCAGCCCGTAGGCGATCACGGCCGTCCCCACCACCGCCGACGCCAGGGCGAGGAGGACGCCGGCGTGGCCCAGGGCGGCGTTCACGGCGCGATCCGGGCCGGGGCCTTCACCCGGGCCGGATGCTGCTGCACGTACTGGGCGGAGTGGTCCACGATGAGCTGGTTGGAGACGAACGTGGCACCCGAGAAGTGGCCCACCACCACGACGGGGATGTCGGGCTGGAACAGCTGGGGCGGGTTGCCGTGGTTGACGACGGACACGCGGTGGCGGCTACCGGCAGCCACGAAGGACACGCCGTCGCGCAGGCGGTGGACGGTCCCGGGGACCACCACCCCCTCGAGGCGGAAGGTGCGCGTGCCCAGCATGGCCTTCTGCGCCACGGCCTGGTCCACCGTCTCGAAGTAGTCGAGGGACCCGCCGATCCCCTTGTACAGCAGGAACCCGAACGCCGCCACCAGCACGGCCCCCACCACCCACAGCCGCCGGCGCGACCGGCGCTGCGCATCGCCCGGCGGGGTGCGGGGCGCGCCGCCGACAAGCTCGCCCGAGGTGTCGTGCCCGTCGGCTGCGGTGGTGGTGGAGGCGGGCGCGACGGCGACCGTTGACGGCTCGGTCATGGCGAGGGGTCATCCCCGCGGCGCGCCACCAGCTTCTCGAGGCGCCGGCGGCGGTGCCACAGCAGGGCCCCGTAGGCGCAGAGCACGCTCAGAGCGATGGCATACCCTGCGTCGATGTAGCCCACGGCGTCGTCCTCAGGCCACGGGCTCGGCCGGCACGGCGACGACCGCGGCGGGCTCGTCGGGCACGGCGGTGACCGCCCCCCGCTCGTCGGGCACGGCGGCGGCCCGCCCGTCGGGCACGGCGGCGGCCCTCCCGTCGGGCACGGTGGCGGCCCGCCCGTCAGGCACGGTGGCGATGGGTAGCGATCCCTCGGCCCAGCGCTCGTGCAGCGCCACGTCGAGCTCGGTCTCCTCGACGTGCTCCCACAACACCTCGATGCGGTAGCGCACGGCCAGCATCCAGGCGAAGAGCAGCGTGAAGGCGACGAAGCCGAGCAGCAGCGTCCACGCCATGGAGCCGTGGATGGTGGGCGACAGGTTGGCGTTGAACACCGTGGCGCCCTGGTGCAACGTGCGCCACCAGTCCACCGAGAAGTGCACGATGGGCACGTCGACCGCCGACACCAGGACCACCACGGCGCAGCGCCGGGCCCGGGCGTCGCCGTCGGCCGGGACGCGCCGGATGGCCATGTACCCGAGCAGCAGCACGAGCAGCAGGGCGGTCGAGGTGAGGCGGGCGTCCCACGCCCACCACACGCCCCACGTGGGCCGGCCCCAGATGGAACCCGTGATGAGCGTGAGGGCGGTGAAGACGATGCCCACCTCCACCGCCGACACGGCCAGACGGTCCCAGAAGGGGCTCCGCGTCCTGGGCCACAGCCACAGCACGCTCGACACCGCCGCCACGCCGAAGGCGAGGTACAGCGCCACCCAGGCGATGGGCGGGTGGACGTAGACGAGGCGCACCAGGTTGCGCTGGACCTGGTCGGGCGGCGTGACCCACAGGCCCAACCACACCGTGGCGGCCACCGACAGGGCCGCGCCCAGGCCGAGGACGCGCACCGTCCACGTGGCGCGCCGGCTCCAGGGCCCGACCGAGGCCGCCGGAGCCGTCACGATGCCTCCTGCAGCGGTCCGAACACGACCACGCCCAGGGCCAGGTACACGACGGCGAAGACGACCAGGAGCCGGAGCCAGGGGTCACCGGGGCTCGCCGCCGCCGTCCCCATGGCCACCTGCCAGGCCCGCGTCCCGGCCAGCAGCACGGGGGCGGCGACCGGGAGGAAGAGGAAGGGCAGCAGCGTCTCGCGCGCCCGCATCCCGGCCGCCAGGGCGCCGTAGAGGGTGCCGGCGGCGGCCAGCCCGGCCGTGCCGGCCAGGCAGGAGACGACGAGCGCACCCAGTGAACGGACGTGGGCGCCGTAGAGCACGACGACGCCGGCGCTGAGGACGACCTCGAGCGCCACGAGCTGGACCGCCACCGCGGCCACCTTGCCGAGGAACACCCCGGCGGGATCGAGCCCCGACAGCCGCAGGCCGTCGCGGGCCCCGTCGGAGGACTCGACCACGACGCTGCGCTGCACGGCCAACACGCTGGCGAACAGCACCGCCACCCAGAACAGCCCCGGCGCAGCCTGCACGAGGGGCGCGTCGTCGGGGCCAAGGGCGAAGGCGAACAGCACGAGCATGATCACCGCCACGGGGACCACCTGGTTGAGCACCACCCGCGAACGCAGCTCGATGCGGAGGTCCTTGCCCGCCACGAGCACCGTGTCACGCCACATGCGCACCTCCGGCGCCGGCACGGCCGACCGCCGTGAGGGCGGCCGTCGGGACGGTACGCACGGCGCGTTCTGCGATGACGCGCCCCCCCACCAACGACACGGCCCGGTCGGCGAGGGGCAGTGACTCCTCGGGCTCGTGCGACGCCATCAGCACCGTGGCCCCCGACGTCACGGCCTCGGCCACGAGGTCGCCGAGGATGGCGCGCGTGGCACGGTCGAGCCCGGCGTGCGGCTCGTCGAGCAACCACAGCTCGGGACGGCGCGCCACCAGCACGGCCAGCGCCACCCGGCGGCGCTGTCCGGCCGACAGGCGCCCCACGGCCGTGCGGCGCACCCGGCCCGACAGCTCCAGCCGTTCGAGGGCGGCCTCCGCGTCCTGGGGGGCGCAGCGGGCCGCCCGGGCGGCGAAGCGGACGTTCTCGACCACGGTGAGGTCGTCGTAGAGGGCGGCGGCGTGCCCGAGCATGCCGACGCGGCGCCGCACGGCGCTGCGGTCGCGTCGCAGGTCGCACCCGAGGACCACGGCCTCTCCCCCGCTGACGGGGAGCAACCCGGCACACGCCCGCAACAGGCTCGTCTTGCCCGCCCCGTTCGGCCCCTCGAGCACGACGACCTCACCCTGGGCGACGGTCAGATCGACGCCGGCCAGGGCCGGGAACCGCCCGGTGACGCAGACGGCGGCGCGGAGGAGGACTGCGGGGGCCATGGCCGCGGCCCATGCTACGGGGGACCCCCGGCCCGATTCCAAGCGGCCCCCGGTCGGAGGCGGCGGCCCCCCGGTGGCGGGCGGCCCGGGAGATCAGCTCACAGTGAGGCGTCCCAGGCCCAGGACCCGCAGCAGCCCCGCCGCCCACGACGACAACCAGTGGAGGTTGTCGGTGAGCAGGAGCAGCCCGAAGGCCACGAGGGCCAGGCCCGACACCAGGTCGACGATCCACAGGCGGCGCCGCACCCGGGACAGCAGGGCGGTGAGGCGCCCGAAGGCGAGACCGGTGGCGAGGAACGGCACGCCCAGGCCGAGCGAGTACGTCACGAGCAGGGCCACACCCGATCCGAGGGTGGCCCGGGTGGCGGCCAGGCCGAGGACCCCGCCCAGCACGGGCCCGATGCAAGGGGTCCAACCGAAGGCGAAGGCCATGCCGAGCACGGGCGGGGCCCAGACCCCGAGGCGCGACGGCCGGGGATGGAAGCGGCGCTCCCGCAGGAACGCCCCGGGCGTGCCCACCCCCGCCAGCCACAGCCCGAACACCACCACGAGGGCGCCGGCGCCGATGTCGAAGGCGCGCTCGTGACCGAGCAGCAGCCGGCCCAGACTGGAGGCGGCCGCCCCCAGCGCGGTGAAGACGACGGTGAACCCCGCCACGAAGCCGAGCACCCCCCACACGAGTGGTCCCGGCCGGCGCGCCTGCCCGGCAGCGATCTCGGTGGCCGACAGGCCCGACACCATCGAGACGTAGCCGGGCACGAGCGGGAGCACGCACGGCGACAGGAACGACAGCATGCCGGCGCCGAACGCCACCAGCAGGCCGAGCGGGTCGGCCGAGATGGTGGCGAGGCCGGCGAGGACCGGGGCCGACACGTCAGCGCCCCGCCCGGGACGCAGCCTCAGGCTCTGCGGTCACGAAGGAGATCGACATCGGCGTCCACCATCATGCCGACCAGGGCGGGGAAGTCGACCGTGAGCTCCCAGCCGAGCACGGTGCGCGCCTTGGTGGCGTCCCCCACGAGCAGGTCGACCTCGGCCGGCCGCAGGTACCGGTCGTCCACGGTGACGTGCTCCTGGAAGTCGAGACCGGCGTGGGTGAAGGCTATGTCGCACAGCTCGCGCACCGAGTGGGTCGTGCCCGTGGCCACCACGAAGTCGTCCGGCTCGTCGCGCTGGAGCATGGCCCACATCGCCCGCACGTAGTCACCGGCGAAGCCCCAGTCGCGCTGGGCGTCGAGGTTGCCGAGCGCCAGTTTGTCGTCGAGGCCGCACACGATCCTGGCCACGCCGTGGCTCACCCGGCGCGTCACGAACTCGAGGCCGCGCCGGGGGCTCTCGTGGTTGAACAGCATCCCCGACGACGCGTGCAAGCCGTAGCTCTCGCGGTAGTTGACGGTGATCCAGTGTCCGTACACCTTGGCCACCCCGTAGGGGCTGCGCGGGTAGAACGGCGTCGTCTCGGTCTGAGGGACCTCCATGACCTTGCCGAACATCTCCGACGACGACGCCTGGTAGAAGCGGATGGTGGGGTCGACGATGCGGATGGCGTCGAGCAGGCGCGTCACCCCGAGGGCGGTGGTCTCCCCGGTCAGCACGGGCTGGCCCCACGACGTCTGCACGAAGGACTGGGCGGCCAGGTTGTAGACCTCGACGGGCCGGTGCTCGCGCAGGATGCCGATGAGCGAGACCTCGTCCAACAGGTCGCCCGCCACCAGCTCGACCTGGTCCTGGATGTGGGCGATGCGCTCGAAGTTGACGGTGGACGAACGCCGCACCATGCCGATCACCTCGTAGCCCTCGCTCAGGAGGAACTCGGCCAGGTACGACCCGTCCTGTCCTGTGATCCCGGTGATCAGTGCCCGTTTACGCATCGTTTCCGCTCGTTTCGTCGGTGGCCGGCCCGGTCCACGTGCCGGGCATGTCGTGTGCCCCGGCGTCCGCCCGCCGTGACGGGGCGCCGGTGCGTCAGCGCCCCCGCCACTGGGGCGGTCGCTTCTCCAGGAAGGCGGCGATGCCCTCGGCGGCATCCTCGGTCTGCGCCGTGAGCGTGAGCATGGCCTGCAGGTGGGCCAGTGCCTCTGGCGCCGCCATGTCCCACACAGCGTAGAACGCATCCCGGCCGAGCTTCATCACGGCCGGCGACTTGGCCGCCAGGGTCCCCGTCAGCTCCGCCACGGCGGTGTCGAGCTCGCCGTGGGGCACCACCTTGGTCACCAGCCCGAGACGGTCGGCCTCGGCCGCTCCCACCACCCGCCCCGTGAGCATCAGCTCGAGCGCCTTCTTGGGGGCCATGGCCCGCACCATGGGCACGGTGATCATGTACGGCCACAGCCCGACGTTGACCTCGGGGGCGCCGAAGCGGGCGCGCTCGGACGCCACCACCAGGTCGCACGCCAGCGCCAGCCCGAAGCCGCCGGCCAGGGCGAAGCCCTGGACGCGCGCCACGGTCGGTTTGCCGAGCCCCCACAGGGCCCCGAAGATCTCGGCCAGGACGCCGCGCTCCTCGTGCACGGCCAGCATCCCGTGGTGGGGATCGTCGTCGCCCCGCATCGATCCGAGGTCGGCCCCGGCGCAGAAGGCCTCGTCGCCCGCACCGGCCAGGACCACCACCCGCACGGCGTCGTCGTGGGCGGCGACGGCCAGGGCACGGCGAAGGCCCCGCATGGCCTCCCACGACAAGGCGTTGCGGCGCTCGGGCCGGTCGATGACCACGTGGGCCACACCGTCGGCGACCTCGTAGCGCACGGTGGACGTGGCCGTGACTCCCTGGTCCCCCGCGGTCGCGTCCGGCACCGCGCCGACGGTAGCGCCGCCCCCCGCCACCGACCAGCCGGGCCGCCACCGGCGGCGCGCCCGGTAGCGTGACGTGCCCGTGAGCCGGCCCACCGTCGCCATCGTGTCGTTCCGGCTGGGCGGCGCGGACGGTGTGGCGGTGGAGGCGGCCAAGTGGTCGTGGGCGCTCGATCGGCTCGGATTCGCGGTGCGTACCGTGGCCGGGGAGGGACCCGTCGACCACGTCGTGCCCGGCCTGGCCATGGCGGCGCACGAACCGCCGCAGACGGCCGAGGTGCGTGCCGCCCTCGACGACGCCGACGTGGTCGTGGTCGAAAACCTGTGCTCGCTCCCGCTCAACCCGGGGGCCTGGGCCGTCGTGGCCGAGGTCCTGCGGGGCCGCCCCGCCCTGCTGCACCACCACGACCTGCCGTGGCAGCGCCCCCGGTACCGCGACCACCCCCCACCCCCCGACGATCCCGCCTGGGTCCACGTCACCGTGAACGAGCTCAGCCGGGGCCAGCTCGCCCGCCACGGCATGGCGGCCACCGTGGTGCGCAACACCTTCGACGTCGACGCACCACCGGGCGAGCGCGACGCCACCCGCCGGGCGCTCGGTGTCGCCCCGGGGGAGGTGCTCGTCGTCCAGCCGACGCGGGCCATCCCCCGCAAGAACGTGGCCGGCGCCGTGGCCCTGGCCGAGGCGATCGACGCCACGTTCTGGCTCCTCGGGCCGGCCGAGGACGGCTTCGGCCCCGAGCTCGAGCGGCTCCGGGCCCGGGCGCGCTGCCGGTGGCTCGACGGGCCGGCCACGTCGGAGCCGGTCACGCCCGTGGCCGACGCCTACGCGGCGTGCGACCTCGTGGTGCTCGCCTCCACCTGGGAGGGATTCGGCAACCCGTCCGTCGAGTCCGCCGTGCACGGCCGGCCGCTGGCCGTGGGTCCGTACCCGGTGGCGGCGGAGCTGGCGGCGTTCGGCTTCCGGTGGTTCGCCCACGACGACCCCCGGGCCGTGGCCGCCTTCCTGGCCGCCCCGGGCCGTGCCCTGCTCGAGCACAACCACCTCGTGGCCCGCCGGCACTTCGCCCTGGCCGACCTCCCCGCCCGCCTTGGGCGTGTCCTCGAAGCCGCCGGGTGGGGCCGATGGTGACCCGGGGGCGTACCATGCAAAGCATGGCGACCCGCCCTGCCTCCGGCCCCGGGACCGCCGCCAAGCGCCTTCCGGCCGACCGGCGCCGGCACCAGCTGCTCGACGTCGCCCTGACGCTGTTCGCGGCGCGGGGCTTCAACGCCACGACCATGGACGACATCGCCGAGGCCGCCGGCGTGACGAAGCCCCTGCTCTACCAGCACTTCGTGTCCAAGCGCGCCCTGTACCTGGAGCTCGTCGAGTCGGTGGCGGTCACCATGCTCGAGGCCATCGGCAAGGCCGTGGCCGCGGCCGAGGGCCCCCGCCAGCAGGTCGAGGGAGGCTTCGCCGCCTACTTCCACCTGGTGGTCACCCACGCCGACGCCTTCCACCTGCTGTTCGGCAGCGACGTGCCCAACGACCCCGAGCTGTCGCGGGCCGTGCGCCACGTGGAGGACAGCATCGCCGAGGCCATCGACGTCCTCATCGACGCCGGGCTCGACGAGGACCACCGCCGCCTGCTGGCCTACGCCGTGGCGGGCATGGCCGAGGGGGCGAGCCGTCACTTCCTGGCCACCCGTCGGCCCTTCCTGGGCGACCCCCACGAAACCGAGGCGGAGCGCCTGGCCCGTCGCCTGGCCGACCTGGCCTGGGCCGGGCTGCGGTCGGTGCACCGCGACGACTGACCTCCCCCGCCCCGGGCGCCCGGAGGCCCGGGGGCGAAAGTTGACCTGACGGGTAAGCTTTCGGTGGGGCCGCGCACAGGACGCGGGCTCCCACGAGGTGATCCCATGCAGGTACGGCTCAGGTCTCTGTTCAGCTTCCCCAACCCGGTGAACGAGGTGGCGGCCCGCGTCGTGGCGGGCGGGGTGGTGGTGCTGTGCGTGGTGATGGTGGCCCTGGACCAGCCCTGGCTCCTCGTCCCCCTCGCCTACGGATTCTGGGCCCGGGTCCTCACCGGTCCCAGCCTGAGCCCCCTGGGCCAGCTCGCCACCCGGGTGGTGGCCCCCCGCCTCGCCACCCCCCGACCGGTGGCCGGGCCGCCCAAGCGCTTCGCCCAGGCCATGGGGGTGCTGTTCTCCTCCACCGCCCTGGTGCTGTGGGCCGGCTTCGGCGCCCTCACCGCCGCCTGGGTGGTGGTGGGCCTCCTGGTCGTGGCGGCCATGCTCGAGTCGGTGTTCGGCCTGTGCCTGGGCTGCCGGGTCTTCGGTGCGCTCATGCAGGCCGGCCTCATCCCCGAGGAGGTGTGCGAGGCGTGCGCCGACGTGAGCCTGCACCACCCCGAGCTGCGGCGCGAGCCGGCCGAGGTCTAGATCACAGGAGAGGGACGAGCGCGCCCATGAGGGCGACCAGGTCGCGGGCACAGGCCAGGTAGTCCTCGTCGTCTCCCCCCGCCGGGTCGACGACGTCCCCCTGCCCGGCGGGATCGACCCCGGCCAGGTGGAGCTGGGCCACCCGCTGCTCGAGCGGCTCGGGACCCGCCCGGAGCCGGCCGACCAGATAGCGCACCGTCGCCGTCCGGTCCGCGCCCTCGGGGTGGCGGCGCCGCACGTACGACACGTGCTCGGCCGCCATGGCCACCACGAGGTGGGCGGCGCGCACGTCGGACTCCGTGAGCTGTCGGCTGCGGTGCACCGGCGGGTCCAGCCCCACGGCCCGGAGCGCGTCGCGCGTGCGGATGCCCATCGGCTGGTGCTCGATGACGTGGGTGCCGGCGGTGGTGACGAACAGCTCCGCTCCGCCCGGGGCAGGGTGGGCCTGCAGCATGGCGCCGGCCATGACCGATCGGACCGCGTTGCCGGTGCACAGGAACAGGAGATGGGGGGCGGGGTCGTGGTGCACGGGGGGATCCTTCCAGACCGCCGTGCGCGGGCGGGACACCACGACCTCCCCGAAGGGCCGGGGCCGTTGCAGTGGCCGCCGGCACGATTCCCGGGAAGAATTCCGGTGACGCTGTCGATCCGGCCCCGTCCCGTTCGACGCACAGGTGAGAGGTCGGGAGAGGCCCGCCCTCAGGACCGAGGAGACACCATGCCGCGCTTTCTTTCCATGATCCTCATCGACGAGCGCAACGCCCCCGCCGGGGGTCCGAGCCCGGAGCTCCAGGAGCGCATGGGCGCCCTGTTCGAGGAGATCACCAAGGCCGGGGTCATGCTGGACACGGCCGGGCTCACCCCGTCGTCCGAGGGGACCCGGCTCACGTGGTCGGGCGGCAAGATCAGCTACACCGACGGGCCGTTCACCGAGAGCAAGGAGGTCGTCGGCGGCTACGCCATCCTCCAGGCCAAGGACAAGGCCGAGGCCATGGAGTGGACCCGGCGGTTCCTGCAGGTCCACGAGGAGCACTGGACCGTCACCGCCGAGCTGCGCCAGATCGCCGACGGCTGACCCGGCACACGTCTTGCCCGGCCCCCGGGCTGCTGCTGTGATGGACGGTGGTGCCGGCATCGAGCGCGTCCGAGGCCGCCGCGGCGGTGTTCCGGATCGAGTCGGCGCGCATCATCGCCGGCGTGGCCCGCATCGTGCAGGACGTGGGCATCGCCGAGGAGCTCGCCCAGGACGCGCTCGTCGTCGCGCTCGAGGTGTGGCCGGAGTCGGGCGTCCCGGACAATCCGGGCGCCTGGCTCATGGCCACCGCCAGGCACCGAGCCATCGATCTCGTGCGCCGCAAGGAGACCTACGCCCGCAAGCTGGCCGAGGTTGGGCGCGCACTGCGCCACGAGCCGCCGCCCGAGCCGACCGACGAAGACATCGACGACGATCTGTTGCGGCTGATCTTCACCGCCTGCCACCCCGTGCTGGCGCGCGAGGCCCGGATCGCGCTGACGCTGCGGCTGCTGGGCGGGCTCACCACCGAGGAGATCGCCCGCGCCTTTCTGACGTCCGAGCCGACGGTGGCCCAGCGCATCGTCCGTGCCAAGCGGTCGCTCGCCACGGCCGGGGTCCCCTTCGAGGTGCCGGTCGGCACCGACCGGGCCGCCCGCCTGGCGTCGGTCCTCGAGGTCGTCTACCTCGTCTTCAACGAGGGCTACGCCGCCACCGCCGGCGACGACCTGGTGCGCCCGGCGCTGTGCGAGGACGCCCTCCGCCTGGCCCGCGTCCTCGCCGGCCTCGTGCCGGCCGAGCCCGAGGTCCACGGCCTGGTGGCGCTGCTCGAGTTCCAGGCCTCCCGCACGCCGGCCCGCACCGGGCCCGACGGCGAGCCGGTGCTGTTGGCCGACCAGAACCGCTCCCGATGGAACCGGATGCTCATCCGCCGCGGCCTCGAGGCCCTCGAGCGCGCCGGCGACGGCCCCTACTCGGTCCAGGCCGCCATCGCCGCTTGTCACGCGCGACCCGTCCGCTACGAGGACACCGACTGGGCCACGATCGCGGCGTTGTACGACCGGCTGATGACACTCATGCCGTCCCCCGTGGTGGCGCTCAACCGGGCCGTCGCCGTCTCCATGTCGGAGGGCCCGGCGGCGGGCCTGGCGCTGGTGGACGAGCTCGTGGACGATCCCGCCCTCACCGGCTACCACTTGCTGCCGAGCGTCCGCGGAGATCTGCTCGAGCGCCTGAGCCGGCGCGAGGAAGCGGGCGCCGAGTTCGAGCGGGCGGCGTCGATGGCCCGCAACGCCCGCGAGCGCGAGCTGCTCCTGGAGCGAGTCGCCCGCGCCCGGTCCTGACGCGCCACCGGGCGCCCCGGTGCCCGGTGGGCACCGGGGTTACCTGATGTGGATGCCGGAGATGGCCCGGGCGATGATGAGGCGCTGGATCTCCGAGGTGCCCTCGAAGATGGTGTAGATCTTGGAGTCGCGGTGCCAGCGTTCCACCGGGTAGTCGCGGATGTAGCCGTAGCCGCCCATGATCTGGATGGCCTGCTCGGTCACCCACACCGCCGTCTCGCCGGCGTAGAGCTTCGACATCGAGCCCTCGCCCGCCTCGAAGGTCTTGCCGGTGCGCCCCATCCAGGCGGCGCGCCACACGAGGAGCCGGGAGGCGTCGACCCGCATCTTCATGTCGGCCAGCTTGAAGGCGATCCCCTGGTTCTCGATGATGAGGCGGCCGAAGGCCTTGCGCTCCTTGGCGTAGTCGAGGGCGTACTCGTAGGCGGCCCGGGCGATGCCGAGGGCCTGCGCGCCCACCGACGGGCGCGACGCCTCGAACGTGGCCATAGCGGCCTGCGAATTGGACCGCTTGCCCTCGCGGGCCCGGGCCAGCTTCTCCTCGAGCTTGTCCTTGCCGCCGAGGAGGCAGTGGCCGGGCACGCGCACGTCGTCGAGGATGACCTCGCCGGTGTGCGACGCCCGGATGCCCATCTTCTTGAACTTCTGCCCGGCCGAGAGCCCGGGGGTGCCCGGGGGGACGACGAAGCTGGCCTGGCCGCGCGAACCGAGCGCCGGGTCGATGGTCGCCACCACAACGTGCACGTCGGCAATGCCGCCGTTCGTGATCCACGTCTTGGTCCCGTTGATCAACCACTCGTCCTTCGCCTCGTCGTAGACGGCGCGGGTGCGCAGCGAGCTCACGTCGGAACCGGCGTCGGGCTCGGACACGGCGAACGCGGCGAGCTGGATCTTGTCGGGGGTGCCGAAGCACTGCGGGCCCCACTCGAGCAGCTGCTCGGGCGTGCCGTTGGCCACGATGCCGGCCAGACCGAGGGCGCTGCCGAAGATGGCCAGCCCGATGCCGGCGTCACCCCAGGCCAGCTCCTCGTTGGCGATGGGGAGCAGCAGCCCGGCCGGGTCGAAGAAGCACTGGCTCATGAAGTCGAACGAGTAGAGCCCGATGCGGGCCGCCTCCTCGATGATGGGCCACGGGGTCTCTTCGCGTTCGTCCCATTCGTGGGCGGCGGGGCGGATCACCTGGTCGGCGAAGTCGTGCACCCACTTCTGGATCTGGAGCTGGTCTTCGCTGAGCTCGAGCGAGAACTCGGACATGTCCCATCCCTTCGTCTGACCGGATCCGGGCCCCGGAGGGTCCCCGTCCCCATGGCCCCGACCACCCGTCACCGGGTCTCCCCGTCGAGCGGGCGGCGCCACCCCCTAGCCGTTGTTACTCAACGGTAACCTATGGCCGACGGTTCGACAACCACCAGCGGCGGGAATTGCTCCACCGGGGGGGTCGACCGGACCGGCGGGGCACGGTCGACCGTGGGAGGGTCAGCCGGTCGGAACGGCAGGGGTGGCCGCCGGCCAGGACCGGGACACCGCATCGAGGGCGCGCCCTGGCGCGCCGGGGCGCGCCCCGCTCAGCCCCTGGTGACGATGGGTGGTCCGCCCGGGCGGACCGGGTGCGGCGGCTGTCAGGCGGTGGCGGGCCGCACCTCGACGGCCTGCAGGCCCTTGGGACCCTCCTTCAGCTCGAACTCCACCGGCTGGCCCTCCTCGAGGCTCCGGTAGCCGTTCATCTGGATGGCGGAGTGGTGGACGAAGACGTCCTCTCCGTCCGCCTGCGCGATGAAGCCGTACCCCTTTTCGGCGTTGAACCACTTGACCGTTCCCGACGGCACCTCGGTCTCCCCTCTGCTGTCCTGCGTCCCTCGGCGGGAAAAAATAGCAGCGGCGACCGTCGGCCCGGCGGTTCACCAGGGCCGGGCCACCGGGGCGGTTCAGGAGCCGGGACGGCGGTGCAGCCGGGTGCCCTCGGGTCCGTCCTCGACGACCCAGCCCCGCGCCTCGAGCTCGGCGCGGATGGCGTCGGCGCGTTCGTAGTCGCGGGCCCGCCGCGTCGCGTCGCGCTCCGCCGCCACGGCCGCGGTGGCCTCGTCGGGTCCCTCGGCCACGCCCCCCAGGCGCAGGCCGAGCCCGCCGCACAGCACGGCCACCGTGGTGGCCAGCCGGTGGCCCTCCGCCGAGCGCCCGGCGTCGGCGGCCGAGTGGGCTTGGCGGACCATCTCGAACAGAGCCGCCAGGGCGCCGGGCGTGTCGAGGTCGTCGTCCATGCGCTCGGCGAACGCCGCCACGGCGGCCGGGTCGGCGCCGGCACCGGCGGCGTCGGCGGCCTGCACCTCGGCCAGCCCGGGCGCCAGGGCGAAGCGCCGGGCCAGGTCGTCCAGTCGGGCCAGGGCGCTCTGGGCCTGGTCCACGGTGGCCCGGGTGACCTCGATGGGCGACCGGTAGTGGGCCTGCAGTACGAGGAGCCGGTAGGCCCGGGCATCGGCGCTCGCCAGCAGGTCGGTGAGGGAGGTGAAGTTCCCGAGCGACTTCGACATCTTCTCGCCCTCGACCATGACCCAGCCGTTGTGGACCCAGTGGTGGGCGAAGCGCCGTCCGAGCCCCACCGCCTGGGCCCGCTCGTTCTCGTGGTGGGGGAAGGCGAGGTCCATGCCGCCCCCGTGGAGGTCGAAGTCCTCGCCCAGCAGGTCGAGCGACATGACCACGCACTCGGTGTGCCACCCCGGCCGACCCGGGCCCCAGGGGGACGGCCAGGTGGGCTCGCCCGGCTTGGCCCGCTTCCACAGGGCGAAGTCGAGGGGGGAGCGCTTGTGGTCGCCGAGCTCCACCCGGGCCCCGGCCCGCAGCGACTCGAGGCTCTGGCGGGCGAGGAGGCCGTAGCCTTCGACCTGGTCCACCGACAGGTACACGCCCTCGGCGGTTTCATAGGCGACGGACCGGTCCACCAGCTCCCCGACCAGTCTCACCATGCCCTCGACGTAGGCCGTGGCGTGCGGCACGACGGTGGGACGCTTCACCCCCAGGGCGTCCATGGCCTCCCACCACACCCCCTCGAACTCCGTCGCCACCTCGGGCTCGGTCCTGTCCTCCTCGGCGGCCCGGGTGATGATGTGGTCGTCGATGTCCGTGATGTTCGACACGTAGCGGACCTCGAGCCCGGAGAACTCGAGGTACCGACGGAGCACGTCGAAGACGAGGGCGTAGCGGCCGTGGCCGAGGTGGGGCACGTCGTAGACGGTCGGGCCGCACACGTACATCGACACCTGCCCCGGGTCACGCAGCTCGAGGGGCCGCACCGAGCCCGTCGCCGTGTCGTGGAGGCGCATCACCCGGAGTACGGTAACCGCACCGTGGACGGCACCGTGACGACCAGGGCGCGCCCCCCCGGGCTCGAGCCGCCGAGGCCACCGACCGTACCCGAGCGGCCGTCGATCGAGGGCCTCGAGGCCAAGTGGTCGGCCCGGTGGGAGGAGGACGGGACCTACCGCTTCGACCGCAGCGCGCCGCGCGCCGCGGTGTTCGCCATCGACACCCCGCCCCCCACGGTGTCGGGGTCGCTGCACATGGGGCACATCTTCTCGTACACCCACACCGACACCGTGGCCCGGTACCGTCGCATGTGCGGCGCCGAGGTCTTCTATCCCATGGGGTGGGACGACAACGGCCTGCCCACCGAACGGCGGGTGCAGAACTACTACGGGGTGCGCTGCGACCCGGGACTGCGCTACGACCCGGGTTTCGTGCCGCCCGAGACCCCCGGGCGGGACCCGGTGGCCATTTCGCGACCCAACTTCGTCGAGCTGTGCGACCGGCTGGTGGCCGAGGACGAAAAGGCGTTCGAGCACCTGTGGCGGACGCTCGGTCTTTCGGTGGACTGGGGCCGGACCTACGCCACCATCGACACCACCGCCCGGCGGGTGTCGCAGCGGGCCTTCCTGCGGATGCTGTCGGCCGGACACGCCTACTCGGCCGAGGCACCGACGCAGTGGGACGTGGACTTCCAGACGGCGGTGTCCCAAGCCGAGATGGAAGACCGCGAGCTGACCGGCTCGTACCACCGGCTGCGCTTCGCGTCCGCCGGCGAGGGGGCGGCGGTCGAGATCGAGACCACGCGCCCCGAGCTGCTGGCGGCGTGCGTGGCCCTGGTGGCCCACCCCGACGATGCCCGCTACCGCCCCCTGTTCGGGCACGAGGTCGTGACGCCGCTGTTCGAGGTGCGCGTGCCGGTGCTCGCCCACGAGCTGGCCGAGCCCGACAAGGGGTCGGGCATCGCCATGATCTGCACCTTCGGGGACTCCACCGACGTGACGTGGTGGCGCGAGCTCAGCCTCCCCACCCGCACCGTGGTGGGTCGCGACGGCCGGCTGCGCCCGGTGCAGTGGGGATCCGACGGATGGCCTTCCGAGGACCCCGCCGCGGCGACACGCGCCTACGGCGAGCTCGAGGGCCGCAGCGTGGCCCAGGCGCGGCGGCGCATCGTGGAGCTGCTGGCCGAGGAGGGCGCCCTCGTGGGCGAGCCCCGCGCCATCACCCACCCGGTCAAGTTCTACGAGCGCGGCGAGCGCCCCCTCGAGATCGTGTCGAGCCGCCAGTGGTACGTGCACACCCTGGCCCTGCGCGACCGCCTCCTGGCGCGGGGCCGGGAGCTGCGCTGGCACCCGCCGTACATGGTGCACCGCTACGAGGCCTGGGTCGAGGGCCTGAACGGCGACTGGAACATCAGCCGCCAGCGCTTCTTCGGCGTCCCCTTCCCCGTGTGGTACCCGGTGGCGGGGGACGGCACGGTCGACTACGACCGCCCCGTCCTCGCCCCCGAGACCGCCCTGCCCGTCGACCCCTCGAGCGACGTGCCCGAGGGTTACACCGAAGCGCAGCGGGGCCAGCCGGGTGGGTTCGTGGGCGATCCCGACGTCATGGACACGTGGGCCACGTCCTCGCTCACACCCCAGATCGCCGGGGGCTGGGAGGACGACCCCGACCTGTTCTCCCGCGTCTTCCCCATGGACCTGCGACCCCAGGCCCACGAGATCATCCGCACGTGGCTCTTCACCACCATGGTGCGGGCCGAGCTCGAGCACGGGTGCCTGCCGTGGAGCGACGCCGCCGTGTCGGGGTGGGTGCTCGACCCCGAGCGCAAGAAGATGTCGAAGTCGCGGGGCAACGTGGTCACGCCGCTGCCCCTCGTCGAGGCGCACGGCGCCGACAGCCTGCGCTACTGGGCCGCCAGCGGGCGCCCGGGCGTGGACACGGCCGTGGACGAGGGCCAGATGAAGGTGGGCCGGCGCCTCGCCATCAAGGTCCTGAACGCTTCGCGCTTCGCCCTGACGCGCATCGGCGAGTCCGGGCCCCCCGGACCCGACGCCGTGCAGGCGCCGCTCGACCTGGCCCTGCTCCGGTGCCTGGCCGACGTCGTCGACGACGCCACCGCCGCCTTCGACGCCTACGACTACGCCCGCGCCCTCGAGCGCACCGAGTCCTTCTTCTGGTCGTTCTGCGACGACTATGTCGAGCTCGTCAAGGCACGCGCCTACGAGGACCCCACCGCCCCCGGGCCGGCGTCGGCACGCGCCACCCTCGCCCTGGCCCTGTCGGTGCTGCTGCGGCTGCTCGCCCCCTTCCTCCCCTTCGTGACCGAGGAGGTGTGGTCGTGGTGGCACGCCGGGTCGGTGCACCGTTCGCCGTGGCCCCGGACCCCCGAGGTGCCGCCCGCCGCCCTCGACGCCGATGCCGCCGTGCTGGAGATGGCCGCCGGTGTCCTGGGTGAGATCCGCAAGGCGAAGACGACGGCCAAGGTGTCGATGCGGGCCGCCGTGGCCCGGTTAGTGGTGGTGGACGAGCCCGGGCGCCTCGCCCTGCTCGCCCTGGCCGAGGACGACGTGCGCCAGGCGGGCGGCGTGGCCGATCTGGTCACCCGCCAGGGCCCGGCCGGGGTCACGGTCGAACTGGAGGAGCCGGGCGCGTGAGGGAGGACGGTGCGGGGGGCGGCGCGCCCTCGGCGGGCCGGTCGGACCCGGCCGCGGGGGGCGCCGACACCGCTGATGTCGGTGACGTGGAGGCCGTGACGGGGTGCCGGGCGTCGCACCGCAACCTTCTCGACGTCGTCGGCGCCATGGACGACACCGTGGTGCGCCGGCCCAGCCGGCTCGAGGGCTGGACCGTCGGCCACGTCCTCACCCACCTGGCCCGCAACGCCGCGTCCCACACCCGCATGCTGCGCGCCGCCATGGCGGGCGATGCGGTCGAGCAGTACGCCGGGGGCAGCGAGGAGCGGGCCGCCGCCATCGAGGCCGGTGCACACCGGCCCGCCGCCCAGCTGGTGGAGGACGTGCGTTCGACCACGGCCGACCTCGAGGAGACCTGGGCCGACATGACCCCGAACGCCTGGGCCGGCCACGGGCTGGCACGCGGCCGGCCGTGGCCGTGCCGGTCGATGCCCTGGTTCCGCTGGCGCGAGGTCGAGATCCACGTCGTCGACCTCGGCACCGGCTACGGCGCTGCCGACTGGCCCGAGGAGTACGTGCGCCGCGAGCTCCCCCTCGCCCTGGCCGCCATGCCCGACCGGCTGCCCGACCCCGCCGAACGGCGCCGGCTGCTCGCCTGGCTCCTCGGACGCGACGACGCTCCGGGCCCGCTGCACCTCGAGCGCTGGGAATCGCGTCCGGGGAACTACTTCCGGGGCGTGGCCGACCACCGGCCCTGAGACGCCGGTCCGACACGGTGACGTGGAGCCCGGGGCGCGGCCGTCAGTCGTCGAGCTTGAACACCCGGACGGCGTTGTGGCGGAGGAACCTGGGCCACACGTGGTCGCGCAGCGGCACGTGGGGGAGCTCGGAGAAGATGCGCTCCAGCGTGAGCCCCATGGGGAAGTACCCGGCGTACAGCACCTTGTCCGCACCCCGGGTGTTGGCGTAGTCGATGATGGCCTTCGGGTAGTACTTGGGGGCGAAGGCGCTCGTCATGTAGTGGAGACCGGGCCACTTGAGCATCAGCTTGACGGCCAGCTCCTCCCACGGCTCGGCCCCGTGACGCATGACGATGCGCAGCTCGGGAAAGTCGTAGCAGACCTGGTCGAAGTGCATGACGTCCTGGCAGGCGGACGGCACACGCGGCCCGGCGATGCCGGCGTTGACCACGATGGGCAGATCGAGGTCGATGCAAGTCTGGTAGATCGGGTAGTAGCGGCGGTCGCTGACCGGGACCTGAGGATCGCAGCCGGCCGGAAAGGTCGTCACTGCCTTGATGCCCCGCTCGGTGTGGGCCTGACGGATCCGTCGCACGGCGTCGGTGATGCGGTTGGGGTCGACGGCCTCGAGGTTGGCCTTGAAGCGTTCGGGGTGCTCGGCCAGGGCCCGGTCCACCACCGAGCCGGCCAGTCCCACGAGGCCGATGTCCACCCCGAAGCGGTCCATCTCCCGCACCGTGACGGCCACGGGATCGTCCCCCTCGTCCAGCTGGTTGGGGTCGCCCTTGAACATGTAGGCGATGGGCGACCCGGGCGAGGCGCCGGCCTCGTCGCGCAGCTGGCCCTGAAGGAATTCGAACCGTCGGGAGGGGTTCGGGCTCGGGAACCCGATCATGCAGTCCACCACCCCGACGTCGGTCGGCATCGGCACGGCCCGCCACCGTACAGGCGCCGGCACACCGTGGCGGGCACACCGGGGCCGGGCCGCGGGCCGCGGGGCCGGCCGCATGTCAGAATCCAGCCCCACGGACCCGGAGGTGAGCAGGTGGACGTTCCCGACATGACCGGCAAGACCGTCGTGATCACCGGCGGCAACTCGGGCATCGGGCTGGCGACGGCCGTGGCCCTGGCCCGGGCCGGAGCCGACACCGTGATCACGGCCCGGGACAAGGGGCGCGGCGAGGCCGCCGTGGCCACCGTGGCGGCGCGATCGGGGAGCGACCGCGTGGGCGTGGTCGTCTTCGACCTGGCCAGCGCGGCCTCGATCCGGGTCGGGGCGGCCGCCCTGCTGCAGCGCTGCGACCGGATCGACGTGCTCGTCAACAACGCCGGGCTGGTCCTGACCGACCGGCGGGAGACCGAGGACGGCTTCGAGGCCACCTTCGGGGTCAACCATCTCGGGCCCTTCCTGCTGACGCAGCTGCTGCTCGAGCGCATCACCGCCAGCGCCCCAGCACGGATCGTGAACGTGGCCTCCACGGCGCACAAAGGGGCGCGGGGCGGGCTCGACTTCGACGACTTGCAGTCCACCCGCGCCTACCGGGGCATGCAGGTGTACTCGCGGTCCAAGCTCGCCAACATCTACTTCACCACCGAGCTCGCCCGCCGGCTCGAGGGGACGGGAGTGACCGTCAACTGCCTGCACCCCGGCACCGTGGCCACCGGCTACGGCCGCGACGGCGACGCCTCGGGCGTGCTGGCGTTCGGGCTCAAGGTGATCAAGCCCTTCATCCTGAGCCCCGAGCGGGGGGCGCAGACATCGGTCTACCTGGCCGCGTCGCCCGACGTGGCCGGCGTCACCGGCAAGTACTTCGTGAAGTGCCGCGCCCGCACACCGTCGCGCGCCGCCCAGGACACCGAGGCGGCCAGGCGGCTGTGGGACCGCAGCGAGGAGCTCCTGGCCCCCACGGCGTGAGCCGGCCCTGCGACCGTCAGCCGACCTCGCCCATGTACGCGCTCAGGAGTTGGTCGGCCACGTCGGCGGGCGATCCCGACAGGACGATGAGGCCGTTGACCATGACCGCCGCCTGGTCGGCGATGGCCAGGGCGGTCTGGGCGAACTGCTCCACCAGCAGGATGGTGATGCCCTCCTGCGCCACGGTCTGGGCCACCAGCTCGTAGAGCTCGGCCACCACCAGGGGGGCGAGACCCATGGAGATCTCGTCCAGCAGGAGCACGCGGGGATTGGTGAACAGAGCCCGGGCCAGGGCCAACATCTGCTGCTCGCCGCCCGACAGCCGACCCGCCAGCTGCTTGCGCCGCTCCCCCAGCACGGGAAAGCGGGCGTAGCTCTGCTCCTCCAGATCGGCGACTTTGGTGCTCCGGCCGCGGTAGCTGTACATGAGGATGTTCTCGGCCACCGTCAGGTTGGGGAAGATGGCACGGCCTTCGGGCACGGCGCACAGGCCCCGGCGGGCGAGGCGGTCCGGTGCCGTGCCGCGGATGTCCACGCCGCCGAAGGCGACGGTGCCGGCCGTGGGCACGAGCGCGCCGCTCGCCACCTTGAGCAACGTGGACTTGCCCGCCCCGTTCGGACCGAGCAGGGCGAACACCGATCCCTCGGGCACCTCCAGCGACACGCCGTGGACCACCTCGATCCGGCCGTAGGCGGCGCGCACGTCGGCCAGGGCCAGCATGGGCGGGGCCGCCTCGGCCACGATGGCGCCGCCGGGGAAGGGCACCATGGCGCCGACGCCCGGCTCGACCGGAAGGAGCACCGGGCGCGGACGCGCCGCCGATCCCGGTGCCGGTGCCGCACTCCCCTCCTCGGCGCCGAGGTACGCGGCCTGCACGGCGGGGTCGGCCTGCACCGTGGCGGGGTCGCCGTGGGCGATGACGGCGCCGTAGTCGAGCACCGTCACGTGGTCGCAGATGCTCATAACGAGGCTCATGTCGTGCTCCACCAGCAGCACGGCCATGCCCCGGGCGGCCAGATCGGTGAGGACCCGTCCGAGGGCGTCGGTCTCCTCGTGGTTGAGGCCCGAGCTCGGCTCGTCGAGCAGCAGCACCGACGGCCCGGTGGCGAGGGCGCGGGCCAGCTCGAGCAGTCGGGCCAGCCCGGTGGGCAGCAGGTCGCCGGGCTCGTCGGCCACGGCCGACAGACCCACGTGCTCGAGGAGGATGTCGGCCTCGGTGATCGAGCTGACCCCGGTCGGCTTGTGGCGCCGCGTCTCGGTCGCCATCTGCACGTTCTCGCGGGCGGTGAGGGTGCCGAACAGCTCGAGGCGCTGGAAGGTGCGGGCGATGCCCATGCGGGCCCGCCGGTGGGGAGCGATACGCGTGATGTCGGCGTCCCCCAGCCGCACCGACCCCCGTGTGGGCGGCTGGAGCCCGGTGATCACGTTGAACAGCGTCGTCTTCCCCGCCCCGTTGGGCCCGATGAGGCCGTTCACGGCCCCGGGGTGGACGGTGAGGTTGACGCTCTGGAGCGCCTGGACCCCGCCGAAGCGGACGGCGACCTCCTCGACGGTGAGCTCAACCAACCGACCGCACCTCCGCCTCCATCGTCCCCATCGCTACCACCGGGGCCGGGGCGAGCTGGTCGGCCGGCGCGCCCCCGCGCTGGCGGCGGGCGCCCCACCGCTCACCCACCTCGTCGTAGAGGCGGCCGATGCCGTTCGGGTTGCGGCCGATGGTCACCACGCCGACGCCGATGCCGAGCTGGGTGAAATCGGGGATCGACTGGATGTGGGCGCCGATCACGGGCCCGATGGCCAGGAACAGCCCCGTGAGCACCGCACCGGTCATCAGGTTGACCCCGGTCAGGGTGAGGCCGGCGAAGATGGCGATGCTCAACAGGAAGTCGAACGACGACGCGCTCACCTCGGTGCTGAGCCCGCCGTAGAGGGCACCGGCCAGGCCGGCCAGGGCGGCCGAGAAGGCGAAGACCGACAGTTTGGTGAGGGTGAGGCTGAGCCCCACCGTGCTGCACCCCGCGGGGGAGTCGTTCATCGACACCAGGCGCCGGCCGTATCGACCCCGGCGCAGGGCGCCCACGCCTGCGATGCACAAGGCGAGCACCACGGCCAGGAGCACGTCGAAGCTCCGGTCGGTGGTGAAGCGCATGCCGAAGATGTCTGGACGACCCACCGGGATCGAGCCCCCCACGCCCATGATCGACGTCGAGGTGAAGAAGACCTGGTCCATGAGCACGGCGAATGCCAGCGTGGCGAGGGCCAGGTACAGGCCGCGCAGGCGCAGGGCGGGCAGCGCCAGCACGGCGCCCACCGCCGCGCACATCCCCATGGCCGCCAGCAGGCCGAGCACCGAGCCCCCGCCGTCGACCCAGTGCATGGTGACCGCCCCCAGCCCGAGGAAGCTGAACTGGCACAGCGAGACCTGGCCGGCGTAGCCCGACAGGGGCACCAGGCTCAGCGCCAGGATCGACAGGCACAGCCCGTTGCCCAGGGTGAAGAGGTTGTTGCCGGTCAGCACCGAGCTCAGCACCACGGCCAGGCCCACGATGATCACGGCCCCCACCAGCGTGGTGCGGGCTCCGGCCACCCGCGGAGGCCGGACGCGCGCCACCCGGCCGATCGTGAGGCGGACCTCGGGGATGAACAGCAGCGCCAGGAACAGCATGATCATGGGGAGCGCCTCGTTCAGGTCGTTGCGCACCCCGTTCGGGGCGTAGCCGATGGACATGGAGTTGGCGATGCCGAGGACCATGGCGCCGAGGAAGGTGAAGGGCAGGCTGTGCAGACGACCCACGACGGCGGCGGCGTAGCCGTAGATGACGAGCACGGTCAGGGTAGTGATGCTCATGCCGGTGCCGCTCTGCACCAGCAGGATGCCGCCGAGCCCGGCGAACATGACGCCGATCATCCAGGCGTAGGACGAGATTCGCCCCGACGGGGCGCCGGCCAGCTGGGCCAGCGAGGGGTCGTCCACCACGGCCCGCATGGCGACCCCGGTGCGGGTGCGCTTGAAGAACAGGCGCAGGAACAGGGCCACGGCCACCGCCACCCCGACGGTGATGAGGTCGTCGGGCGACACGTTGATGCCGGCCACGGTGACGCCGCCGCTGTTCAGGAGGCTGGGCGTGTTGTACTCGGCGCTGGCCGGGTTCCAGATGATGTTGGCCACGGCCACCAGCACGAGCAGGAGGCCGAGCGTCACGGCCAGGCGGATACTGAGCGACGCGCCGTACAGGGGGCGCATGACCACCCGCTCCACCACGGCACCGAGCAGCGGGGCGACGACCAGCAGCACGATGGCCAGCGACACCCACATGTTCCAGCCCCAGCCCTGCCAGAACTGCCAGAACACGTAGGCCAGCAGCATGCCCATGGCGCCATGGGCGAAGTTGAAGATGCCCGTGGTGTTGTAGGTGACCACGAGCCCACTGGCGCTCACGGCGTAGATGGCGCCCGAGACGATGCCAGCCACGAGGAGGCTGAAGAACTCCGTCATCGCGCACCGCCCCCGTGTGATCGGTCGCCCTCGGCGCCGGGGAACCGGCCCTCGGTCATCTCCCCCTACCAGCCCTAAAGCTTACGACGACGGCCGCACGGTGGGGGCGTAGCCGGGCTCCTTCAGGTAGCCGGCGGCGTTGTCGCAGTAGAAGCCCAGCGTCGGCGAGGGTGCGACCCGCTTGATGGCCCCGTTCTGGACCTGGGCCAGCAGGAAGCACCCCGAGTCGATGGCGGCGGCGGGGTTGCTGGGCGGCACCAGAGCGCCGCCGTCGAAGAAGGTGATCTTGTTGAGGGCCTCCACCAGACCAGCCCGGGTGGGCGGGTTGCCCGCCTGCTGGAGGGCCTGGACGAAGAGCTCGGCCGAGGTCCAGCCGTACACCGCCTCGATCTCGAAGTTGGGGGCGGAGTCCACCTTCCTCATCCACTTATTGAACAGAGCCACTGCCGGTATCGTCTTGGCGTCCGCGCCCACATACAGCGCGTACCCCTGCTCGATGTACATGTTGTTGGCACTGCTCCCGGCCAGCTTGAGCAGCTGGTCGGAGTAGGCGGCCCCTTCGACGTTGATGGGTTTGAAGTTCTGCTGCTGGAACTGCTTGGCCACGTTGGCGGCGTAGTTGTCGGGTAGCTCGGTGGAGAAGAAGAGCTTCACCCCCTTGTTGCGCATCGAGATGATGTCGGGCAGGAAGTCGGTGTAGAAGGGCCCCACGCCGTGGTCGTAGACGACGGTCCAGCCCGACGCCTTCATGGCCGCCTCGACCGCGTTCTCGGCCGCCTTGGTGGAGGCGGTGGCGTCCTCCCAGATGATGCCGACCTTCTTCACCGCCTTTGGGTACTTCTTGGCGAAGTACTTGAAGAAGCCCAACGGGTAGTTGTCGATGGGGTTGGGCTGCGCGCTGTAGAGATTGGGGTCGGTGGCCAGCCCCGGGCTGAGCGAGAACCCGATGTCGGGCATGTGGGCCAGGTCGATGAGGGGCTGCTCGGCCGAGTCCAGCAGCGAGAACCCACCCACCAGCGCGAAGTCATGATTGATCTGCGCCGCCGTCTCCGTGGCCACCTGCCCGGGTTCGAAGGCGCTGTCCTGGCCGTTGAGGTGGATCTTGCGGCCGTTCACGCCGCCTTTGCTGTTGATGTAGGCGAAGTACGCCTGGGTGCCGTCCTCGGCCCCTTTGAACAGGCCCGGGATGGGCGAGGACAGGTCGTCGACCTGGCCCACCGTCACCGAGTCGGCCGTGACCCCGGGCGAGGGTCCCGAGCTGCCCGACACGGGGGTCGTCGACACGGGCGTGGTCGGCCCCGAGGCGGTCGTCGAGGAGGTGCTACTGGCCTTGGACGAACAGGCGGCCAGACCCACTCCGCTGACGCACAGCGCGACCATCAACGCTGCGCGTGGAATGACCCCGCATCGGCCCGGACTCCGGCGCGTCCGCACCAGGAATCCCTCTCCCCTCGCGTCCACCACGCCCCCCTCCGTGTCCACGTTCTCCGGGGTGCGCTCGTCCCCGAGGCGCACCAAGCATGCCATGTCGTACTGGTCGGCCCTCGGCACCACAGGTGGCATCGCCGCTACGAGCCTCGGACCGCCCTGCCGCCCCGCGTCGGCGGGAACGCGTTCTAGTAATGCTACGTCAGATGCCGCCCCTGTGTGGGAACGGCCAATCGGTCGGCGAAACGCTACTACCTGCGGGTACTTGCCCTACAGGTGCAATATTACCGGGGAGTACCCGGGGTATCGGGGTGTCGGGCCCGACCGCCACCGCCCCTCACCGAAGCGTGGGCGCGCCGAAGCCCCCGTCGAGTACCGGGGGGTAAGGAAGCGGCTGGGCCGGCGACGGGGACGGGGTCTACGATCTTGCAACGATGGTGGCGAAGATCGTCCTGGGATGCGTGATCGGCGCAGGAGTGATCTTCGGCACCTGGTGCGACGTCCGGGGATGGCGCGACGAGCGGTTCCAGGCGCGGATTCGAGCCCGCCGATTGGAGCAGACCCCTGGCCCACAGAGCCCCCCTGCGCCCTGAATCCTCGGTCGTGGGGTAGGAATCGCCCGATGGTGGGGTATCTGACCCCGTACCCCCAACCCATCTAGGCCCCTGACCAGCGAGAAGGGACGTTCGG
>Ga0209415_10001702_pt1 | contig 41824 bp, 30 predicted proteins | sample PeaSoiSIISIP2007_FD_187696 | JGI IMG/M metagenome (GOLD analysis project Ga0209415, IMG submission 187696) | Peat soil microbial communities from Weissenstadt, Germany - SII-SIP-2007 (SPAdes) (version 2) | ecosystem: Environmental > Terrestrial > Soil > Wetlands > Peat | place: Germany...
TGCGAAGACCGGCGCGCCTTCCTCGGTCAGCAATTCAGTGAGCAGCAACCCGCGCGAATCGCGCGATCGACCGGCAAGCCTTGCCTCGGCCAGACGATCAAATTTCCAAAGCGACCACGCGAAGGTCAGGGGAAGCGCCATTTCCAGCAGGCCCGCGAAGTGATTCGGATTGATATACGTGCCCGTGGCCATCAACGTGTAGTCAAGTTTCTTGTACGCGCCAATTTGCTGCCATCCCGTCAAATACTGGGCAAGCCCGTAGAGTGCTTCAAAAAGACACAGCACAAGCAGGCCCCCGCAAAACAGGCTGCGCATCCCGGAGGATTCCGAGACGCGCATTGCGATCAGAAACGCGCTCACAGCGGCGGCCAGCAGCAATAACTCCGCGCGCGCGCGGTACGGCGCGGGCCGCGCCACGCTCCATTCCGCAACGAGCAGCGCCGCGAGCAGAGCGATGCCCGGCCACGGGAATCGCAACGGCTCAGGTGAACTGTGCCAGACCGCGAAGATGGCCAGCAGGAACACAATCGCCTCGGCTGCCGATCCCGCGGCCGGTTCCGCGCCGCCGAACGCGAGAACGGTTCCGGCGAGGACGCCGAGAAAGGCCAGCGTGAGCAAGCGTTCCCGGCGGGAAGTGGCGATGGGCCGGATTTTCTGCACGGGAGTCATGAAATCAAAACAAGCCATTCACCTCGCGGCAGTGGCGGCGCGCTGCACGGTGGGCCGCGGGGTGGAAGACGAGGAGCGCCCGTCAGGCCCAGCCACGCACGAGACAAGCTCCGTCTCGATGCGCGCGAGCACTTCTTTGCTCGAGAAATTGCGCTCGGCAAAGCGCCGGCCGCTTTGTCCGAACTTCCGCAACTGTTCGGGATGCGATCGGAGGGCCAGAATCGCTTCCGCGAGCGCCGCAGGATCCTCGGGCGCAACCACGACGCCGCCGCCGGATTCAAGGAGCGTGCGAGCCGTCTCGCTCGAAGAGCTGGCGGCCGCGATCACCGTCCGGCCGGAGGCCAGGTAGGTGAGAAGTTTCGAAGGCGCGACGACGTCGCGAATCGCGGCCGACTGACAGAGCAGCAACAGATCCGCGGCGGCGAGCATGTTGGGCAATTCCGCGCGCGGGGCGAGCGGCAAGAACCGCACATTCTTGAGGCCGCGGTTCGCCGCCAGCGCCTGGAGCCGCGATTTTTCCGACCCTTCGCCAGCCAGGCAAATCACCAGATCCGAAATGCCTTCGAGGCGCGCAGCGGCCTCGAGCACGGTGTCGAGTTTTTGTTTTGCGCCCATGTTGCCGCTGTGCAGGAGGACCTTGCGTTTAAGCAGTCCGTGCGCGCAGCGAAACTTCGCGCCGGCCGCGGCAGGCGAAACGAAATCGGTGTCCACCCAATCGGGGACGACGGCGATGCTCCCGTCGGGAATCCCGGCGGCGCGCACGGCTTGGCGGAAGCCTTCGCAGATGACCAGAATGCGGTCCGCGCGGCGGTAGATGAAGTGTTCGAGAGAGCGCGCGGCGCGAATTGCAACGCGATTGCGCAACATGCCGAGCGCGATGGCGATGTCCGGAACCAGGTCCTTGATTTGCAGGACGAACGGAACGCCGTGGTTCCGCGCTATCGCCCAGGCAGCCAGAGCGCCCTGGAGCGGTGGAGAAATTCCGAGAACGATGTCCGGCCGGCCAGCGGCGATTCCTCCGAGGCCGGCGGCAATCCCCACCGAAGTGTCGTAGGCGATGCGGCGCAGCGGGGCGCGCCGCTCCGGGACCCAAATCCAGCGGCGGTGAATCGTCACGCCGCCGCGCGTTTCGCGCGTCCACAGCCTTCCGCGGTAGGAATCCTGAATGCGCCATTCGGGATAATGCGGGAAGCAGGTGCCGACGGTCACGCGGTGTCCGCGAGCGGCGAGGTATTCGCACATCTCCGCATTGAGCGGCGCCATGCCGGTGCTGTCCGGCGAGTACGAGCCGGTGACGACCAGCACATTGAGTTTTCTGCGGGGCGCGACCGGCGCGGCTTGAGCGATCGCGATTTCGGGCGCGGAGATCATTGAATTCTCATTTCCGGTTCGGTGTTTTTCCACGCCACGCTGCGCAAGGAATTTCCCCAGCGGCCGATCGCGAAATTACCGGCGAAGAATGCGGCGCGGAAGAGCGCAGCGAGGGGCCGAGGCTCCAACCACCGGTAGAAACGAAACGTCCAGGGCTGGTAGTAGATCAGGCTGCGGCGCATGCGCCAGCGCGACGCGCCCAACTCTTGGAAGACGGCCGCGAGTTTTTCCGGATCGAGCCGATAGACGAAATTCCCGGCCTCTTCGTACACGCCGGAGAGGCCGAGGCGCACGGAGAGGTGCGTGAGCGCGCCGTCCGCGGGTTCGGCGATGACCACGGCGCGGCGCGCGACGCGGAACATTTCGCGCACGCCGCGATAGGCGTCCGGCAAATGATGCAAGCCATCGTGCACGAAAACGTAGTCGAAGGAGTTGTCGGGGAACGGCAGATGTTCGGCGTCGCCGACCACGGTATCGAGCGGAAATCCGAACCGTACGGCGCGTTCGCGCGCGCGCGCCACAGCCTCGGCGGAAATGTCAAGCGCGACGACGCGCCTGCCCGTGCGCGCCACCATTTCGGCTTCCATGCCGGAGCCGCAACATACCACCAGCACGCTTTCGTCCGCCGGAGCGGAGGCGCGGCCGTTGCCGTTTCCTCGGCCGTTGCGGAGCAGCGACCACGCCGAGCGAATTTTGTAATCCAGCAGGAATTGCACCGGCCGTGGATAGCATCGCGGGCGCGTGATTTCTTCTTCGGGATTCACGGCTTCGCGGTAAAACTCCACCTGCGCGGCGCGCTGTTCATCCGTGCTGGGCGTGGCGGTAGCGCCGGCTGCCGAGGATGGCGCGGCTTTGTTTTGCTCCTGGCGCTTGGGGATCGCAGGCTTGGCGATGTTGCGCTCGGCTAGACGCAATTCGTATTCCTTCGCGCTGACTTGATACCAGTACATCGACTTGAGCGCGTTGTAGATGAATCCCGGGCGGCCATCGAGAAAACCTCCGCGCAACACATAGGAATAGAAAAAGTAAAGCCAGGATTTCCCCGGCACCGACAAGAACCATCGCTTGAAGAAGCGGCGGCGCTCGACGGGCGAGCCAAACAGGCGCGGGCGCACCTCACCTGAGACGTCACGGCGCCGGTAGCGCGTGCGCAGCAACGCCTCCCAATCGGAGTAGGTATTGTGACGATCGAAATGGTGGCGCAAATTTTGGAAATCACGGTGCAGGATGACAGAGCGTAAGCGCCCTACGCGGCCGGCGACGCGCACCCATTCGTGCACTTCCACGTCATAGGAACTGACTTCAGGAACGTCCATCTCTTCGAAGCGCGCGTCGCGATGCCGCACCAGGCACAGTTTCCAGAGCGGATCGCCGTGGCGGAGGATCCTGCCCAGGAAGAAATAGTGGAAGTGAATCAGAAATCCAGCTTGCTCCGGGTTAGCGCGGATTACCTGCGCAATTTCGTTCGCCAATTCGGGCGTGACTTCCTCATCGGCGTCGAGCAGCAGCACCCATGTGTTTCGCCACGGATAATTCGCGAGCGCCCAGTTGCGCTTGCGCGGACCCGTCCCGTTCCAGGCAAAGGGAACGACAGTTGCGCCATGCGCACGGGCAAGCTCGACGGTACCATCGCTGCTTGCGGAGTCCACGACCACGATTTCGTCCGCCCAAGCCACGCTCGCCAGGCACTTCTCGATATTCGATTCTTCATTTCGAGTGGGGATCAGCACGGAAACCGGCGCACGTCCGGGGACAGACACGGATACGCGAGATTCGGCGGCGGGAGAAAGCCGCGAGATTTCGCTTGCGCGTTCAGCGACAGGATTCATTTGCGGCACTCGACGATCAGGGAGAGTTGGCTCACACCGGCCTCTTCCGCCGCAATGCGGGCCAGAACGCTGCCCGAGTAGATACGCGAGGAGCACGCATCGCCGCGAAGAATTTCCCCAAATCCGGCGGAGCGTAGAAGCTCCTCGAAATAGCTGAAGTCGAGTCCCTGGCGATGGCCGCCTTCGCAGAAGAGCAAGTTCGAGAGCTTGCCGCCGAGCGAGGCGTGCGGCCGGGGAAAGTCGGCGAAGAAGCGATCATTGCCATCGAGATAGGCGCGAACGGCCGCGGCCATGTCCGGCACGACGACGCGCATTCCGCCGCCGGGTCGCAGCACGCGGTGGCAGGCGGCGATCAGCCGTTCGAGCTCGTCTGGGTAGAAGTGCTCGAAGACGTGGGACGAATAGATCGAAGCGGCCGACTCGGAAGCGAAGGGCAAACCATTTCGGAGATCGAGCCAAAGGTCATGCCGGCGAAAAAGATTGCCATCTACGTTGATAAAGCCCGGCAGGTACTTCGGGCCGCAACCGAGATGCAAGTGGAGCCCGGAGCCATTCGCGGGATGGCCGAACCACTTCCAGCGCCAATAGTTGAGTTTATTGACGGGCAATAGCACGGCAAAGTAGAGGTCCCGCGTTCGTTGATGAAGCATCGTTAACTCCTTGCCCGGCCGGCGAAGGCAACCGCCGGCGCAGATTCGGGCGCCTCGCCGATCACGGATGCGTAAGCTGCAAGCATCTGCTCGGCGACAACGTCCCAGTCCCAGTGCTCCCGCGCCCAAGCCCGTCCACGAAGACCCATCGCCCGGGCGGACTTGAGATCCTTGAGCACGTCCGCGAGTGCAATCGCGATTCGCGCGGGCTCGCAGGGAACGACAAACCCAGCACGAGCGGCAAGGACGTCCGGCCAGATGTTCACGCGATCGGAGACAACCACGGGAACGGCACAGGCCATTGCCTCCGCCACGGATAGGGCGAAATTCTCCGTGTAGGACGGCAGCGCAAAGACTTCCGCGGCAGCAAGCGCCGCAAGCTTTGCTTCGCCGTGCAACATTCCCGTGAAGGTCGCGCGCTGCGCTGCACCCACCTCCGCAAGACATTCGCGAACGCGTTGGCCGTAGCCTTCCGCATCCGGTCCGGCGAGAACCAAGTGGGAGTCAGGGAACGATTCCAACAGACTGCCAAACGCGCGGACGAGTAAGTTCAGCCCTTTCTTGAAGTTCAACCGTCCGAGGTAAAGCACGATTCGGCGGCCGCGCGTTTCGGGATAGGTCGCCTGGAAATTGTGCGGGGAATGCAAGCTGGGGTAGGCCGCAATATCCAGGCCCAGGGGCACGACGATGCCGGGCGGGCGGTAGCCGAGAGTCCCCACGAGTCGTTCTTCTTGTTCGGTTGTGTAGTGAATCGCAGCGGCGCCGTTGAGAGCCCGGCGCAGGATCAGCGCAGAGTAAATTGCCTTGCGGACTTTGTGCCGGCGGCGAAGAAATGGATCGAGCGAGCCATGCGGCCGGATGAGATATGGCACATGAGCGCGACGGCATTCGCGCGCCGCAATCGCCGTTGGAAATGCGTAGAGACTATGGATGTGGACGATGTCGAATCGGCGGATGTTCCCGGCAAGGGCGCGCTTCAATCGTCTTGACGCGCGCCAGCGTGTCGGCCAGTGGCCTGAAAAAAGGCACACGGCAATGCCGTCGCGCCAAACCTGCCGATTCGCAGGTGCCTCGATCCAATCAGAATCTTGGTGGTGGAGGTGAAAATCGCCGCGGCCTCGGATATTGGTGGTGTAAATCTCGATCTCGCACCCTCGGCGCACCAGCGCCCGAGAAAGGCCGAGGACGGCGACATCGGGGCCGCCCTGCTCCGGAAAAAGCGTCTCGGTAACATGAAGAATTCGGAGAGCCCGCGAACTCGCGGCTGCGCGAGGTCCCGGCGAAGCCCAATGCGAACCGCGAGCGCGCCAGAGTGTCAAATCCTTCACCCGAGGAGCAGGATCGCAGTTTGCAATCGACTCGTAGGCGGAAACCATTTGCTGGACCACCGTTGCCCACCTCCAGTGGCACTCGGCCCAGACCCTTCCGCGTTCCCCCATCCGCCGAGCGGCGGCGGGATCGTCCAACAGCGTTTCCATGGCGCTTGCAGCCCTGCTTGCGTCGCAGGGCACCACAAATCCAGCGCCAGCGGAGGCGACATTGCGACAGATATTGACCCGATCGGAAATGACCACGGGGACGCGTGCGGCCATCGCTTCGGCCACAACCTGGCCGAAATTTTCCGAATACGAAAGCAACGCCAGCATTCTGGCGCGACGCACCATCGCGACTCTTTCCCGGCCTTCGAGCGGTCCTGTGAATGTGGCGCGATCCAGCATCCCTTCGCGTTCGAGCCAGTTACGGATCTTTGCGCCATACCCCGGACTCTCCGGTCCAGCCAACACCAAATGTGCAAGAGGCCGCCGCCGCGCGACTTCGGCGAACGCGCGAACCAGCAGGTCCAGACCTTTCTTGAAATCGAGCCGGCCGAAAAAAACAATCCATTCGGGCTCGGCGAATTCTCGGAACTGGGGGAATCTTTGCTGGACGCGTTCATCGGCGGGCGGGCCAGGATCTTCAAACCATTCCGGCTCGACGCCGACCGGGACGACGTAACTCGGCGGCGAATTCCTTCCGGGGGGTGCGTTTACGGAGCCGAGGGTGAGGCGGCGCTCTTCTTCGGAGTTGAAAAGCAAACCCGCCGCGCCGCTCCAGCAGCGATCGCCGATAGCGCGCGCGTAGACGCGTTTGCGAATCGGATGCCGTCCGAGAAGAAAAGGATCGAGCGAACCATGTGGATGCAGCAGGTAGGGCACGCCGCGTTCTTGGCAAGCTTGTACTGCGGCCCAGACCCAGTATCCGTAGTACGAGTAGATGTGGGCGACATTGAAGTGGGGGACTCCCTCCCGCAATCCCGCCAGGAGATCCGGCGAGACCTTGAATTCGCGCGGGTGGCGCCACGCGGGAAAGTAGCGGACCTGATAACCGTCCTTGTGCACGGCGCCATCGAGCGGAGCGTCCTCGCGGCGTTCTGCGCCTGCGTCCGTGGTATAGACGACGACTTCATGACCCGCCTCCGCGAGCGCCCGGCACAGCGCGGGACACGCCGTAGAAGGCCCGCCGTAGCGGGGTGCCAAGCTGCCGATCACTTGCAGGATTCGCATCGATGTGGATCGAACTCGACTCCTTCTTCGTGCTCGCTTTTCATTGCAATTCAGCGCCGAGCGGCGCGGTACGGCGCTTCGTTCGGACCCGCGTTCCGGGCCGACCGCCGCAGCCCCGTTCGCGCTGTCACCGCTCGCTCAAACACCTCGTGATAGCGGACTGCGACTTGTTCGTTTGTATAGTGGCGCAGCGCGCGTTCGCGTGCCCGCTGACCGAGAGTCTGCCGCAAGGCTGGTGACGCCAGCAGCGCCTCCAGCGCCTCCCGCAGTTCGGCGACGCTGCGCTCCGCGACCACCATGGCCGCGCCGCCGGCCACCTCTGGCAGTGCGCCGGAATCGGAGACGACACAAGCGCGGCCCAGCAGCATGGCTTGCGCGAGCGTGAGGCCGAATTGCTCCTTCCACGCGGGCGCCTCATAGGAATTGAGAACGAAGATGTCCATCGCCCGAAGGTAGCGTGGCACCTCGGCGTGACTCACGGGCGGGATGCAAACGATTCTTCCCGGGAATCGCGGAATCCACTCGTGGAGGATTTGGGATTCGAGAGGACCTCCGCCCACAAGCAGAAGCTTCCACGGACGGTCGGGGATAGCCGCGAGCGCGTCAAAGACCAGCCGGAGCCCCTTCTCGGCGAGAAACCGCCCGGCGTAGCCCACGACCACGGCGTCCTCCAGACCCAATTGGTGGCGCACTGCGGGGTCCGCACCCGGAAGATGATCTTTCGGCTCGAGACCGACTTGGGGCAAGACTGCGGTGCGGCGTGCGTGGCCTTCGCGAAGCGCCAGCCGCTCCGCGTCGCGATTCCCGCAGATCAACACGTCCGTACGGCCAAGAGTGAAACGGCGCAAAATTCTTTTTGCATCGCCCAACGGGAAGGCACGGCTACGCAACAGGTTGTCCCAGGTGAACACCGTGAGCGCGGCGCGAGGCGCGACGGCTGCTCGCAACATGACCGTCTCAACGGTGAGCATGGCTTGCGGCTCCTCGTCGATGTGAATCACATCCGGCTGAAACGCTGAGAGGCATCGGCCCAACTGTATGGGGTGGTATACGCTCGTCATGTGCGAGCGTGCGAACGCGCTGCCAACAGCCACGACTTCGCCAACCGTCAAGTCCGAGTGGCGCTCAACACCGTAGCGCAGGTGAAACGCGTCGTTTGCGGACCAGCGCGGCACAATCAACCGCAATTCGAGATCGCAATCCAGACGACGCAACTCGACATACTTTGCCTGGTTCTGCGCGTGAACGTAGGTGTGCCCCAGAACGGCGAGTTTCATGGCTGGGCCTCGACCGGGGCAACGGTGAGCGGCTGCGGGCCGCCCTCGGACTGCGCCGCCGAATTGAATTGGTTGAGTCCCGCAAGCAGACCAGCGAAGAGCCAGAAGTACACGTTCAACGGATCGAGATCGAGCAACCAGCCCTTGAAGCTGGCAAGCACAATGACGATGAGGAAGCCCGTCAATGCCGCAGCCATCGCGCGTAGGCCGGGGTCGCGGAGCGTAGACAAGGCTTTCAGCCCAACCCAGACCAGGGTGATGAACAACGCCGAGATCAGCAGCAGCCCCAGCGGCCCGAGTTCAAAGGCCGCTTTTGCGTAATAGTTTTCAATCGCCAAGAACTGTTCAGGCCGTTCGAGCGCGTACCGGGCGGAGCCTGTGTTTGTGCCAGTGCCGTGGCCGAGCCACGAAGAGGAAAGTGAATCCGCAAGGCCCCCGTATGCGGTGTTCACTGCATAGCTTTGGAATAGACCCGAAATCAGCGTGTACATCGACTGCGCGGCGATTCGCGAAATCGCGAGGGCAGCGACGAGCGCCGCGCCAGCCCAGCCGAGGGCCTGCAGCGCACCCACGATCCCCCGATCCAAGCCGTACATCAGGACGAGCAATAGTGGGCAAAAGATGTAGGCTCCCCGGGCGCCGGAGAGCAACCCTGCCAGCATGACAAAGACGATCAGCAGCCTGCCAAAGCGGCGCCATCGGGCAGAGGGATCGCCGCGTGCCACGATGAACGCCGGCACCAGCATCGCCAATGTGAATCCGAAGTACTGAGTCTCGAACGTGAAGGTGGAAGGGATGCGGAAAACCTGGCCGCCCCCGATTAGGAACCAGGTCATCTCTTGGGTGACGTCGGAGGCGGAACCTCGGTAGATTGCCGCCATCACGTGTTCGTAGCCGAAAAATAGAGAGGCCACGTACTCCCCCAAGCCCAGCAGGCACGGAAGTACGGAGAGCACCGCCAAGTACCGCCACAATAGAGTCAACTGCCGACGCTCTGTGACCAGCGCGGCGCCGAGCGCACAGAGCGGTATGTAAGCCAGCCATACCTTCGCTCCGATAAACGCGACAAGTGCGTTGGGGACGCCGGGGTGAGCCATCTCGACGATCACCAGCACCACAAAGGCGCCGAGCAACGCCGTCAAGACGCGGCCAATTCGCGGAACTCGCTGGCGTCGGAGCACGACGGCGCCGGCGAATCCGAGATAGACCGGACCTACGAACAACCAGTCCTTGAACACCACGGGATTGAAAGCGGCAGGGCCATTCCAAGGCAACAGAGTCAGCGTCACCACTCCCGCGATCGGCAAGTACAAAAGCAGGCCGTACACTCCGCGTTGCCAACGAACCAGGATCACCATCCAGAGCGCTCCTGCCAGGAACACGCCGAACGCCACCAGCGATTCATTGCGGAGAATCAGGAATGCGCAAACGCCGATTGCCGCGGTAACCAGAACCACCAGGCCCGTCCAAGGAATGAGCGGCCGTGCGTCCTCCCCGAGTCGCAAGTCGAATGTGCTTTGCGATGGCATCGCCCGTTCCCCTCTCTCGCTACGCGTAGGCCTGAGCGACGGCGTGTTTCTGCTCGTTTCCGCTGCCGAGTGCGCGGTGAATCGTCGCAGCCAGCCTTTCGCCGTACGCATCCCAGGAAAACTCTTCCGCCCGCCGCCGTGCCCGCGCTCCCATCTCCCGGCGCTTCCCGGGATCTTGAAAGAGCTCGAGCAGCCGTTCGGCGAGCGGCTCGATTTCACCGGCCGGAACCAAGAACCCTTCGACGCCGTTTCGCACCACCGATCCAGTTTCCGGAGTGGCAATCACAGGAAGGCCTGAGGCGAGGGCTTCATACGTCACGAGCGCGGAGCCCTCGTGCAGCGAGGGCAGCACGAAGACATCGGCTTGGTGGTAGCGCTCGGCGAGCTCGGCGTGCTTGGCTTCCGGACGCCACTCAAAAATGTCCTGGTAACGCGGAATCCAGCGACCCGATCCGACCAGACTGCCTACGAGTTCGAGCTGCGCTCCGGGCAAGCGCAGCCGGCGAAACGCCTCAAGAAGTTGCGCCAGACCTTTGCGTTGCGTCAGCTTGCCGACGAACAAAACACGAAACGTGTCCTGGGAATTTCGCGGCCGCGGCACGAAGGTTTGCAAATCCACGCCGAAGGGCACGTCCGCGATCCGGCTGGGCGGAACTCCCAAGTCTTCGACGACGCGACGGACAAACGCCGACGGAGCCAGCACACAATCGGCAAGTTGAAGCTCTTCCGCTTCGCGGGCGAAGTACTCCGGTGAGAGGTCGCGCGGCAACGAATCCGCGAACTCCGGCCAGAGTCCGGCCTCGCGCCGATAGCATTCGCGGACGGCGGCCAGGGGCGCGATGCTCACATCCAGGATCGTGCGAATTCCCAGCCGCCGCGCCGCGCGAAATGTTTTGAGCGCGCAAGTATCGAAACAAATTACTCCCGCCTGGCGCTCGCGCTGGAGCGACCGCGCCACACTGCGATCGAAAATGAGATTGCGCCAACCCACCAGCCGCTCCGCTTGGCGGCGCCCGGCCAGCCAGCGCGTCGCGAGCAGGTAGGCTCCCTCGGCGAGAGGGCGCGTGGCGATTCGCTCGCGAGGCAATCCGGGAAAGGCTCTCCGCGTGAATCTCTGCGCCAGGAGTTTCGCATGCCGGCCTGGGAGCCTGCCCAGTGCGCGCCCCAGAAGTCCCTGCGAGTTCCAATGCACTCCAGTCACAAAGCGTTTCAGCAAACCTGCGCGATCGAGCGCCACCGCCAGCCGTTCCGAATGTTGCCCGCCGGGATGCGAAACCAGAACACTGGTTCGCCCGGTTTCCTCCGCGCTCGCGGCATAGCCGGGACCCTTTTCTGTCCTGGCTGAATCCATCCGCGCCGCTCCGAGCGGCCTCCTCGCAACCAACAACAATCGAAAGGCGTGCCCTGCCAAACGTTCCCATCGCTCCCGGCGGCGGCCTAAGGTCCACACGGTTTCAAAGCCCGCCTCGCCGACCAACTGCGCGAGCTGCCCAGCGCGGAAATGGAAAGGATGGCAAATCACGCTCAAGGTGGTGCGGTGACGCCACCTCGTGTACATGTGAAATTTCAACAAGCTAGCGATCGAAACCGTGTCGCAGCCAAGAATGAAAAAGCCACCGGGCCTGAGCACGCGATAACACTCGCTGAGAACTGCGGCGGGAGACGCCACGTGATCCAAGACGTTGTAACAAGCTGCGACCGCAGTGGATTCGTTCTCGACCGGCAAGGCTTCACCCCGCGCTTGCAGATGGCGGTAGTCGTGGCGGCAGGCATCGAGAAAGGCAGCAAGCGGCAACGGCAGATCCACAGCCTGTCGCACAGCCGGCAAAGGGTCCACGCCGACCAGCGGGCCCTGCGTCGCTAGAAAATGGAGAATTCCGATGCCCATCGGGCCGATGCCGACCTCCACTTTTTGTCCGTGGCAGGCGCGCAAATCCGGCACCGCCTCGAGCGCATGTTCGAGTGCGGTCATTTTTTCCGCCAGGATCCGGGCCTGTTCGCGCAGCGAGTTGCGCGCAAGCTCCCAATACCGGGCCTCGCCGGCCTGCGCGGCGTTCCAGCGCGCCTCGGTCGCGGCACGGACGACACCCCGGCCGGAGGGGCTTTCGCCCGTCGAGCGTGGCGATCGCGATCTGTGAAGTTCAGTTTGCATCGTGACCTCAGTTCATGCGCTGCGCGCCATGCCCAGCATCCGGCGCGTCCATTCGAGCGATTGCCAGCGCAAGAACTCCACGCAAACAGACGCTTCCGGCACGGCCAGCAGGGCGCCGGACGCCAGAAAAAGCGTGCACGCAGCCAGGCATCCTGCGGCCGCACCGAAGAGCAAGGCCGACGCCGGCCCTCCCGGCCAGCGCGATAGCGTCAAGCCAATCACCGCAGCGAACCAGCCGCTCGCTCCGCCGAGAGCCGCCATCTCGAAAACAAACGGCACACCGGAAATCCATCCTCGAAAACCGAGATCGCCGTACAGCGGAACGAGCTGCGCGCCCGTGGTGATCCAAGACAGCGCTGTGAACAACACGGCGATTCCGGTAGCGCCCCAGCGCGCCGCGACCCAGGGGCAAAGGGGCGCGAGGACAGCACAGTTCGCAAGCAGGGCCAGGGCGGGCCACCAGGTCTTCTGGCGCGCGTAGAGCATCTTTTGCGCGTGAGCCGCGATCACGGCGGCGGGAATCGAAATGAGCAACACACCAAACAGCCGCGCGACTTCGGCAGAAGCATTGGCCCCAAACGCTCCACGCTCGAGTAGCAACGTCACCACCGGCCCACGCAAAGCAATCAGAGCTGCGGTCGAAGGAATTGCCAGGAAAATTCCCATCCGCAATCCGCGGGTGCCGAGCGCCCGGAGCTTCTGCGATTCGTTTGTGGAATGCCCTTCGGCAAACCTGGGGAACAGCACAGTGGCCAGGGCCAGCGGCGCAAGCGACACCAAGAGGCCGAGCTTAAAGGCATAACCGAACGTGGCCACGCTCCCCGGCGCGAGGCTGGACAAAGCGCGGTTGATAATGATGGGAGACCACAGTCCGGCAAAAAATGTTCCGACCAGGGGCACGGAGAGAAGGAGGCCGAGCCGGACGTCGGGATGGTGAAGCGAGAGGCGCAGCGTCAGACCAGCGCCGTCGCGCCGCGCTAGCGGCCAAAGCCGCGCGAACGTGAGCGCCGCGCCGAGCAGCACCGCGCCGAGCGTGGCAAACAACAACGGCCAAGCCGTCCTGCCCGGAACGGCCCAGATCACCGCTGCGAGCAGCAAATTGCGCAGGAGTTGTACGCCGGCCGGCAGCCAAAAAATTCGCTGCGCGTAGAGAAGCGCCGTCGCGATTCCGGTGATGACCAAAGGAATGTAGGCCAGTCCGAGCCAGCGGATGAAAAGAGTGGCTTGCGTGCGCGCTTCGCCGCGCAATCCTTCCGCCAGCAGCCACACCGCCGGCCTCGGCCACAGGAAGACTCCGACGCCCAGCACCACCGACACCAGCAAGAAGACGTTGCCCACCCCCTGCGCCGCGCGCCAGGCCTCGGCGACATCGCCGCGCGCGGCGCACCGCGCAAACACCGGCACCAGAACGTGCGGCAATATTTGCTGCACGAGGAGTTGCTGGCCCATGAGCACCATCACGGAACCGATGCGATACGCGTCCGCCACGGAGCCGATTCCATAGCGCCACGCCAGCGCCACCTCGACCGCCATGCCCGCGACCGGGCTGAGCAGCGCCAATGCGCTGAGGGCCGTCGCCGCCCGCGCGGTTGCGAAATGGGTTCGCATCACGCGGCGCCTCTTCGCGCGAAATAGGCGTAGGCGGGCGGCGCGGTCAGCACGCGGGTGAGCCCATGCGAGGCCAGCAAACTTTCCGATTCCGCAAGCTGCGCATCGCCGTGAAACTCCATGACCACGCGCTCGATTCGCGCGAGCGCCGGAGCTGCGCCCTTGAGTACCTCCGCTTCATCGCCTTCAACGTCGATCTTCAGCAGGTTCACGGTGTTGAAGCCATGGCGATCAAGCAAACGGGCGAGCGGCTCAATCTCCACGACGAACTCCACCGCATTCGTCGAAGAACTCTCTCGCAGTCGCAGCAACCGGCCGGTGGTGGAGGCGCTGCCGCGGCGATAGATTGCCCGACCAGGTTCGGCGCCCGCCGCAACTGCGAGCGGAATCACTGCGTCGGCGCGGTTCAATCGAATATGCCGGGTAAGCCGCGCGAACGTACTCGGGTCCGGTTCGAGGGCTAACACGCGCGCGCAACCCGCACGCGCCGCGCGCAGCGAATACACTCCGATGTTTGCGCCGACATCCACCACGCACCAGCCCGGCTGCAGCCGGAATGCCGGATGCTGTTCGTACGCCGCATCGCGAAAAATTTCTTGGTAGAGATAGAGTTCGCCGTTGCCCGGCTGAACGTCGAGCCGCAAGCCGCCGACCGAAAGCGCGATCGTTTCGTCCGCGCCGTGGCCCAAGCCGCTGCGTCGCAGCAGTTGACGCGCGAAAAATCCGGCGAGCGCGCGGCGTTCGCCCCAGCCGCGCGCGTCTCCCCAGCAACCCGCCGCCGCTCGCAGCATCAAGCGGCTCTGGCGTGCCGAAGGTTGACCCACATTCGTCATAGCGTTTCTCCGGCGCTGCGGCTCGTAATTCGCGACCGCGGTTCCACCAATTCGCCGAGAATCCACTCCACCGCGTCGGGCAAGTCCGCGACGCGCGCGTCGACCTTTGCGTTCTTCACTTCACCGCGTGGCCGCGTACTTTCTGGCCCGTTGCGTACGGTGTCGACGACCAGGATCGCCCGGCAGCCCGCCGCGCGTCCCGCCGCCATGTCCTTCCAGCTATCACCCACGAAAAAGGAGGCTGCGAGATCGATCTCCCAGTCGCGAGCGGCGGCGTGCAGCAGACCCGGCTTCGGTTTCCGGCAGGCGCACGCATCGGCGTCGTCGTGCGGGCAGACGTAGATGGCGTTGATCTCGAGCTCTCGTTCGAGTCGCGCGTGCATGCGCGCCAAATCCACCGCGCGCAACCCGCCGCGGCTGAGCTCCGGCTGGTTCGTGACGACGATCGCCAATAGCCCGGCGCCGCGCAGCGCGTGGACCGCTTGCGTCGTTCCCGGCAGCAGCACGAACTCCGCGTCACTGAGCGGCGAGAGCCGCCGGCCGTTCCGCTCGACGAGTTCGTTCAGCACTCCGTCCCTATCGAGAAATACCGCTTGCTGCATACTCTTTCTTCCGTCCCTCGATCGCGCGAATCCGCTCCGCCAGGCAAAACGTGATCAGGTGGTGGATCACCACGTGAAACGATTCCACGTGCGGCGTCGTGTCGAACGGCACCACCACCGGGACGTCGGCCAGTTCGCGCATGGCGCCGCCGGTGAATCCCGCGAGGCCGATGGTCCGGCCGCCGTGCGCCCGCGCGTACTCCATCGCGCGCAGCAAATTTTGCGACCACAAGGCCGCGTGATCCCGGCCGCTGCCGCCGTGGACGCTGATGGCCACCAGCACGTCTCCCGGACGGAACAGCGTTTCCAGCTGCCGCGTGTAGACGTTTTCCCAACCATCGTCGTTCACCAACGCGCTCATCAACGGCACGTTGTCCACCAGCGAGAGCACGCGCAGCCGCGGCTGGTCCGCGACGATCGTGCACTTGAACAAATCCGCGGCGAAATGCGTGGCGGTGCCGGCCGAGCCGCCGTTGCCGCAAGTGAACACCGTCGCGCCGCGCTGCCAGGCGTCCCACAGCAGCTCCACCGCGCGATCGAGCTGTCCCTGATCGATGCGTTCGGTAATCTCGCGAATGCCGCGCAGGTATTTCTCGATGTACTCGCCGTTTTGCATCGTTGGTTCTCCTCTCAATCTCCCGGTGACGTTTCTGCGAGCCGCACCATCGCGCCGGTTCGCGCCGAGTCGTACGCGGCGGCCACCAGCCGCAGAGCCTGCCAACCGTCCCAGCCGCTGCCTTCCGGCGGCCGGTGGTCGCGAATCGCGGACACAAAGTCCGCCCATTCCGCGGCCCAGGAGGTGTCTTCGCCGGAGAATTCCACTTCCTGCTCGACGGGAGCTCCCGGGGCGAGGCGCTCGCCGATGATCAAGCGCTCGGGACCGTAATTGCCGCCCAGGCCCTCCACCTGCAAATAGCCGCGATCCCCGAAGACCTCGAACGAAAACAGGTTTTTCCATTGCGTCCAGCTGGCGTGCAGCGAAGCCACCGCGCCCGTCTTCGACCGCAGCAGGCAAAACGCGTTGTCTTCTACATCCGCGGGCCAGAACGCGCGCGCCAGCATCGCCGTGACTTCCGAAAACTCCCCCGCGAACCAGCGAAACAGATCCAGCGCATGAATTCCCTGATCCATCAATTCGCCGCCGCCGCTCGCGGCGAGATCGGCGCGCCATTCGTGCTCGTAACCGGTTCGGCCACCGTGGCCGTAGCGGCAACGCATCAGCAACAGCCGGCCGATGCGTCCGGACTGCGCGAGCCGCCGCGCTTCCGCGATCGCGGGATGAAACCGGTGGTTGAATCCCGTCTTCAGCGTGCGTCCGGCGCGCGCGGCCGCCGTCACCACCGCTTTTCCTTCCTCGGAGGTGCGCGCCAGCGGCTTTTCGCACAGGACGTGCTTGCCCTGTTCCAGCGCGGCGATGGCGTTCGGGGCCAGCCACTGATGCGACGTCGCGACGATCACGGCTTCGATGTCGGGTGCGCCGACTAGCGCGGCGGCGTCCTCGCAAACGCGCGCGCCGTAGCGGCGCGCCAGTTCCTGCGCGCGTTGCGGGTCGCAGTCGAATACGGCCACCAGCCGCGCGTCGCCCGCACGCGTGAACACCTCCGCGCGCCGCGCGCCGATGCGCCCCGCCCCGACGATGCCCACCCCCAGCGTCATGGCGTTTGGCGGACCTCCGTGAAATTCCGGCCGTCAATCCGGCGCAGGGTGTACAGCGAAGACGCCGCGAGTTCGGCCGCGCGCTGCGGCAGGGTTTTCCAGTCGTCCCATACGGCGCTGATCAGCCGGCCGGTGATTCCGCTGGCTTCGGGCGACGCCAGAAACACTGCGAGTTCCGCGGCGCGCTCCGGCGAAGTTCCGCCGGAATCTCGCTGTTTGAGCGCCTTCGCATGAAATTCGCGGCCGGCGCGCTCGCCCGCTTCCAGCACTTGATCGAGCATCCGGGTGTTGACGGCGCCGGGCGCAATCGCATTGACTCGTACGCCCGCGTCGCGCACCTCTTCGGCAACAGTTTCCGTCAGGCGGACGATCGCCGCTTTCGACGCGCCGTACGCGCTGAAGCGTGGCAGGGGCGCAACGGCGCCGCCGCCTGAAAAATTCAGAATCACGCCGCTGCGCTGCTGGAGCATTTGCGGCAGCACCGCGCGCATGGCGTTCATCACGCCGATCAGATTGATTTCGATCGTCTCCGCCCAATCGCCGGGATCGGTTTCCGCTAACGGGCCGATGGGGCCGTAGATGCCTGCGGCGTTCACCAACACATCGAGCCGGCCGAATTTCCCCAGCGTGACGGCCACGATGCGTTCCACAATCGCGCGATGGCGCAAATCGCCGGGCAAGGCCGTCGCTTGCCCGCCGTGCGATTCGATCTCTCTAGCCACTGCTTCGATTTCGGCGCCAGTGCGCGCCACCAGCACCACATCCGAACCTGCGCGCGCGAACGCCCGCGCCACGGCGGCGCCGATTCCCCGGCCGCCTCCGGTGACGAGCACGACTCTCCGCGCGCTGGCCGGGGCGCTCAAGGCATCGCCTTTTCGGCCACGCGCACGTTCGGTTGCGCGACGCCGACGCCAAAATAGGAAAATCCCGCGGCTTCCGCGGCGGCGCGATCGAGGAAATTGTGCGCATCCACCAGAACGGATTGGGCCATCGCGCTGCGCAAACGCTCGAAATCGATCGAACGGAACTCCGGCCAAGCGGTCATGAGCACTGCGGCCTGCGCGCCGCGCGCCGCTTCGTACGGATTCGCCGCGAGTTCGAGGCCGAAGGTTTCCGCGCTGGCGCTGTGGACTTGAGGATCGTGCGCGCGCACGCGGGCGCCCGCAGCGCGCAGGAGTCGCGCGAGTTCGAGCGCCGCCGAGCGGCGCAAGGTGCTCGTGCCGGGCTTGTAGGTCAGACCGAGCAGCGCGACGTTCGCGCCGCGCAAATTGCCACACGCCGCCCGCACGCGCTCCGCGATTTTCGGCAAACGCTCGCGATTCACTTCGAGCGCGGCATCGCACAAGCGAGTTTTGATGCCGGCGCGCTCGCCGAGCCGGCGAAGCGTCTGCACGTCGCGGGCTAACGTTCCGCCGCTGAAGCCTGGGCCCGCAGCGAGAAAGGCTCGCGGCCCGATGCGCCGGTCCTGGCGCAAGACGCTCGTCACTTCACGCACGTCCGCGCCGACGCGCTCGGCTAGATCGCCCAGTTCGTTTGCGAAACTCACCGACGTGGCCAGGAACGCGTTCACGGCGTGCTTCGCGAGTTCCGCGCTCTCCCAACCCATCGTCAAGCGGCGCGTTTCCACGCCGGAGTACGTCGCGAAGAGATGGGCGGCGTCATCGGGAGACGCCGCGCCCGCCAAAAGAAAGTCCGGCTGGAGAAAGGTTTCCAGCGCCTGTCCCAGCCGCAGATTTTCGGGATGATAGACGAATCGTGCGTTGAGCCGCGGCGCGACGCATTTGGCCCGCGCCGCGAGTCGCGCCAGAGTGCCCACGGGCACCTGGCTCATCACCACTATCAAGACGCCCGGCTGCGCGGTACGCAGGACTTCGTCCAAGGCGTTCTCAATCGGACGCAGATCGCTCTGGTCGTCGTCATCCACCGGCGTATCAAACGTAAGAAAAACTTCCTCCGCCGAATAGACCGCCCCCGCGATGGAATTCACAAAGTGCAGGCGCCCCGCCCGCTGCTCGCGCGCGATGGTTTCCGCAAGATTCGGCTCGAATACCGGCGGCGTTCCGCGTGCGAGGCCCGCCAGAATTCCCCGATCGGGATCGGTGGCGCGCACTTGGTGGCCGAGCGAAGCCAGACCCGCCGAAACCACCGAGCCGAGATGCCACAGTCCGATGACGGCGAGTTTGCTCATGCACGCGCCCCCACCACGTGGCTGTTCGTCGACGCGTATAACGTGCCGTCAATCAGGTTGGCCACAACTTTGGTGCCTTCGAAATCGAAGCGGTACCGCATCTCGCGCAGACCCGCTTGGCGCATCGCTTCGCGCAAGCGCTGCTGGTGGCGCTCCGTGTAAAACACGAAAAATCCGCCGCCGCCCGCGCCGGAGATTTTTCCGCCCAGCGCGCCGTTCTCTTTCGCCAGCTCGTACAACCGGTCGAACCGCGGATTGCTGACGCGCGTGGAAAGCCGTTTCTTGGCCTGCCAGTGGCGGTCGAGTTCCAGGCCGAAATCGGTCAGATTGCCGCGTTCGAGCATTTCGCGGATGCGGTAGCCCATCTCCTTGATGGCATGCAGACTGTCCACCACCTGCGGCGCCGAGGCGCTCACCCCGCGGCTTTGCTCGCTCAGAATGTCGTGACTGGAGCGCTCCGAGCCGGTGTAGAAAATCAAAAGGTTGCGCACCAGATCGTCCATGGTGCTTTCGGACAGGCGCGCGCGAGAGACGTCCACGCGCCCGTCCTCGGCGATCTCCAACACCGTCAGCCCGCCGAACGACGCCATGTACTGGTCCTGTTTCCCGATGGGTTTGCCGAGGATTTCGATTTCCAGACGGCAGGCCTCTTCGGCGAGATCGTGGTAGTCCACCGGCTCGCGGCAGAGCGTGCGCAACGCGTGCAGCAACCCGACCGCATAGCAACTCGACGATCCGAGGCCCGTCCCTGCCGGCACATCCGCCATGGAAGTGATCTCCAGGCCGCGCTCGATTCCGGAGAGACGCATCGCTTCGCGCGCGATTTCGTGCTGCAAGTCGTCGCGGTGCTCGACGATCTCCGAACGCGAATACTTCACGCGCACCAGATCGTCTACAATCGGCCGGTTCACGCTGACGAACATGTACTTGTCGAGCGCCGCGGCGAAAATGAATCCGCCGTAACGCGAGTAATAGCTGGGCAGATCGGTGCCGCCGCCCCCGAGCGTGATGCGAAACGGTGTGCGGGTGAGAATCATGCGGAACGCGCCTCCCTCAGGCGATGGCCCCTGCGCGCAGCACGCCGCGGCTCGCCATCTCTGCCGTGGCTTGGTCCGAGGTGTCCGGCACGTCGCTCTGGTCCCGCACCCACGCCACGTAGTCGCGGACGATCTGCTCGACCGAGTAGCGCGCCCGCCAGCCGAGGCGTTCGAGCTTCGCGCTCGAGGAGACCGTGTGGCGCGTGTCGCCCACGCGAAATTGACCGGTGAACGTCGCCGGCAAATCCGACCCGCACGCCGCCGCCGCGAGCCGCGCGAACTCCAGCACGGTCACGCCGCGATGTCCGCCGACGTTGAACACCTCGAAATCGGCCGACGGAGATTCCAGGACGATGCGGTGCGCTTCGGCGACGTCGCGGACATGCACGTAATCGCGCAATTGCCGGCCGTCCTCGAACACGACGGGCGGCTTGCCGTGCAGCAGGCGCTGCGTGAAGGTGCGGCAGACGCCCGAATAGGCGTTGAACGGCGAATTGCGCGGGCCCTGCACAATCGAATACCGCAGCGAGACGCTGGGAATGCCGTAGCGCCGTCCGAGGGAGAGCGCCAGCAGCTCGATTGCGTATTTCGAGATGCCGTAAGCGGTGTGCGGATTGGCGATGAGCTCTTCGAGGGGCACGGGCGCGAGCGCGAGGCCGCAGCGGGGGCAGATGTGCTCCCACTCGCGGCGCTCGAGCTGCGCGATCGGGCGCGGCCCCGGATCGAACGCGCCGTGCTCCGCGCAGGTGTACCGTCCTTCGCCGTACACCGATTGCGAACTGGCCAGCACGATTTTTCGCAGCGGCAACCGGCGCTCGACGGCGATCTCGTACAGCAGCGCCGTGCTCGTGGTGTTCACCGCGAGGAAAGTGCTGAAGTCCGGCATGTAGTCCTGATAGGCGGCAAGGTGAAATACGGCGCCCACGCCCTTCAGCGCGAATTCCCAGGCGCCTTTGTCGCGCACGTCTCCTTCGATGAATTCGATCTCGCGCGGGAGATAGTCCGGCAAGCCGCGCGGATGCACGCGCGGCTGCAAGCTGTCCATGACGCGCACGGCGTATCCCGCCGCCAGCAAGCGGTCGCACGTATGCGAGCCGATGAACCCCGCTCCTCCCGTCACCAGGACCCGTTCCACGTTTGCGCCTCTCTCTCCGTCTTTCTTCGCGCCGCTTTCAATACGCGCCGCGGCCGCGCAATACTACCGGAATCGTTTTCAGAAGGATCTTGCAATCCAGCCACAGCGAGGCCGATTCGATGTACTCCAAATCGAGCCGCGCCCATTGATCGAAGCTGCGAATCTCGTTTCTCCCATTCACTTGCCAAAGACAGGTGATCCCCGGTTTCACGCTCAATTTGCGCCGCTGCCAGAACTCGAAGCGTTGCGCCTCTTCCTCGAAGGGCGGGCGCGGACCCACCAGGCTCATGTCGCCCTTGAGCACGCTCCAGAGTTGCGGCAGTTCGTCGAGGCTATAGCGGCGCAACATGCGGCCGAGCGGCGTGATTCGCGGGTCGTGGCGCAGCTTGAAGACCGGCCCTTGCATCTCGTTCTGCTGGAGCAGCGCGGCTTTCAGTTGCTCGGCGTTGGGCAGCATCGTGCGGAATTTGTAGCCGATGAACGGTTTGCGGTTTACGCCCACCACGCTCCAGCGGTAAAAGACCGGCCCGTCCGACGAAGTGAGTTTCACCGCGAGCGCCAGCAACAGAAACACCGGCGCGAGGAGCGTGAGCAGCGTCGCCGAGACCGTCAAGTCGAGCGCGCGCTTCGCGGCGAGATAACTGAAGGAGTGCTCCACGTTCGAGAACGACATCGCGGGGAATCCCGCCACCGGCTCCAAATGCATGGAGGGCTCGTCGGTGGGAGTGCCGAGATGGCGCACATAAAAATCCGGCAGGACCGCGACGCGCAGGCCCAGCGTCAGTGCTTCGTCGATTCGCTCGCGAAAATCGGGCACGCGGTGCGGCGGCATGGCCACTACGACTAGGTCCACCGGGTGCGCGAAGAGATACGCGCCGATCTTTTCCGTTGAGCCCAGCAAGGGAATCCCTTCCACTTCGGCCGGGGCGTTCTCCGGCTCGGGATCGAAGCAACCGGCGAGTTCGTAGCCCGAATCCGGCGTCGCGCACACAGCGCGTACGAATTCCCGCGCGCGACAGCGCGTCCCCACCACCACGGCGCGCACGATGTGGTGCGTGTGTGTGCGGCGGGCGCTGAGCCAAGCCATCAGACCGCATCGCGCCGCGATCGTGGCCGGCACGGAGAGCAGCGCGAAACCAAAGATCAGCAGCCGGCTCATGGCCTCGGACTTTGTGGCGAAGATGACCAGTGCCAGCGCAGCCAGACCGAGCGCCGAGACCCGCAACGTGGCGGACGCCATTTCCCCGACCGGAATCTTCCGGGCCGAAAGCAAGCCGTAGCGTTCCATCAAGAGATACCAGAGTGGAAAAACCGCCAGCAGCAGCCATGCGTATTCGTGGAAAGGCTCGAGCGATGAGGGCCCGCTGCGCAACAATGGGCGGTAACCCGGCAGCAGCCGGTACGACAGGTAAAAACTCAGTCCCAGAGCCGCCGCCTGCCCCGCAATCAGCGCCCGCCGCGCCAAGCGGTCTTCGGTGAATTCGTCTTTTCGCAGCACCACTCGCGTCCCTCAGCCCCTCTGCAAATAATTTTCGTTCAGTCTGTATTTCTTCTATTGGCCGGCGCTGGCCGCCATGGCGGCCACCGCGCGCGCCGCGTCTTCGTTGAATTGCCGTACGGTGTCCCGGCTGTAACGGTGATCCAACATCTTGGGCAAGAGCGCCGGCGGCACCGTGACGACTTCCGCGCCCGCCTGCGCCGCGCGCTGCACGTCCATCACCGAGCGGATGCTTCCCGCCAGCACGCGCGCCGGCAGCTCCCATTGCCGCAGCCACTTGCGCACGTCCGCGAGCAGCGCCGACGGGTCGCCCCCTTCGTCGGCCACGCGGCCGGCAAAAACGCTCACATACGCCGCGCCCGCTTTCGCCGCGAGCATCGCTTGATTGAACGAGAGAATCGCCGTGGCGTTGACCGGGATCCCCGCGCGCGACAGCGCGTGGATCGCGCTCAAGCAGGATTCGCCCTCCTGCGTGATCACGGGAATCTTCACGACGATGTTCGAAGCCCAGCGCGCAAACCCGCGCCCCTGCTCGACCATTTGGCTCGGCACCATCGCCGTCACTTCCACCGAGAGCGGCCGGTGACCCAACAGCGCCGCCAACCGTCGCGCGGTCTGTTCCAGGTCGGATGCCCCATCCTTCAGCAGAATGGAAGGATTCGTGGTCACGCCGTCCACCACGCCCTCCGCGAGCCAGCGCGTCAGTTCCCGTTCGTCGGAGGAATCGAGAAAAATCTGCATGTGGTTCTCCTTGCCGGGAGCTGCCCCGTTCACGCCGCGCCGTCGCGGTTGCCGTGATCGCTCCCGTAGTAGTCGTAACGGTAGTAGCGGTAGTAGTAGTCGTCGCCCGAACGGACATCGAGGTTGTTCAGCACCACGCCGATCAGGTTTGCGCCGACGTCGCGCGCGTAACCCTGCGCGCGTTGCGCTAGTTCCCGCGGCGTGTCGCCGCCCTTCACCACCAGAATCATCCCTTCCGTCAGCTTCGCCAGGATGCGCGCATCGGAAACGTTCAAGAGCGGCGGTGAATCCACGAGCACGAATTGGTATTCCTCGCGCGCCTCTTCGAGCAATACGCGCATCCGCTCGGAGGAGAGAAGTTCCGCGGGATTCGGCGGCACCGGCCCGCAGACGAGCGCGTCGAGATTGTCGACGCCCGTCGGACGCACCGCCGAGCGCCAGTCTTGCTGGCCGGTGAGATAACTCACCAAGCCCAAGCTGTTCTCCATCTCCAGCGCTTTGCGGATGCTCGGCCGGCGCAAGTCGCCGTCGATCAGCAGAACGCGTTTGTTGAGTTGGGCGAGCGAGATCGCCAGATTCACCGAGATCGTGGTCTTGCCTTCGCTCGGCCGCGAACTGGAGATCAGCAGCGTCCGCGGCGGCCGGTCGGCCGTGGAAAGCAGCACGGAAGTGCGCAGTCCGCGGAACGCCTCCGCCAGCGCCGCGGGCGGCGCGATCCCGCCCACGATGCGGTACCAGGATTTTGCCGTGGTCTGGAGGGCCGCCTTGCGGCCGTTGCCGACGTTTGTGGCGGCGCCTTCCGGCAGACCGTACGCGCCGCCGCGGTGGCCGTTCAGCGATTCCACGGCCGGAATCACGGCCAGCGCGGGCAGATCGAGATAGCGCTCCACGTCCTCAGAGGACTTGATGCTGTTGTCCAGATGCTCCTGCAGAAACGCCGCGCCCACGCCCAAGCCCAGCCCCATCACGACGGCGAGAGATAGATTGAGCGGAAGACTGGGCCGCGCCGGTTTTCGCGGGGGCACCGCCACGTCCACCACGCGGATGTTGCTGGCCTTGAGGCCCGCAGACACCCCGGCCTCTTTCAGCCGTTCGAGCAGGCCTTGGTACAGCTGCCGGTTGGTGTCCACCTCGCGCTTGAGGATGTTGTATTGCACCGAGCGCCCGGCAATTTGATTTGCGTTGGCTTGCTGTTGGGTGAACGCCTGCTGCACCAGCGCTTCGCGGCGCACCGCCGCCTGATAATCGTTGACGAGTTGATCGGCGGCGAGCCTCCGCTCGCGCGCGATCACCGAGCTGATTTTGTCTTCCTGGTTCTGGAGTTCGCGCACTTTGGGGTAGTCCGCGGTGAACGTGGTTTCGAGCTGCGCCTTCTGCCGCTCGACTTCCGTAAGTTGTTCGGTGAGATCTTCGATGACCCGGTTGTTCGCCACGCCCGGCAAGGAATCGAGATCGCCCGCTTGCACCAGCCGGTAGAGCGACTCTTTCTGGTAACGATCCGCCTGCGCCCGGGTCAACTCCTCCTGCAACTGCCGCAGCCGCTCGTCCACGATGTTTTCCGTTACACCCGATTGGTCTTCGAGGTAGATCAAGCCGTTCGCCTGGGCGTAGGCTTGCAGTTGCGTCTCTGATTTTTCGAGCCGGGCCTTCACGTCCTGCAACTGATCGGTCATCCAATCCGTGGCTTTTTCCGTCGCCTCCCAGCGCACGCGAAGGTTTTCTTCGATATCGGCCTGCGCGATGGCGTTGACCACTTGCGCCGCGAGTTGCGGGTCGCGCGATTCAAACTGCACCGCCACCAACCGGCTCAGCTTCACCGGGTCCACCGTCAGCCTCTCGCGAAATTGCGTGAGCGCGACGTCCACGTCGGCGGGGTCGGGCGGCGGCGTCTGGCCCGCGAGTCCGGCGGTTGCCGCATGGCGTCCGGCCTTCGGATTGAACTCCGGCAGCAAGTCGAGGCGGAGCTGGGTGATGACCTGCCGCGCTATTGTGTCGCTCTGCAGCACGCGGTACTCGGTTTCGAGATACGTGTCCGAGACCGACTCCATCTCGAACAATTCCTGAACCGTGAGAATATTTGGATTTTCTTTTTCGATTTCGAGGAGCGCCCCGGCCCGGTAAATCCGCGTCTCCTTCAGCGTGCCGAGGAATACGATGGTGAACAACACCGCGAAGACGATCAGCACGGTCCATCGCCGTTTGCGCAGAATGCGCCAGTAGGCCAGCAGACTCGCCTGCTCCCGCATCTCCACCGTGCCCGGCCGGGCGGCCGGGCGGCCGAGCAGACGATCCAGGCTGCGGGTGGACGGCTCGAATCGCTGAATCTTGTTTTCGGTTTCCGTAGTCATTTTTCTCCGCCGGTTTTGTCGCCGGACTCTGCGCCTCTAGGGCAGGTGGTAGATCGCGAGCCCGGTGGCCAGCGAGATGATCGCTTCGGTCCCGCGGTAGAGGGTGCTTCGCGCGGTGCTGTTCGGCACGAAGACGAGGTCGCTCGATTCCAGCTCAGGGTCGGGCGCCTTCCCCGCCAGAATCTTGGCCAGGTCGATTGGGATTTCCGTGCGCTGCCCCGTGGCCGCGTCCGTGTGGATGATGACTGTTCGGCTGCGCGCGGCCGTGCTCGTCAGGCCTTCTGCCAACGCCAACACTTGCAGCACCGAGATTTTCTTATTCGCCGTGAGCACGTAGCCGCCCGGCTTGCGCACTTCGCCCACCACGTACACGGTGCCCCCGCGCGTGACCTTCACCACATCGCCGGGATAAATCAGGATGTTGTCTTGCGGATCCGCGCCATCCAGCAGTCTCGCCAGACTGACCTCGATCGTCTCTCCCGCGGCGGCCGTGACCCCGTTTGGACTGGCGCTGGAAGAATCGCTGGTATTCGCCGCCGGAATGTTGCTCACATCATTTACAGAACTGGCGGTCATCGGCGTATCCGTCGCGGCCGCCGCCGGCCTCGGCGCTTGGCTTCCGCGGACTACGATCACCAAGTCTCCGGCGTCCTGCGCGATGCCGGACGCGAGCGACAGCACTTCCACTAACGAAGCCACCCCGCGAATCTGATACACGCCCGGCTTCTCCACGGCGCCAAACACCGAAACCGCGTGGCTTTGCATGTCCTGCACGGACACGCTGACCTGCGGGTCCTTCATGAAGTGCGCCCGCAGACGGTCAGCGATGGTGGTTTCCAGTTCCCGCGCCGTTTGCCCCGCGGCCGGGAACACGCCCAAGAGCGGAAGCGAGATCTCTCCGCTGGCCGATACGCGCGCCGAACGGCTTAGATCCGGCGCGTCGTAGATGAACACGGCGACGAGATCGTTCACGCCGATGCGATACTCCGGCACTCCGATCTCGCCGGGAACGCCGGGGATTTCCGGCCTGTTTGCCAAGCTGTCCCCGCCGCCAAGCTGCGCGATGCGCTGGTTGTAGTCCTCGGTGGTGTTTCCCTGAGAATTCAGCGCTGCCGCATCGCCGCCGCCCTGCTCGGACTGCGCCAGAGCAGGCCTGCAAATCGTGGCCATGAGCAGTGCGGAGGCGCACACCCGCTGGATGGCTCTTGCAATCTGTATGCAGTTCATCTCCCCCGCATCTCCCCGCCGATCCCCCGGCGCATTGCTCCCCCAGTGATCCGCGATGCCCTCGCGCAGACACCCGCGCGAACGCCTGCCTCAATCCTTCCCTCTTTTCGGCGCATTCCCGCGATGTCTGCATCGCGGTCCGTTTCGAAAGTTCAAAAACGGAACTCGGCGAGGCCGCTTACACGCTGTTCATTGCAAACGGCATGCCAATGGGTGACGGAAACTTGTGATCCTCTCCTCCGGCTGCGTTTCGGTTGTCTGTGGCTTTCCCTTCAGGTATCTTTCCTACTAACGATGGTCGATATTCATTGCCATATCCTTCCCGGCTTGGACGACGGCCCCGACTCGCTCGATGAATCCTTGAAAATGGCGGAAATGGCGATTGAGGATGGAATTACTCACGTCGTCGGGACGCCCCACGCCAACGCACGATTCAAATTCAGTCCCGAATTGGTCCGGGAGCGCCGGGATGAACTTCAGCGGTTGGTCGGTGATCGCCTCGAGCTCGCCACCGGATGCGACTTCCATTTGAGTTTTGAGAATCTCCAGGACATCCACCAGAACCCGCAGAAGTACACCATCCACCAGAAGCAATATTTGCTGGTCGAGCTGGCGGATTTCGCGATCCCGCCGACGATGGACGACACGCTCCATCACCTCCAGCTCGAAGGTCTTTCTCCGATCATCACCCACCCGGAGCGCAATGGATTGATCCGCGCCAAGCCCGAACGGCTCTACCGTTGGTTGCATCAGGGATGTTTCGTGCAGATCACGGCGGGATCGCTGCTCGGCCGGTTCGGCGAACACACCATGCGCCTGGTTGAAAAATGGCTCGCTGAGGACCGCGTCCACTTCTTCGCGAGCGACGCCCATAACCTCAGCGGACGCCCGCTGCGCTTGAAGGAAGCTTACGAGAAGACGGTCGCATTGCGGGGAGAAGGAGTCGCCCAAGCGCTGTTCCGGGACAATCCCCTCGCGGCCTTCGAGGGACGCCCCCTGCCGTATGAGCCGGAGCAGCCGGATCCCAGCACGCGCCGCCGCCGCAAACGATTCTTTTTCTTCTGAGAAGTTGATGGGGTCAAACGGAGGCGGGAAGCCGCAGCGGAAACTGCTCCCCGCGGCAATTTCCACAAACGCTTCGAAACCGTCCCATAAATAGTTCGTTCATGGATTTCGCAGACCTCAGTGGTTGAAACCACTGAGGCTTCCCTGGTTTTCGGCACGGCTGAAGCCGTGCCCTAACGGAAACAGTTTAGGAGATGACTTCTAGTCGAACACTTCGAGAATGTCCTCGTAGCGTTTGAAGGGCGCGATCATGTATGCGCCGGCGAGTTCTGTCCGGGCCCATTCCAGCATCCGGTGCGCCAGCTGGAAGCCAACCTGCCGGGCCCCGGTGCCCGCCGCTTCAATTTCCTTCAGCACGGGCTCGGGAATAATGATTCCCGGCACTTCATTGTTCAGGCGCAGCGCCTGCTTGTAACTCGTCAGCGGCCAGATGCCCACCAGGATCGGCACGGCAGGCAGGCCGCCGATGCGCTCACAGAACGCGCTCCAGTGTCCGGGATCGAAAATCGGCTGGGTCATGAAGAAGTGCACGCCCGCCTCGACCTTGGCGTGGTACCGGCGAATCTCGTAGTCGAGATCGTCGGCGACGGGATTCAGCGCCGCACCGATCGTGAAATTCGTCGCGCCGCCGAGGGTCTTGCCGGCCCAATCCGTTCCGCGATTCAGTCGCGCCAAGACCTGCACGAGTCCGACCGAATCAATTTCGTACACGCCGGTCGATTCGGGATGATCTCCCAGCGAAGGCGGATCGCCCGTAATCGCCAGAATATTGCGCACGCCGCCGACCGCCCACGAGCCAAGCAGTGCTGCCTGCAAACCGATTAAATTCTGATCGCGCGTGGTGAGGTGCGGAATCGTTTCGACGCCGCGCGCGGCCAAGGCGCCGGCGAGTTGCAAGGCATCCATCCCCACTCGCGCCATCGAGCCGCTATTGATGTCGATCGCGTCCACTTTTCCGGACTCGAGAATCCGGTCCACTTGCTCGAACGTGCGCTCGAGTTGAATCCCTTTCGGCGGATCGATCTCCACTGAAACTACGAATTGCCCCGCCTGAATTTTCCGCCACAGGACGCTCTCGGGCTCGCGCGAAACCTCCCGGCGCGGCACCGCGGAGATCTCCACGCGCGCCGCCGCTCGCAAGGCCGCGCCCGCCGGTTGCAGGCCGCGCACCGCTTCCGCGATCGCGCGCACGTGTTCCGGCGTCGTGCCGCAACATCCCCCCAGCACGCGAGCCCCGAGCGCCGCCGCTTCCCGCGCGAATTCGGAGAAATATTCCGGCGAGGAGCGCGGGTAGACGATGCGGTCGCCGATCCGCCGCGGGATCCCCGCATTCGGCATGGCCGAAAGCGGCAACCCGCACCCGGAGAACTCCTCGAGAATCGGCAGCAAGAGTTGCGGCCCCAGCGTGCAATTGGCACCGACGGCCTGCACGTCGAGTTTCGCCAGGCTTTCTGCCGCCTCGCGCGCCCGTGTGCCGCCGAGCGTTTGTCCTTCCTCGGAAAACGTCATTTCGGCGATGATCGGCAAAACGGAGAACTTGCGAATGGCTTCGACGGCGGCCGTGATTTCCGCGAGATCGCTGAATGTCTCGAGAATGAAAAGATCCACGCCGCGCTCTTCCAGCGCCGCCGCTTGTTCGTGAAAGCACGCCCGCAGTTCCTCGTCGGAAAGCGAGCGGCCGAGTCCGATTCCGCCCGAGGGCCCGATGGAGCCCGCGATGAAAACTTCCCGCGCAGCGGCATCCCGCGCTTCCCTCGCGATTTTCACCGCGGCCGAATTCATCCGCCCCACTTGATCGGAAAGGCCCAGCGGCGCGAGCTTGTGCCGGTTCGCGCTGAACGTATTGGTCTCGATGATCTGCGCGCCGGCTTCGATATAGCTCTGGTGAACGCCGTAAATCAGCTCGGGCTGCGTCACGCTCAATTCCTCGAACGAGCGCTGCGGTCCCACCATTCCATACAAAAGCGCGCCCATCGCGCCGTCGGCGACGAGTATCGCGTCCCTTACCCGCGCGTTGAAGTCTTCAATCTTCATCGCTCAAGTCCGGCAATCATTCCGCGAACGCACGCCTCCGCTTGCGGCTCCGCTCGCACATCATCTGCGTGATTAGCGGCGTTGCTGCTTTTCCATTAATTCCGCGATCGTGCCCATCAGATCGTACTTTGTCAGGATGTCGTAGCGTCCCGGCGCCATCTCGACGAACACCGCCGGGGTGTCGTGGCTCAGCAAGTACGTCACGCGTTCCACCGGCGCGTCGCGCGGCACCTGCGGCAGCGCCTTGCTCATCACTTCGCGGATCACTAGCTTGCGCAGATCTTTTCCTTGCAGCGCCAAATTTAAAACTTGGTCCTCGAAGATTGTGCCGATCGGATTGGACTCCTCGAAGACGGGCAATTGCGAAATGTCTTCTTCCTGCATCGTATTCAGCGCGTGGAACACGGTCTGGTAAGGCCGCGCCACCAGTAACTCGCGCTCTTTGCCGCGGAGATTTTTCGCGCGCACCACGTCCTCGGCCGTGAGCGAAAGCTCCGCGTCCACGTAACCGCGCTCGCGGATCCATTCGTCGCTGAAAATCTTGCTGAGGTAGCGCGTGCCCGTGTCCGGCAAGAACGCCACCACCAAGTTGTCGCGCGGCAGTTCGCGCGCCACCCGCAGCGCCGCGGCAACGCACCCGCCGCCCGAGCCGCCCGTAAAGATACCCTCTTGTTTTGCGAGTCTGCGCGTCCAGACGAAGCATTCCTGGTCGGTCACCTGCAACACGTCGTCGAGAATCTTGAAATTCATCGTGGAAGGAAAAATGTCTTCGCCGATTCCTTCCACCACATACGTTTTCGCTTTTCCGATTTTTCCGGACTTGAAATACTCGTAGTAGAGCGATCCGATTGGGTCCACTCCGATCATGCGAATGGCGGGGTTTTTCTCTTTCAAGAAGCGTCCCACGCCGCTGATCGTCCCGCCCGTTCCCATTCCGGCCACGAAGTGCGTGATTTGCCCTTCGGTGTCTTCCCAGATTTCCGGGCCCGTGGTGCGATAGTGCGCGTCCGGATTCATGGGATTGTCATATTGGTTCGGGTAGTAGGAATTGGGAATTTCCGCGGCCAATTTTTTCGCCACCGAATAGTAGCTGCGCGGATCCTCCGGCTCGACCGCCGTCGGACACACGATCACTTCCGCGCCCAGCGCCTTCAGCTGATCCACCTTCTCTTTCGATTGTTTATCCGTCGTCGTGAACACGATTTTGTAACCGCGCACCGCCGCCACCAGCGCGAGCCCGATGCCGGTATTTCCGGACGTCCCTTCGATGATCGTGCCGCCGGGCTTCAGCAAGCCTTGGCGCTCGGCCTCGTCGATCATCCAGATTCCAATGCGGTCTTTAACCGAGCCGCCCGGATTCATGTAATCCACTTTGACGTACACCGAGGCCTGGCAGTCTCGCGTCAGACGATTCAGACGCACCAGGGGCGTGTGGCCAATTGCTTCCAGAATGTTGTTGCACTTCATCGTCACACTCGCAGTCGTGTCCCGCCCGGTCGCCGTTCTTCCCGGTGCGCGAGGGGCGCGCCGACGGAATCGCAAGCAGTGTATCACGCGCCAATTGCCGCAACTCGGGTCGCGGCTGCCCGTTGCGCGCGTCGCAATACCGCACGGCGTAGTTAGAAGACTTCCGGACACAGCGTGGGCCATGTGTAGCGCGCGCAGCGAGGAACTCGCCGGGGCCGCGGAATCGGACTACGGAATGATGACCAACCGGGCGCGTTGCTCTCGTCCCCAGGCGTTCTCGATGTCGGCGAGCGGAATTCGTTCCGTGTCGATCCGCAGTTCGCCGCTGGCGGCGCGCGCCAGGAGCTGTTGCAATACATCCCCAAGGACTTTCGGATCAGGCATGCCGGCAGTTCCGAGGATCGTCAGTGCCGTGCTGCGCAGGACGGCCGCGGGAAGCGAGATCGTCGCTCCGGCGGATTCACCGACCTGCACAAGCCGCGTCTCCGCTCCCACCGCAGCAAATCCCGTGCGTGTGATGGCGGCGAGAAGCGCCTCCGTAGGGCGGCCCCAGAGGTAATCAATGATGACCTGGAAACCCGTGTCGCCCGCTTCCCTCGCAAACGTTTCGGTGAGTTCTTGCCCTTGGCGATCCAGGCGAATCGTGGCATCGGCGCCGAGATCGCGCAGGGAATTCAATGCGGCTTCATTTCGCCCCACGGCGATGACGCGCCCTGCGCCAAGCAGCTTCGCGATCTGCACGGCGAGCTTACCGGCGACTCCGGTCGCGCCAAGAATCAAGACGGTTTCGCCCGGTGTGAGTTTTGCGCGCCACTGCAGCGTGAGCCAAGCGGACATACCGGGGTTCGGCATCGCCGCAGCGATCTCGTCCGCCAAACCCTCGGGCACAGGGAAGCACTGTGACCGGCGCACCACAGTGCGCTGCGCCATCGCGCCGTACGGCCGCCGCGGTCCAGCGAAGTACAAGCGGGTTCCGTCGTCAAGAGTGCCAACTCCATCCAGTCCGCACACAACGGGCAACTCGCGCGGACTCGCATAATGCGAGCCACTCGCCATCTGTTTGTCGACGGGTTTCAGCGCCGCAGCCCGCACGTTCACAATCACTTCGTCTTCGCCGGCGACGGGCTCGGCGAACTGCTCGAATCGAGGAGGTTTTCCAAGCGCGTGCAATACGGCCGCATTCATCAGCGATCTCCGGTCACGAATCGTAGCATTTCGCCGAGCCAAACGCATCGTGCCCGTTTGGTCCTCGCATCAGCTAAAACGCCCGGCCGCGGCGCTCTGTGTCATACTCGCCCTCTTCGCCAGGAGGTGTTATGCGACGGCTGAACATTTCGACCGGGACTCCGTGGGAACCCATCGTCGGCTATTCACGCGCCGTGCGCGTGGGGAATATCGTGCATGTTTCCGGCACCACGGCCACGGCTGAGGACGGCACGATCGTCGGAATCGGCAACGCTGGCGCGCAAGCCCAGCAGGCGCTGCGCAATTTGGAATCCGCCTTGCGCAAAGCAGGAGCGCGCCTCGAAGATGTGGTGCGCACGCGCATTTATGTTACGGACATTTCGCAATGGGAGGCCGTTGGCCGGGCCCATGGCGCCGTGTTCGGAGCGATTCGCCCCGCGACCTCGATGGTGGAAGTCGCGCGGCTCGTGGTGCCCGAAATGCTGGTGGAGATGGAAGCCGAGGCGATCGTTTCGGGGGCCGCCGCTCCAAAGCGCAAACCGAAGCCGCGCCGCGCGCGCCGCCGGTGAAGCGTTGAGGAGCCATTGCGTTCACGCGCCCAGCGGATCCTGGAGGGTTCGATGCATCGAAAAAACGTCATAAAGGCCCACACGAGAATTCTCATAAGCGCGCTCGCACTCGCGGCGTCGTTTGGCGCTTCCTCGCATGCGCAGCAGCCCGCGCCGCTTACCGTCGAGCGAATTTACAGCGCGCCGTCGCTCGCCGGCTCGCAACTCGAATCGCTCGCGTGGCGGCCGGACGGCAAGAAACTCACCTACCTGCGCACGGAAGAGACCCCCTCCGGCCCGCGCACTGAAATGTGGATCGTGGACGCCGAAAGCGGCAAACAACAGGTGCTCATCGCCGCAGAGCCGCTCGCAAAACTCCTTCACCCCGCCATTTCCCGTGGCCAGACAACTGGGCTGGGACGCGTCGAGCCCGCTTCCTATTTCTGGGTGCCGGATGGCTCCGCGCTGCTATTCGCCTCCTCCATTGAACTCGATTGGTACGACCTCGCCACGCAAGCCAGCCGCACAATTATTCGCGCGCTGCCCGCAAGGCCCGGACAGGACTGGTCCGATCTCGACGATCCGAAAATATCGCCCGACGGCGAGTGGGTGAGTTTCCTTCGCGGTCACGACATTTGGATTGCGAGCGTCGCCACCGGCGCCGCGCGCCCACTCACGCGCGACGGAAGCGAAGAGTTGCGCGACGGCGAGCTCGACTGGGTCTACCCCGAAGAACTCGATCTCCACACTGCTTACTGGTGGTCGCCGGACTCGTCACACCTCGCGTTTCTCCAGCTCGACGAGCGGCCCGTGAATCGCTATCCGCTTGTGGATCAAACCGACCCGCGCGGCGCGACCGTCTACGAACCATATCCCGCTGCGGGCGATCCGAATCCGATTGCGAAGGTCGGCGTCGTGGCGCTAACGGGTGGCACTCCACAATGGCTCGACACCGGCGCGGATTCCTCCGTGTTGCTCGCGCGCGTCCAGTGGTTGCCGGACTCGCAGCGCGTGGCGATCGAGCGCTTGAATCGCGCGCAGACGCGCCTCGATCTCCTTTTTGCCAATGCCGCAACCGGCCACGCCGAAACAATCCTGACCGAGCAGGACCAATACTGGCTCAATCTCAGCGACATTCTGTATTTCCTCTCCGACGGCCACCGCTTCATTTGGTCGAGCGAGCGCTCCGGCTTTCGCCATCTCTATCTCTACGACGTCACTGGAACACTGCTGAAGCAGCTCACGCACGGCGACTGGGAAGTGGAATCGCTAGACGGTGTGGACGAGGGCGGACAACTTGTCTACTACACCTCGACGCAAAAAAGTCCGATCGAGCGGCAACTCTATCGCGTTTCACTTCAAGGCGAGGAGCCGCAACCGTTGACGACTCTTCCTGGCACGCACGCCGCGCTGGTGGCGCCGCGCTCGGCCGCGCATCTCGTGGACACCTATTCCAACGCCACGACTCCGCCGCAGCAATTCCTCGTTCATGCCGACGGCACGCTGGAACTCACGCTCAATGAAAATCACGTTCCGGAACTCGACGCCTATCATCTTTCCCCCGTCGAGTTCGTAACGCTGCCTGGCGCGGACGGCACGCCGCTCTATGCTTCGCTGATCAAGCCGCCGAATTTCGATCCCACGAAGAAGTATCCCGTGCTGGTTTACATTTACGGCGGGCCCGGCGTGCAAGAAGTGCGTAACTCGTGGGATGACGGCACGCAATGGCAATCCATGTTGTGGCACCAGATGATGGCGCAGCATGGATTCATCGTATTCACCCTCGACGATCGCGGCATGAGCGGCCGCGGCCACGCCTTCGAGACGCCCATCTGGCACAAGTTCGGCTCCGTCGAAATGGCCGACCAACTGGCGGGCGTCGCCTGGCTGAAGCAGCAGCCCTGGGCGGACACTTCGCGCATGGGAATATGGGGCGGAAGTTTCGGCGGCTACATGACCTGTTACCTCATGCTGAATGCGCCGGAGGTTTATCGCGCAGGCGTGGCGCTCGCGCCCGTCACGGACTGGCACCTCTACGACACGATCTACACCGAGCGTTACCTGGGAACGCCGCAGGACGATCCAGAAGGCTACGCTGCGGGCGGGATGCTCGACAAAGCGGCGCGGCTGGAAGGCAAACTCCTAATCGCACACGGCACGGCAGACGACAATGTCCACTTCGGCCAGACCGTCGCGCTCGCGGATAGATTCGTGAGCGCGGGAAAAGATGTCGATTATCAAATTTACGGGGGCCTCGGCCACCATCTCGGCGACGCCGCGGCGCGCGTTCAACTCTTCAACCTGATGACGCGATTCTTCCTGGAAAATGTGAAAAGTAACTAGCGACGGTGCCGCACCCTTCGGTTTCAAGGGTGCGGCTTTTGACTTTCTCTCGCCACTCGCCACTCGCCACTTTCCCCTTACCATTTCACGCGCACGCGATAGCGCAGCACCGAAGTGCCTTCCTTCGCCACCGGCACTTCAAATTGCGCCGCAAACGCGGCTGTTTTCCTCGGCTGGTCGGTCGAGTTGAGAATCTGCCAGTCCCCGCCGATCGGCTCGTTCACCTCCACCGTGATGGGCGTGTCCTTGTGGTTGCGCAGCGTGATTTCGTACTCCATCTCGTATACGCGATCGGAGATGCGCTGAAAATCGGTCTGCTTGCGCTCGGCGACGACGTCGAACGCGTTGCCGATGTGCAGCCGGACAGATTCGTCCTTTGGCGTGTGGTCAATATTGTCTTCGCCGACGAATAGCACGCCGCCGTGCGAATCGGCTTGATAGACGCGCACCGTGCCGGCCGGAAGCGGCATGCCGAGGCTGGATTTGTCCGAGTTCTGAAATTTGTAATACACCTCGATCGCATCCTTGATCGGTTCGCCGGGCTGCGCCGCGGAACGGTAGTAATAATTCTGTCCGTTCACCACGTACTCTTTCTCCACCGGGATCGCAGACGCGCTCAAGAGGCTAATCTGTTTCGTCTCCTTGTCCTGAATCGAAGCGCGCCGGCCCAACGTGTACAGGTGATACTCGGAAAATGATTCCTGCGCAAACGGGGCCGCTGCGGGCGCGTTTCCAGCCCGCGACATCAGTTCCATTTGCGCCGGTGCCGGCGGCGGGGCGACGCGATGCACGTCGCCCGCAACGAGTTGCAGCCGCGCATTGTTGAATGCCGCGCCGCTGTTGTTGATGAGCGTCACCCAACCGTCGAGATCGGCGCTCGAATCATCGCGGCCGACGGTGAGCACGTAGTCCGCGCTCCAGGAAAGATTCGTGGTGAGGTAGGACGCCTCGACGGTCTGCCGCGCGGCGCCGTGATTTTCCAATTGCCAAAGCAGCGTCGGCCGCTCGTAGAGATTTCCCGGCAATTCGGGAAAGCTGACCACGCTTACGTCGCCGGTGACGATCTCATCGCCAATCTTCCATACCGGGGCGTCGTTATCCGCGAGCAGCGTCGCGCGGGCTTGCTCCCAACGGGTGGTGTTGCCGTCCTTGTCCAGGACGAGGCGACGCACGGTGAGTTCGCGGCCCACGTACTTCTGCAGCAATCGCGCGGGATCGAGCAGGTCGTACTCGTAGTCCTGCTCGAGGACGTTCAGCTTGCCGGGATCGACGAGCGAGCGAAAATGCACCGTCGCGGGATTGATCGAGGCCGCGATGTCCATGAAGCGAAGTTGCGATTCGCCTGCCGCGATATCGATCTGCCGAACGTCGCGCACCAGCGCCAAATCCTGGTTGTAAACCGTGACGGAGAGATCGGTCTGATCGCTCGCGGTCGTGGTGGATTGAGTTGTTGAAGCTGTCTGCCCCTCGTTCGTGGCGGACGAAGAGTCCGCGCCCAGTGCCAGAGTCTGCAACGGGGAATTCGTAATGAGCGCCGCAACCAGCAGCGCCAACGCCGAGCGTCCCAACAAACGGGTGCGGGCTGTACTTGCAGCCCGCCCAAGAGTGGATGTTGCCAAGCATGAGCGATTCATCTTCCGCCTCCGTGTTCAAGTGGCCTGCACAGCTTTGAACGCGGGAGAGCGGTTTTCTTGCGAGCGCCAGCGGACATCAGAAACAAAATGGGCAGTCGGCGCAGATACGTCCTACCCGATAAGAGTTGGGTGAGAGGCGACGACGCTCTCTAGATGAGCCGCTTGCAGATCCCCGACGCCCCCGCCTCTAGAACATATTGATTCTAAATGGCTTAATGGTACAGGGGTTCGGGATGACCGCGTTGACAAGCGGAAATGGTGACACTAAAGGCCGCCGCGACGAAATCCACCATGAAACCAGTGGCCGGGCTTTCGGATTCGCCGGTCCCGAAGAAAACTGGAAAGGCACAAGAATGCCTGGCCTGCTGAACCGCTGACCCAGCGGCGTCATGGCGGCTGCGGTTTCTTGTCGGGCGCCGGGATATCGAGCGAACGCGCCAAATCGAACGGCCAATCCTCGAAGGCGTACTCGAAGCAGCGATCCACTTGCGCCGGATTCAGCCCGGGCCGCGCAGGGGAATCCCCCTTCGCGGGCGCCCCATCGAGAAGCAGCCGCTCGACGCGCGCGCGCAGTTCGCGGCGGCAGCGCTCAAGCTGGCGCGACACGGTGGATTCGTGCTCCCCCAGGCCGCGCCCGATTTCCGCGAGGGTGCGCTCGTTCACATAATACGCCCGCAGAAGGGAGTGATCGCGCGAGGGAAGCAGCGTCAAAGCATCCCGCAGCGCGGCGTGCAGCAGCGGAAGAAATCGTGCCCGGTCCGGATCGGGCGAGGAAGGACGCGGGGCGCGCGCCGCAGCGGCGGCTTCAGACTGCTCGGCATGCTCGGGCGAATCGTCGAGCGAGACGACGCGGCGACCGGCGCGAATCGTATCCACGTGGCGCTGCGCAAGGACGGCCCGCAGCCAGGTGGACAAGCTGCTGCGCCCGTGAAAATAGACGAGGAGCGGTTTGCGTCGCGCGCCTCCCGCGCCTTCGAGACCGTAGAGCTCGGCGTAAAGCGAATCGGCCAGCTCGCGGGCGCCTTCAGGATCGCGCGACGATCCCAGAATGGCCCGCGCGGCGGCGTAGAGGTCTTCGCGATAACGCGCGATAAAATGTTCCCAAGCGGCCTCGAGGCCCGCGGCGCACGCCGAGGCAATCGCCAAGTCTTCGAGGCGCAGACTCTCCAAATGGCGCTCGACCTCCACCGCTCCGGCGTCCGGCCCCGGACGCCCCGCGGCCCCCGAAAAATAGTGGGCAACGCAAGACCGCAACGAATCGTCAAACTGTTCGCGGGTGAGTCCCCAACGGCCCGCGCCGGAGCGCGCATATAAGGACGCGAGGCAGCGCTCGGGGATAGCGGCGAGGGGATGGCGTCCGGCAGAAGACTTTTCCGGCATCGAGGCGAATCATAGCCCAGTGCGCGAATCGTCTTCACTTTTTTAAGTGGACCGGAGTAATATGGCGCGGTCACGGCAGAATGAGTTTCAGGGGATCCAGGTTTCTGCCCCGGCTTCGCTCCGAAACACCCAATCGCAGATAGTCGCTTCTCCAGGAGGTGGGCATGTCCAAATCGGATAAGACCCACGAAAACGAGATTGAATCGAAACGTTCAGATGATAAGAAGGCGCTGGGGCGCCGCGCCTTCGTCAAGTTGGTGGGCGGAACGAGCGTGGCCGTGACCGCCGCCGGCGTGCTGGCCAGCGACGCACTGCTGCCGCAGCAAGCGGAGGCGGCGGCTCCGGATGCCGCTCCGGCGAACGGAAAGGTACTCGGGCCGGGCGCGGTGGCAATTACGCTGCGCGTGAATGGCGAAGAGAAGAAACTGAGCGTGGAGCCGCGGGTGACGCTGCTCGACGCGCTGCGCGACCGCCTGGACATGACGGGAGCGAAGCGGGTCTGCGACCGCGGCACCTGCGGCGCTTGCACGATGATCGTAAACGGCAAAGCCGTTTACTCGTGCACCGTGTTGGCAATAGAGGCGGCGCAATCCCACGCGGACATACAAACCATCGAGGGTCTGGCGCCCGAGGGGCAACTTCATCCGGTCTCGCAAGCGTTTGTGGATAACGACGGCCAACAGTGCGGCTTCTGCACGCCGGGATTCGTGATGGCGGCGAAGGCCTATCTCGATGGACATCCGCATCCGATCTACGATGAAGTGAAGGCGGCGCTGGGCGGCAATCTTTGCCGCTGCGGCACGTACATGGGCGTGCGGCGCGCGGTGGTGCAGGCGGGCGGCGGCGGTCCTGTTCCAGGGACGCCCCAAGGAGCTGCGTGATGGCTGACTACCACTGGCCACCGGCGGATAAGCGGAGCCTGATCGGCAAACGAATTTCGCGGATTGACGGACCGTGGAAATCGTCGGGAAGGGCGAAATATTCTTTCGACATCAACCGGCCCGGAATGCTCTACGGGAAAATGGTGCTCTCCGAGCAGGCGCACGCCAAGATCGAGGCGATTGACACCAGCGACGCGGAGAAGATGCCGGGCGTGCGGGGCGTGGTGTTGATTTTGGAGGCCGGCGCGGAAGTGATGTGGGTGGGGCAAGAGATTGCCGCGATTGCCGCCGATACGGAAGAGCAATCGCGGGACGCCGTGCGCGCGGTGAAGGTGAAATACACACCGCTGCCGTTTCTCGCGCAGGAAGTGGAGCCCAGCAAGGCGGGAACGTTCACCAAGGTGACGGGCGAAGTGAAAGCCGGCGATCCGGACACGGCATTCAAGACTGCGGACGTCATCCACGAAGGCATGTATGGGGTTCCGGTTATCACGCACTGCTGCCTGGAATCGCACGGGCAGGTGATCGAGTGGGTCGGCGACAAAATGCAGTTTTGGGCCTCGACGCAATCGGTCAGCGGGGTGGGCGGCGACCTTGCCGGGGCTCTGACCAAGAAAGGCCTCAACATTACCGCGGCGAACATCGAAGTGATTACTCCGGTGATGGGCGGCGGGTTCGGAAGCAAGTTCCAGTCGGACACCTGGGGCTTGGCCTGCGCGCAACTCGCGAAGAAGACCGGCAAAGCGGTGAAGATGCTGCTGGAGCGCGACCAGGAACTGATGGTGGCGGGCGCGCGGCCCTCGATGCACTCCAAAGTGCGCGTCGCCGCGATGAAAGACGGCACGCTGACGGCTTGGGATTCGGAGACTTGGGGCACCAACGGCACGGCCGCGGCTGCGCCGCCGCAACTGCCTTATGTGATCGTGCCGCCAAATCGCCGCACTGCCTACACGGCCGTGCTGACGAACATGGGTCCCACCCGCGCGTGGCGCGCGCCGAATCATCCGCAGCTTTGCGCAATTACTCTCTGCGCGCTCGACGATCTCGCGGACAAATTGGGCATGGACCCAGTGGACTTCCTCAAGAAAAACCTGGTCCTCGCGAATAAGGACCGCGCGCCCGACTACGCCACGGAACTCGACAAAGCCTCCGAGTTGATGGACTGGAAGACGAAATGGCATCCGCGCGGCGATAAGACGCCCGGCCACATCAAGCGCGGCGTGGGAGTTTCGCTGCACACCTGGGGCGGCGGCGGACACCAGAGCAACTGCCAGTGCGTGATTCAGCCGGACGGCTCCGTGACCGTGTCCCTCGGGACGCAGGACCTGGGCGTAGGCACGCGAACAGTGGTCACGCTCATCGCCGCCGAGACAATGGGCTTGCCGCTGGACGGCGTCAACGCCAACATCGGCGACAGCCACCTCCCGCCTTCGGGGGGATCCGGCGGCTCTACGACCATCGGTGGGGTTAGTTCTTCGACGCGACGCGCGGCGACAAACGCGCTGAACCTGCTTTTGGATAAAGTCGCGCCTTCGCTGAACGCCACCGCCGACCAACTCGAAGCGGTCGGCGGGCGAATTCAAGTCCAAGGCGATCCTTCGCGTGGCATGGATTGGAAGTCCGCTTGCGCGAAATTGGCGGGGACGCCGATCACGGCCACGGGCCAGACTACGCGCGATTTGATGTCGTCGGGCGTGGGCGGCGTGCAAATGGCGGAAGTGAGCGTGGACATCGAGACCGGCATCGTGCGCGTCGAGAAGATGGTCGCGGTGCAGGATTGCGGACTGGTGATGGACTTGAAGACCGCGGAAAGCCAAGTGTATGGCGCGTTGATCATGGGCGTCGGCTACGCGCTCTACGAAGAGAAATTGATGGATCAGCAGACCGGAAAACACCTCAACCCGAATATGGAGTTTTACAAGCTCGCCGGCATCAACGATGTCGGCGAGTTGGTGTGCCACTTCATGACCGGCCCCGGCTACGACGAGCGCGGGCCAATCGGATTGGGCGAGCCGCCGACCGTCTCGCCGGGCGCGGTGCTCTCGAACGCCGTGGCCAATGCGATCGGCGTGCGCGTGCCGGAATTGCCGCTCACTCCGGCGCATGTGCTGGGCGCACTGAAACTGGTCTGAGTTAGAAAAGAATTGAAGCGACGAGCAAGTGAAGATGAGGAGGCTTCCGAGCCATGCAAGCATTTGAATATGCGCACCCGGAAAGCGTGAAAGACGCGGTGGCGCTGCTCGGCCCCGGTTGGGAAGACGCCGAACTTTTGGCGGGCGGCACCGATCTGTTGGCCCTCATGAAGGACTACGTCGTCGCGCCGAAGCGCGTTGTCAGCATCAAGGGAATTGCCGATCTCGGCGGCATTGACGCCGGGAAAACGGAAACGAAAAT
>Ga0209415_10001703_pt1 | contig 41820 bp, 39 predicted proteins | sample PeaSoiSIISIP2007_FD_187696 | JGI IMG/M metagenome (GOLD analysis project Ga0209415, IMG submission 187696) | Peat soil microbial communities from Weissenstadt, Germany - SII-SIP-2007 (SPAdes) (version 2) | ecosystem: Environmental > Terrestrial > Soil > Wetlands > Peat | place: Germany...
AGATGATCGAGCAAGGCGTCACGATCCGGCCGGCGGAAAACCATGCGAGTCAGCACGCTTTGCAGTTTTCCGCGCAGCACCGCGAACAACACCAGGTACAGGCACATCCCGACCAGAAGGAGCGCCTGAAGAAACGGCGTCAAGGGGCGGGGAAGAACATCCAGGCGCCAGACTTCTACCGCACCGAACGTGAACAAGGCGGCCAGCAGCACGTTCGCGAGAAATCGCAGGAACGCGTCCAGCAGAACGAAACGGTAATCCTGCATCAGTACGAGCAAGGCTAAGGGTATCGCGGCATGGTGAAATGCGAGCTCGCGGGACCAGATCGGCGTGCCCGGCTCGCCGCGCAGATGCACGAAAGACATCGCCAGCAGAAACAGAGACATGGTCCCGAACAGGCGCGACGTCATGGCGCGGCGATTCTCATCGCGAGAAGCGAGAACGCCACCCGCGGCGATGCAGGTCAGCGCGCCATATCCGATGGTGATCAGGGTCAAGCCGAGCCGATGATACTGGGAGCTTGGCCGAAACAGCTCCATGACGTGTAGTGCGATCGTCACTGCGCTCAGGCCGTAACCGAGGCGCACTAAAACGCGGAAACGATCGCGCAGGCACAAGTCGAACAGCACGGCTGGCAGCAGGCTGAGCACCGAAAATCCAATGGCGACGGTCACGTCGGTGAAAGTGCCTGCCGCGGAGTTGGTCCCCAGGACCACAAGCGATGCCAGGTTCCACAGCAAAGCCAGCGCGGCTGCCAGCATCGATTTGGCGCTCCCATAAAGCCGGCGGGCGGCTCGGTCCTGAATCAGCAGGTACAGAAAGATGCCGAAAATCAGCACTCCCGCGGAGTGGCCCAGCGCGTTGACGAGCAGCGACTCGTTCACGCTCCAATCATATCCTGCTAGTAAGCTGCGAGATTAATCGCTCCCTGCGGTCGCGGCTCATTTTCGACACGAGCCGCGACCACAGGGAGCGGTCAAAGCCGCTATTGTTATCGCTGGGATACGTGACTACTTGCAAACGCGGTGGCTGATTCTCACGGCAAGATTGCCGGCCCGCAAGACGGTTTCGGGAGCAGGCAGATCGCGAGGCGGGGACGCGTAGTCGCTCCACGCGGCGATCCAATCGGTGCAGGAATCGGCCGAAGAGACCAAACGGTCGCGATTGAAGCGCGAATGGATCAGCGTGCGTTGATAGTCGGGCGGAGACATATCTGCGTCGGCCAGATTGCGGACTGCGGCTGCATAACCCGCCTCGCCGCCCGTTTCCCGAGCGCGCTGGAGGTAGAAATCGAAGGTGAGAGGCGGCCAGGGAGGCGAAAGGATCAAGGCACGCTGGCCCGGTTCGAGCGCATGGTCGAGGAACTTTGCCAGACGATAGCTTAGCTGCAGGCGAGGATCGGCAGCTTCGTTGGCCACGAATCGATACGAGCCCCAAATGCCGAACATGACCCCGGCCAGCGCGATTATGACGCGATATCGCGTGATGCTGTTGAGGGCGACGGCTGCCAGCACCACCACGGCGGCGATCCAGAGATGCGCTTCTCGGGAAGCGATCCGGCGTTCAGGGTCGGGCCAATCCCCGTGCGCTGAAAACAGCAGCGCGATGGTGAATAACGCGACAAACACGACGAGCGGCCAGACTTTTCCCCACCACTTGTCTCGCCATAACAGCCATGCTCCGACGAGGCCGAGCGCGACTACGATTACAGGCGTGAATTTCAGCGTGATGTACCCGAGGTACACCCACCGCATCAGGCGTGCAGCGGTGATGTGAGACTCGACTACGAAGGATCCGGCCGGAGCCAGGCCTCGCTGGTAGATCAACCAGACGGCGGGCGCCCATCCGAATAAAAGGAGGCCATTTACGAATCCTCGTTTTCGCCCATACGCGTAGGCGAGCACCGCGGCTGCGGCCCAGGCCTCGAATCGAGTGAAGCACGCAAGGGCTAAGCACAAAGACGATGCGACGGGCTGATCGGCGTAGTAGAAATGAAAAGCGAACAGCAGCGTCGCTAACATCAGCGATTCCTGAAACGGCACGATCGAGTAGCCGACCACGAAAGGATTCGTGGCCATCAGCAATCCGCCCCAAAACGCCGCGTTTTCGTCCATGAGGTCGAGGGCGAGCAGGTAAAACCCCGCGCCGACGGCGGCGCCGATGATAGCCATGGCGCACATCGTAACCACGTAATCGTGGGTGAGGTGCGCGATTCCAAACACAACTAGTTGGAGCAGCGGGAGTTGGTGGCTGATCAGGATGGAGTCGCGGTGGATCAGGCGGACCATCGGGTCGCCGCCGAAAATCAGAGGAAACCTGATGATCAGGGCTAGCCGCAAGGCCAAGCCAGCCGCAAAGACCCACGCCACGCGCATGTACTTTCATCGTAACTCAAAGATTCCAATAGTTATAGTTTGCTTGCTACTCACCGCATTAATAATTTCTTGCAGATTAGTTGACAAATGTAGGCGCAGCTATTATACTGTAGTCGAAAGAAGAGAATATCAATAGAGAGGAGGAAATGACAATGTCTCTGATCAGATATACACCATTTGCAGATTTGGAAACGTTCCCCGCCGGGCTTCGGGTGTTCCAGGACACCATGAGTCGCCTGCTGGCGGAGCCGAGTGGCAGACCTTGGGTGCCTCCGGTGGACATCAAGGAAACCGAGAACGAGTTGATTTTCAAAGCCGACATCCCGGACGTCGAAATGAAAGACGTAGACGTCAAGATGGAAAACGGCACCCTCACACTGCGCGGTGAGCGGAAATTCGAAGAGAAGAAGGAAGAGGGCGGCTGGCACAGAGTGGAGCGGGCTTATGGTACGTTTGAGCGCGTGTTCACGGTACCGGAGACGGTGAATACGGAGGGCGCAAAGGCCGACTATAAGAACGGCACGCTGACCATCACGCTGCCGAAGAAGGAAGTCGCGAAACCGCGGCAGATCAAGATCGAACTCAGCAAGAACTAAGTTGTACGGTGGTGTGAGTTCGATGGGGGGGCGGGCTACAATTAGCCTGTCCCCCTTTTTGTTTTGGGAGGCGCGAATCATGAATGGCCTGAAAACCGCTGTATTGTTGGGACTATTGAGCGGAGTCCTGCTGCTGGGCGGAGAGATGCTGGGCGGCTCCAACGGATTGATGTGGGGCTTGGCTCTGGCCGTCGGGATGAATTTTTTCAGCTACTTTTTCTCGGAACGGCTGTCGCTGATGATGTACTCGGCGCAGCACGTGACTCCCCAGCAGAATCCCGAGGTTTATGCGCGCGTCTTTCCGCTGGTCAACAACCTGACCCGCGAGATGGGGCTGCCGATGCCGAGATTGTGGCTGATTCCGCAGGATTCGCCAAACGCCTTCGCGACGGGGCGCAATCCGAGTCACGCGTCGGTGGCATTTACCCAAGGAATTCTGCGGCTGATGAACGATCGGGAACTCGAAGGCGTGGTCGCGCATGAGCTGGGGCACGTGCTGCATCGCGATATTCTGATCAGTTCGGTGGCGGCGACACTGGCTTCGGCGATCACGTTTCTGGCTCGCATGGCGTTCTGGTTCGGGCCGCGGGGAGAAGACGACGATGAGCGCGGGGGCGCGTGGGGCGGACTGCTGATGCTGATCCTGGCGCCGGTGGCCGCGATGTTGATCCAGATGGCGATTTCGCGTACACGGGAGTTCAGCGCGGATGAGGCTTCGGCGAAATACACACATTCGCCGGATGGTTTGATCAGCGCGCTGCGGAAACTGGAGACGGGCATAGCGCAGGTCCCTATGACCGATGCTTCGCCTGCGACGGCGCACATGTTCATCTTGAATCCGTTCGGGAGCGGCGGCATGATGCGGATGTTCTCAACGCACCCGTCGACCGAGGAACGGATCGCGCGCCTCGAAGCGCTGCGATATTCCCCGATACACTGAGAACTTGCCTACTGTCAAAGTAAACCGCAAGGCCGCGGATCGGGCCGCCAGCGGACATCCCTGGATCTTTGCAAGCGACGTGGTGGATCGCGGCGACGCTGCGCCAGGCGACGCGGTTCACGTAGTCGATCCTCGCGGGAAGCTGATTGGCGTGGCGCACTATAGCTCCACTTCGCAGATTACTCTGCGGCTGCTCTCCGACCACAGCGAGACGCTCGATCGAGCCTTCTTCCTGCGGCGGCTGCGTGAGGCGATTCGGCATCGCGAGCGAGTGGTTACCGGATCGACGGCATGCCGCATGGTTTATTCCGAAGGCGACCTGTTGCCGGGGCTCATCGTCGACAAGTATGGGGAATATCTTGTCATGCAGACGCTCGACCAAGGGATGGATCGCGCCAGCGATCTGATCGTGAGCTGCTTGACGGAGTTAATCAATCCCACAGGCATCCTGGCGCGCAACGATGCGAGCGTTCGAAAACTGGAAGGATTGGCGCTGGAAACGGTGGTGCTGGCCGGCGAAATTCCCGAGCGGGTTTCAATAGAAATGAATGGGTTGAAGCTCGAGGCAGATTTGAGGCATGGGCAGAAAACCGGGATCTATCTCGATCAGCGCGAAAACTATGTTGCGGCGGGACGCTGGGCTCACGGTCGCGTGCTGGATTGCTTCACTTCGACTGGCGGATTCGCGCTGAACGCCGCGGCCCGCGCGGAAATGGTGGAGGCGGTCGATTCGTCCGCTCCAGCGCTGGCCACGGCGGAAACGAATGCCGGTGCGAATGGAATTGCGAATATTCAATTTCGCCAAGCGGATGTGTTTGAGTTTTTGTCCGGCGTGGACCGGCGATATTCAACGATCGTGCTGGATCCGCCCGCGTTCGCGAAATCGCGTAAATCGCTGGACGACGCGGCGCGGGGATACAAGGAGACCAATCTGAGAGCGTTGCGGCTGCTGGAGCCGGGCGGAGTGCTGGTTACTTGCTCCTGTTCGCATCACGTGAGCGAGGCCGCGTTGCTACAGATTCTAGCGGAGGCGGCGCTAGACGCGGGCAAGACGCTGCGGATTCTGGAACGACGCACGCAGGCCGCGGATCATCCCATTCTGCTGACGGTGCCCGAGACGCATTATCTGAAATGTCTGATCGTCGAAGCGCTAGAACCCTGAGTCCGGCGGAAATTTTGGCGACCGTTTTTCGAGATGCGCGGCCAGGCCTTCCTTCACTTCGGGCCCGGTGAAGCCCATAAATTCGAGAGCGAGCGAGGCGTCGAACGTCGGACCGGCTTGGCGCAGCCAGTTATTCAGCGCGTACTTGGTCCAGCGGATGGAGCTTTGCGCGCCCTCGGCCAATCGAATTGCCAGTTCTACAGCTTTGGCGTCCAGTTGCGGCTCGTCGACTGCAAGGCTCACCAAACCGATCCGTTCTGCTTCTTCGCCGAGCAGCTGGTCGCACAGCATCAGATAATATTTCGCTTTGGCCATCCCGCACAGCAACGGCCACACGATCGCGGCATGATCACCGGCGGCGACGCCGAGGCGCGTATGGCCGTCGATGATGCGGCAATCCTTCGAGACGATCGAGATGTCGGCGAGCAGGCCGCACACTAAGCCGGCCCCCACGGCTACGCCGCGCATCGCGCTGACTACCGGTTTGGAACAGTTGACGATGTTGTAAACCAGGTCGCGGGCTTCTTTCCAGATTCGTGCGCGGACCTCGAAATCGGCGATGATGTCCTGGATCATCGCGAAATCGCCGCCGGCCGAAAACGTGCGGCCGGCTCCGGTGAGAATGGCGGCGTTGACGCTCGGATCGCTGTCGATGTCCCGCCAGATTTGAACCAGCTCCCCGTGCATGGCGCGATCGGCTGAGTTCATCTTGCCGTTCTCCATGGTGACGCGCAGAACGGCCGGGTGCGGACGATCGAATTTCAAACGAGTATAGTGGGCGTAACGATCCATATAAGGAATGTTAAAGCCTTCGTGCGTTCGCTTGCGCGTCTGGAGCGTCTTATTGGGCATGGGGAGATTACTGCTCGTCATGCTGGTCGCGGCGGGGTGCTTCGCGCAAAATGAGCTGGCGATTCGCGTCACGGTGCCGCTGGTCAATGTCGCTTTTACGGTTCGCGACGCCAGGGGAAAGCTGGTGACGGATCTGACCAAGGACGATTTTGAAGTCGTGGACGACGGAGCCCCGCAGCCGATTTCGTTCTTCGCGCGTAGCGTCGATCTGCCGCTGAAGCTGGGCCTGATCGCCGACATGAGCGGAAGCCAGGAACCGTTCGTGAAGAGCCACGAACATGACCTGAGGACCTTCCTGAAAGAAGTTCTAACCTCGCGAGACCGGGCGTTTCTCATCTGCTTTGGAAATCATCTACGTCTGGCGAGCGACTTTTCCGCCTCGGCGAACGAACTGATCGACGGCTTGAAGCGTTTCGACAAAAAGGCTCAAGACATGCTTGAGATCGGGCCACGGGAGCACCGCGTCCTGGGTACCGCATTTTACGACGCGCTGTACTACTCGATCACGGAAAAACTGGCGAATCTCGAAAGCGGGCGACGCGCGCTGATCGTGTTCAGCGACGGCGAAGACAATTCGAGCGCGCATCATATGCTGGACGCGATCGAAGCCGCGCAGGCGGAGAACGTAGTTATTTTCGGGATCCGCTATACAGAGGGCGATAAGAGGGGGCAATTGACCGCGCGGAACAAGTATGGCACCAGCGTGATGGCGCGCATCGGACGCGAAACCGGCGGCCTGGATTTCGACGCCGAAAACGTCGACCTGCGCAAATCGTTCAATCAAATCGGCGAAGAGCTGAGGTCCTCGTATGAACTGGCCTATCGCGCGCCAGACGCGGGGGACGGGACGTTCCACAAAGTGGTCATCCGGCCAAAACCGGCTGGATTGACGGTCCGCTCGAAGACCGGGTATTTCGCCCGCGAAAGTCAATAATTGCGTACGCGGAACGTGCCTGATCGTATTGAACTTATAGAAACGCCGCGAATGACAGAGGCCAAGGGATGCGTGGTGGAGGCTGGACGGCGGTCGACGTTTGCCGAAGCGTTGCGCGCGAACCAGGCCATGGTATTCAGCATCGCGTATCATTTCCTGCGGGATCGCCCGGCGGCGGAGGAGTTGGCGCAGGACGTGTTCCTGCAACTTTACCGGAGCTTTGAAGACTTGGACAGCGACTCGCATATTACGTTTTGGCTGCGCAGGGCCGCCAGCAACCGGGCCATCGATTACTTGCGGCGGCGGAAGTTTCGGGCGGCGATCGCGTTGGAGCAGGCGCCGGAGCCGTCCACAGCCGCAGTGGAAGACGATCCGTTATTGAACCGGAGGCTGCGGGCGCTGATCGCGTCGCTGCCCGAGAAACAGCGGATTGCGATGGTTCTGCGCTTTCAGGAAGATCTGATGCCGGAAGAGATTTCGAAGATTTTGGATATGCCGGTGCGAACGGTGAAGAGCCACTTGCAGAGAGCGCTGGCGCTGTTGCGGGAAAAAATCGGCCGCAGTATGGGAGAAATTCGATGAACGATTTCGAGAAGCAGATTCGGGATGCGCTGGCTCGCAAGGAGCCGTCGCCGGGGTTTGAAGCGCGGGTTTTGGCTGCGACACGGCGCGTGGAGGCTCGGTCGAGTTGGTGGAACGGCCTGTTCTCGGGCCGCGCGCGATGGGCATCGGCGGTAGTCGCTGCTGTTGTGGTGATCGCGGCCGTCGGCTGGAGGCACGAACGCGATGTGGAAGAACGGGCCGCAGGCGAAGCGGCGAAGGCTCGCCTGGAGCAGGCTCTGAAGATCACCAGCGTGAAACTCGCGAAGATTCAGGAAAAAGTGGAAGCGCATGAGAGCAATTGAATGAGGACCTTATGAGATCGGCGTGTTTGGGATGGATGGCTCTGCTGCTGCCGCTGGCGGCGCAGGAGCTGAAGCTGCCGGCGAGTTTCGACAAGCTGGCGGAGAAGGCATCCGACGTGGTCGACATCACCATGGATTCGTCGATGCTTCAGCTCGCCAGCAAGTTTCTGTCGGACAAAGATCCGGACGAAGCGCGGATCAAGAAACTGGTGAGCGGGCTGAAGGGACTGTATGTGAAAAGCTTCGAATTCGACCGGCGCGGCGAGTATGAGGAGAGCGACCTGGAGAGCGTTCGCGCTCAACTGCGCGGGCCGGGATGGTCGCGCGTAGTGGGCGTACGCAGCAAGCGGGACGGCGAGAATGTCGAGCTGTTCTTGAAGTCCGACCAGGGACAAGTCAGCGGCCTGGCGATCATCGCGGCCGAGCCTAGGGAACTGACCATCGTAAATATCGTGGGGCCGGTGAATCCGGAAGAGATTCGCGATCTGGCTGGGCATTTTGGCGTGCCTAGGATGGACTTGAGTTTTCCCAACACGCGCAAGTCGACGAAGGAGGAGCAGCAATGAAACTTCTACCGGTATTTCTCATCGCCGGGCTGGCGTGCTCCGCGGCGCGAGCCGCAGACCGGGAGTTCGCTGACGTGGTGCGGTCGATCTCCGATGAATTCGGGACGCATCCGCTGCGCATCCCGTTTTTCGGCGTCGTGAACGCGCTGGTCGCGGTGGCGCATCCGGCGGGCGCGAAGCACGTCGATATCGCCATCTTCGAAGATCTGGGCGGCCGCGATCGCAGCCGCGGCAACGTACCTGAGATGATTCGCAGCGCGGTGGGCGATGCCTGGAAACCGTTCGTGCAGGTGCGATCCTCGCGGCGCGGGCATGGAGAAAACGTGTTCGTGTACCTGCGTCAGCAGAAGGACGACTGGAAGCTGCTGGTCACGTCGATTGAGCCCGACGAGGCCGTGGTGGTGCAGATCAGGTTGAATCCCGATGGTCTACAACGCTGGATGGCGTCCCCGCTCGATTCGGCCAGGCATTGGAATGGAGAAAGCCGGGATCGGTCAATCCCCTGACTTTGACGGCGGTCCTCTCAGGTTTGGCGGGCTTCGCGGCGTGAAATACTAAGCAATCTCGGAATCACGATTCAGCGTTCCTACGAGCAGCCAAAATCAGCATTCCGCAGTACCCTTGAAACAACGCTGGGAGCACGCATGGTCCGCGGTTGCACGACGACGCGGGCAAAACCACGGGAAGGTCCACCCGTCTCCCAGCGTTTCTAAGAGTACTGCGTCCGTCTTCAGGTTCCAATAGTCCAATGGAACTAAGGTTTCACTGCTTGCCCTTTTGGCCACCGCGCCCGGCAGTCGACGGCGGCACGATTCCGCTGGACCGAAGATAGCCGACCACGTTCCCGTAAATCTCATTATTGTGAACGATGATATGCAAGAACGCGACGCTCATCTGGGGTGAAGCGATGATTTTCTGGTCGTCAACACCTTCAATCGCGGAGGCACAGTAGGCAAACGAATCCTTCAAGGCTTTGCTGATTTCAGCCTTATCTTTGAGTGCTGCTAGCTGCTCGGCCGTCTGGGGAGCCTTCTCGCCTTTCAGCGTCGCGCAATCCGCGAAATTTCGTTGCGCCGAGTGGATCATCCATTCGCCGAACGTCATTTGTCCGCTAGTGAGGCGGTAGTTGTATTTGTCTGCAGGCATGACCTCCGCGCTCGCCTCCAAATTGCGGCGGATCGGGTTGAAGTAGCGCTGGGTCGCGGCGGTGGTCAGGTTATTCTGCGCGTGCAGCGTGGCGGAGACCAGGATGACGCCTGCGAGGATCGGGACTTTCAGTTTGTGAATCATAAGCCTTCTTATGGTAGCGCCGCGGCTCGCGGGTTTTCATGAACGCGAATTAACTCGGTACCGAAGCAACTTCTTCCTTCCTGCCGCCTTTAACCATTCGAGAGGTTCGGAGGAATCGAAAAATGAAAACGATGATACTGGCAGCAATCATAACGGCGGCGGGATTCGCGCAAACCAGCGAAGTGGGCTCGCGGGTGGAAAATCAACAGGACCGCATCGCGCAGGGCGTCCGGTCCGGTTCATTGACGGCGGGTGAGACGTCGAACCTGGAGCGCAAGGAGTCCTCGATCAACCAGGACGTGCGCACCGACCGGCAGTTGAACGGCGGCCATCTGACGGGTCAGGAAAAACAGATCGTCAATCAGCAGCAAAACCGGATGAGCAATCAGATCTACCAGGACAAGCACAATGCCGCGACGCCGCATTATGGAAACAATGAGGTCGGCGCGCGGCGCGACAATCAGCAGGACCGGATCGCCAACGGCATCCAGTCCGGTAAGCTGAACGCGGGGCAGACGGCTCGCCTGGAAAGAAATCAGGCCGCGATCAATCAGGAGACGCGCACGGACCGCAATCTCAACGGCGGCCACCTGACGCAAGGCGAGAAGGGGCAGATCAACCGGCAGCAGAACGTGCAAAGCCGCAAGATCTACAAGGCGAAGCACAGCTAAGCCCGCTAGAGTTTTCGGAGGAGGTTGCGCCCGGGTCCCGAGTGATCCGGGCGCAATTTCGTTTACGAGAAGATATCGAGCGGCAGAAACGCTGAGACCGTAAAGTTGGGCACGTCGACCACTTGGCTGATTCTCAGGCTGACCGCGACGCTCGACAGGCAGTACGCCTGCTCCCGGCTGTAACTGTACGCGTCCGAGATGTAGTCGATCATGTTGATCAACGCGTTTCTCGCGGCGACGTTCAGATCCTCGGATTCATTGCGCCCGTCCTTTCGGATAGAGCAGCCGGTGGTGGCGTAGTAACGCCGCGGTCCGCTCAGCGGGGGCTCGGAGTATTCGAACGACGGGTCGATTTGATTCCGCCGCTTGGCCTCGCCTTTCAGCACATCAAATTTCGCAATGAACGTCGACGCAGTTTCCACCGCTGTTCCGCAAGTTTCCCCATCGCCTTGTGCGAAGTGCGTGTCGCCGACCGAGAACAGCGCGCCGGGAACATACACAGGCAGGTACAGAGTGGACCCGGCCACCAGGTGACGGATATCGAAATTGCCGCCGTTTTCGCGCGGCGGAATGGTGCGCAACGCGCGGCTGGCGATCGGCTCGTGCGCCGGCACCGCTCCTGTTGGATCGGGCGGAAGCACCATTCCTCCCCGAGCGGCGAGGTCGGCTTCGCGCGCGGTGATGCGTTCCATCAGATCGTGCGACGGCGCGACTCCCATCACCCCCATAAACGGCGCGCCGGGGATTCGCACGCGGGGCAAATTCTCAGAAAATGCGAAGCCGTTCGCCAATTCCCAGTGAACGACGAACGGGGTCGTAAACAGATCGCGCAGATAGCCGAAACCGGGAAGAACGCAGGTGAATCCCCGTTCGACCGTGACGATGTTCTCGATCCTGACCGCCAGCAGATCGCCGGGTTCCGCGCCTTCTACATATACAGGTCCCGTTAAAGGATGGGCGCGGCCCAGATCGATGGACAACTCCTCCGGCTTCATGCCGAATCTGAGTTGCCCGTCCAGCGCGTCGATCGTTTCCATCTCGACGGACGAACCGGCGCCGATCCGTACAACCGGTTCAATATCGGGATGCCAGCGGTTGTGCCCTTTGGCGGCTTGACGGGCGAGCGGCAAGGCTCGATCGATGGAAATGTGCGCGCGGTTCATCTCGACAATCTTAGTCGATTTCGAGATCCCGTTTTATGCCCAGCTAAACCCGTGCTTCGAGAGCGGCAACGTGCGGATGCGCTTGCCGCTGGCCGCAAAAATCGCGTTGGCGATGGCCGGTAGAGTTGGCGGCAATGCAGGCTCGCCCAGACCGGTCGGCGAATTCGCGGTTTTCAGGAAATGCACTTCAATCTCGGGAGGTGCCTGCGCCATTCGCACCGGCGGATACTGGTTAAAATTGCTCTGAACCGCGTGGCCGCCGTCGATAGTGATTTCCCATCCCATCACATGGCTCATCCCCTCGACCACCGCACCTTGCGCGTTGTTGACCGCTGCGCTCGGGTCGATAATCTGGCTCCCGATATCGCCCACCACCCACACCTTGTGCACCTTGACCTTGTTGTTCGCATCAACGCTGACATCGGCGACGTGGGCGAAATATCCACGATGACTGTACTGGAACGCGACACCCTTGCCTCTGCCCTTGGGCAGCTTTCCGCGCGAAGCCCAATCGGATTTTTCTGCAACCATCTGAAGAACGCCGCGCATGCGATCGGCGTCGAACCCGTCGTCTGCTTTGGCGGTTTGCGAGGCGGCGAGAAGATCCAGCCGGAACTGGACCGGATCCTTGCCGGCAGCGTGTGCCAGCTCATCGATGAACGATTGGAACACGAACGAAAACGCGTTACTGCGAGGCGCACGCATGGCTCCCGTCGGCACGCCCAGCGGCATCAACGTCGCTCCGAAGTGGAAATTCGGAATGAAGCGGGCAGGGAACTCGGTGGGCCCGATCTGGGCCGACGGAGCGAACTTATCGCCTTCACCATAGCTCACGAAATGATTCCGCCAAGCGACCAGTTTGCCCGACGCGTCGACGCCGCCCTTCAGGTAATGGAAGCCGCCGGGACGATAAAAGTCGTGTGCCATGTCGTCTTCGCGCGTCCAAAGCAGCTTCACCGGCGCGCCCGCGACCTTGGCGATCCAGGCCACCTCCGCCATATAGTCATTGGTCAGCCGACGGCCGAAACTGCCGCCGGTGCGCATGATGTGCAGCTTGATATCGCTGGCTGGAATTCCCAGCGTCTTCGAGACTAGCGCGACGCCAGCGCTGGGAGTCTGGCTGGGCGACCACATTTCGAGCTTCCCGTCCTCGAAATGCGCCGTGCAGCTCTGCGGCTCGAGCGGAGCGTGCGAAATAAAAGGATAGGAATACGCGGCTTCGACCACTTTCGCCGCGCTGCCCAATGCCGCATCGGCATCGCCATCTTTGTGCAGCGTGTTGACGGGAGTCTGCTTCGACAATTCGTCGGCGGTGCGCTGGAACCCCGCGCTCGATTGCTGTGCAGTAGCGCCTTCGTCCCATTGGACCTTCAGCTTCTGCCGCGCGGTACGCGCCTGCCACCAGCTATCGGCGACAATCGCGACGCCGGGAAGCAGACCAGCCAAGTCGGTTCCACCCTCTACAACGAAAGCGTGGCGAACGCCCGGCATAGATTTAATCTCATCTACGTTCGCGCTGACTACGCGCCCGCCGAACACTGGACATTTTTCATACATCGCCCACAGCATCCCCGGAACCACCAGGTCGATGCCGTAAAGCGGCTTGCCGGTGACGATCGATGGATTGTCGACCCCATGAATCGGCTGGCCGATGATCTTGTAATCCTTGGGATCCTTCGGCTTCACCGTCTTGAGATCCGGCGGCGTCATGGTCGCGACCTGATCGAACAGATCGCGATAAGCCAGCGACGATCCATTGTGCTTCACGGTTCCGGATGCCGTCGAGCAGTCTGACGCGGGAACATTCCACTTGGTCGCAGCCGCGGTGACGAACATCATCCGCAGGGCCGCGCCGCACTGCCGCAGCGGATCCCAATTGGTTGGAATCGCAGTGCTGCCGCCTGCATTCTGGCGTCCGTATTTGGTCTCATCCAGATCCGCCTGCTCGATGCGCACGCTGGACCAATCGACGTCCAATTCGTCCGCGATAATCATCGGCAGTGAAGTTCGAATGCCCTGGCCGATCTCCGGATTCTTGGACATGATCGTGAACATCCCGTCCTTTGAAAAGCGGATGAACGCGAGCGGCGCAAAATGGATGTTCGAAGCCCCGCCGGGTCCGCGTTGCGCGAGCGCCGGCTTCACGTACATCCCGAGCAGCACGCTGCCGCCGCCGAGCGCGGTCAGCCGAAGAAAGGAGCGACGCTTCATGTTGGTTTCCATAATGTCTCCTTTATTCCTGGTGGTCGTATTCCTGGCGGTCGCGAGCATCGCCGCCGCCGCCCGACGTGGACCCATGAGTGGCCCCTATGGCGGCTGCCTTGTGAATCGCCTGGCGGATGCGCAGATAGGTGCCGCAGCGGCAAATATTTCCGTTCATCGCGGAATCGATATCCTGGTCGGTCGGCTTGGGTTTCGACGTCAGCAGCGCCGCCGCCGACATGATCTGCCCGCCTTGACAGTAACCGCATTGCGGCACATCGATCTCCTGCCACGCGACTTGGAGCGGATGCGACCCATCGGCCGAAAGGCCCTCGATGGTTGTGATCGATCCTTTGGACGCAGCCGATACCGGAGTGAGACACGAGCGCACGGCTTTTCCGGCCAGGTGCACGGTGCACGCACCGCACTGGCCAATGCCGCAACCATATTTGGTGCCTTTTAGATTGAGTACGTCGCGGAGCACCCATAATAAGGGCATGTCTGCGGGAACATCGACGGTCGTGGACCGTCCGTTAACACTCAGCTTGAAGGGCATGGCTTCAACTCCGGAAACGGAAAGGTTGGGACATCGGCCTCGGCTGCCGGGCCGCGCCCGTCGGATTGTGGCGAATCCATCTCATCCACGCTCTCGACGGGGCCAGCGTAACATCGGCCGGGAAGGGATGTCAATCCAGCTCCAAAGTGATGTCACATATAAAGTTATCTGTCGCTTAAACGCGTCGTCCAAATGGGTCTATACTAATTCGTTAGTATGATTCGCGATCTCCTCTGGGCTGTTCGCTGGCTGCGCAAGAACCCGATCTTCACGCTCGCCGTCACCCTGATCCTGGCTTTAGGAATCGGCGCCAACACCGCCGTCTTCAGCATCCTCGACGCCGTCCTTCTGCGCCCGCTTCCGTATCCATCCTTGGACCGGCTCATTCGTATCGAAGAATCGAACCCCAAGCGCGTAATGAACGGAGTCCCGGCAGCGGATTATCTCTATTGGAGAGACCGCACCGACCTGTTCGATCAAACCATCCCGTTCCTTCGCGATTTCGTCACGCTGACAGGAGCCGGCGATCCCGACCAGGTAATTTCTGTTCGAGTCGGCGCCGGCCTCTTCTCTTTGTTAGGAGCCCATTCCCGCCTCGGGCGTCCCCTCACGGAATCCGACGGAGATTTCACCGCTCCCAACGCAGCGGTGCTCAGCGACCGGTTTTGGCGTCGCTATTTTCACGCCGACCCGCGAGTCGTCGGCCGCACCATGAACCTCTCCGATGAAATCTTCACCATCGTCGGCGTGATGCCTCCCGAATTCGAGTTCGAATCTTCGAACACGGACATGTGGCTCCCTTTGCGCATGACGGCTGCGAACAACGGCAGCGTGCAGGTGATCGCGCGCATGAAGCCGGGGATCTCCGTCGCGCAGATGCAAGGCGCGATGCAGATTGTCGCCAGCCAGTTAATCGAAAAGGATCCAAGGAGCAAGGGCGGCCTGCAAATCAAAATCTCGCCCTGGCGCGAAACCGTGGGGCGGCAATACGAGCTGACCCTGGTGTTCGTCCTGGTTGCCGTAAGCCTGGTTCTGTTGATCGCCTGCGCCGACGTCGCGGGCCTCCTGTTGAGCCGCGCGGTCCAAAGGCAGAAAGAGATTGCGATCCGAGCTTCGTTGGGCGCGGGAATCTGGCGCGTCATGCGGCAGCTTCTGGTCGAAAGCCTTGCGCTGGCCATACTCGGAAGCGTCGCCGGGATCGCGACCGCGCGTTACACGCTGCAATTTCTCCAAAAACAGATGGCCGCGCTCCCAATCGCGATTCCCCACCTCCAGCGTGTCTCGCTAAACGGCCGCGTGTTGCTGTTCAATACCGCGCTATGCATTTTGCTGGCATGTATCTTTACTGTGGCTCCGGTTTTGCTCGCATCCAAGACCGACCTGCAATTGTCGCTGCGAAGCGGCCAAGCTGGAGGAGGCTCCAAACGATCTTCGCGCCTTTTTTCGCTCGTAATCGCATCGGAAACGGCGTTCGCATTTTTGTTGCTGGTCGGGTCCGGGCTCATGATTCAAAGCCTGATCCGATTGCAGCAAGCCGATCACGGTTTTCATCCGGATCATGTGCTGACCATGCGTGTGCCGATCGGATCGCTCACGCGCCCGCGTCCCACGGGCCAATACGACTCCAAGCCGCGCCAGATGGCGTATTACCACGAACTAATCGACCGGCTCCAGCGAACGCCCGGCGTCACTGCGGTAGCCGTCGTCAACAACCTCCCGCTTTCCGGCGTCAACACCACCGTTGCGGTAAGAGGTCTCGACGGCCTGCCGATGCTTACCTCCACCCGCACCATCAGTCCGCATTACTTCGCCGCCATGGGGATTCCGCTGCTCGAAGGCCGAGCTTTCAACGACGCCGACAACGCCGATGCGCCTCACGTGGCCATCGTCAACGAGTATCTCGCGCACCAATTGTTCCCGGACCGCGATCCCGTGGGTCAAACCTTGCCGCCCGAACCGGATTCGAACTCTCCCGGGTCGACGGTGGTCGGGTTGGTTCGAAACTCATCCCAGATGAGCTACGAACAACCCGCCAAGGGCGAAATCTACATTCCTTATCAGCAGTTCATTTTCGGAGTCTTCATGTCGACCGTGGTCGCGCGAACCTCCGGCGATCCGCTTGCGGTGGCCGCGACCCTCAGCAAAGAAGTGTGGGAAGTGGACCCCAATCAGCCCATCGTGAAAGTGGAAACCATGAACGACGTGATCGCGGAATCCATCTGGCGTCCGCGCTTTTCGGCGTGGGTTTTTTCGGTGCTCGGCGGATTGGCGCTGCTGCTGACGTCGGTCGGGGTCTATGGAGTGGTCGCGTACACGACACAGCTTCGAGCGCGTGAGGTCGGCATCCGGGTCGCCCTAGGCGCGACCCCAGGAGACGTAATAAGAGTAGTTTTGCGGGGCGCGATGATCCCGCTAGGCGCTGGTCTGTTGATCAGCGTAATCGCCGCGATCTCGTTATCACGTTTGCTGACAGGTCTACTCTACGAAATCCGGGCAACAGATCCATCCACCTATATCGGCGCAGGCGCGTTGCTACTGATAATCGGCCTGTCCGCCAGCATCCGTCCAGCGTGGCGAGCAGCCGTAGGCGATCCGCTCAAAGCCCTGCGCACGGAGTAGTCCGGAACCGAGCCGCGACCGCAGGAAGCGGTGGATGTTTCTGTTTCGCACGGACGCGCAACCGTCCTCTTGCCCGCGACACGTCCCTAGCTCACCGTCGCGAGCTCGTACAAATATTCAACATGCGACCGAGCCGCGCCGTCGATCCCTTGCACCTTCGGATTCGAGGACTCGATCACATAATACTCATCCGGCGCATGCGCGCCATTGCCGTGGCCGAGTCCGAAATGTCCCGCCGGTAAATTCAGCGGCTCGCCCGTGAAAACGTATCCTGGCCACGACCCCGCCAGCCGTGGCCAGAAGATCGGATCGATCCCGTTGTGCCGGTACACCGCGGCCTGCGCCTTGATCAGCGCGGAATCCTTCGGTGTTGTGGTCGGATCGTACCCGCCAGTCATGTTCACTTCGATATCGCCGAATCCGCGCTTGGCCAGATGCGCTCTCAGCTTCGCGATGGTGTCCGACGCGGTCATGTCCGGCACCAGCCGTAGATCGAGCTTCGCTGCCACCCGATGCGGCAGGATCGTCTTCCCGCCCGGTCCCGTGTACCCGCCCACGATTCCCTCGATGTTCACCGTCGGCCGTCCAGCGAGCAGTTCCAGCGATTCCAGAAAATCCACGTCATGCACCCAGTGCTCGACGCCCAGTTGCTTCTTCGTCAGCTCTTCATTCTGCTTTTGCGAAGCCGTGCGGATCAACGCTTTTTCTTCCGCGTTCAAGGGACGAACCTTGTCCATGAGTCCATCGATCGCGGGAGTATGCCCGTCCGGGCCGACCAGCGCGGCCAGCGCCTGAATCATGTGCCACGCCGGACTGTCGACGCGCGCTTCGTTGCTCGAATGAAGATCCTGCTTAGGCCCGCGATGCCATTTCTCGCCGCTCGAAACCAGCTCCACCTCGATCATGCCTTTCGCGCCCAGGTTGATGGTCACCTGCCCGTCCAGCCCCTGCATCGGCATGGGCATGAAAACACCGTTGCATTTCTTGAGCGCGGCCAGAATATCCGGCCGATGGACCACCTGGGGAAAATGGGGCGAGCCGATCTCCTCCTCGCCCTCGGCGACGAACACAAAATTCACCGGAACCTTGCGATTCGCATATTTGAACGCGTGCAGCGTAGCGAGAAACGTCGCTTCCGGTCCCTTCTGGTTCACGGCGCCGCGCCCGATCAGAAGTTTTCCTACGCCGGGACGATCGACCAGCGCGGCCTCAAACGGCGGCGAAGTCCATTCCGCCGGGTCCGCTTGCTTCACGTCGTACATGTAGTAAATGCCGACGGTTCGCGGCGCCCCGGCGTCAAGCGTCGCGAAAACTCCGGGATGTCCATCGGTCGGAACCTTGGTCACCGTGCTGAATCCCGCCTCGCGCAACATGCGCATCATCAGATCGCAGCCTTCCGTCATCCCGCGATTCTCGGCGGCGATGGACGGTTGCCGGATCCAATTCTGGAGCCGCTGCACCGCTTCATCGTGATGCTTTTCGATTTCGGCGTTGATGGCCTTCACATCGGCGTCGGCAGCATTGGCCCGGCGCGTCGAAACCAGCGCTGCTGCCGCGACGCTGCGTTGAAGAAAGGTCCGGCGATTGATCATAGCGTTGATTATCGCACCGGCGTCGGAACCGGCTTTATCTCCGGAAGCTTGATCGAACCGCCCGCCGCCGGCAGATCGATGACGATCAGCCGGTTCAGAGCCTCAATCGCAGCGGTCGCATCTTCTTTCGCCCATTCGAGCTGGCGTAGTTGCGCCGCCGTAGGCAATCCATCGTAGCTATCCATCGCGTTCTGAAGGCCGCCGGCCGCGGTCATCGCGCGGTCGATCTGGCCTTGCGCCTGATTTAGTTGACTGGAGATTTTGTCGATCGCCGCCACTCCGGCCTTCCCCGAATCGCCGCCAGCCGCGTAAAATTGCCGCAGTGCGGTCATCTGCTCGCTCAATGATTGCGCCGTATCGCGTGCGACCCCCAACTGCTGCTCAAGGGTATAAGCGCTCATGATTGCCGTATGACGAATGTTCCGGTCCGCGTCCGAAATTGTGAAATGAGGATCGGGCAGCACCGTCACATCTCCCGTCAATACACCGGAGCCGGCCGGCGCAACCGAAATGGCGTACCTGCCCGGCAGGACGACAGGACCGCCGCCGCGGCCTCCACGTCCGCCACCACCGCCTCCGGGAATCACGCCCGACGGACCGATCACAGGAGCCGCTTGCGGCGGTGTCTCACCCACAGCATCGCCACGTCCGTTGCCGGCAGCTGCACAGTTCGCCATCGGAGGCGGACCTTTCACCGGATTCGGCGGATCCAGATGAAGATCCCAACACGCGCGATTCATTCCCACCTGGGCCGGCCCGCGCAGCGTGCGAATCGCCTTGCCCGCCGCATCGGAAATAGAAATTTGAATGCCGTTCGGGGCAGCCTTCGGCAGATAGTAGGTCAGAACAGCGCCGGCCGCCGGATTCGGCGCAAAAAATTCACCGTAACCGAACCAGAACTGGCCCTGGTACAACACTTCGTGATGCACCGGGGGCACGGGAAACAGGAGTCCATTGCCGCTCAAAACCTGCGACGTTAATTGAGCTAGCGGTTCGAAATGATCCAACACCCAGATCCCGCGTCCATGGGTCCCGAGCACCAGCGCATTCGCTCGCTCCTGAAACGCCAGGTCGTAAACCGGGACCGGCGGCAGATTCGTATCAAGCGTAGTCCAGTGCGCGCCGCGATCGAAAGTCGCATACACGCCTTCTTCCATCGCCACCACCAGCAGGTCCGCATTCACGGGATGTTCGCGGATGCGATGAACCGAGGTCTTCGGCAAGCCGTCGGTGATCGCGCGCCAAGTCTTCCCATAATCCTCGCTCACGAACACGTAGGGGTTGTAATCGTCGTTGAAATGCCCGTCGACGGTCAGATAGACTCGCGACGCGGAATATTTCGATGCCACGATCCCACTGATATTCAGCATCGGCGGCAGTCCGCGAACATTTGCCGTCAGATTGGTCCAGTGCTCCCCGCCGTCGCGAGTCATCTGAATCGTGCCGTCGTCCGCGCCTGTATACAGCAGATTCTTGTCGAGCGGCGATTCCGCGATCACGGTCAGCGCGCTGAAATTCGACTGTCCGTCATGTCTCGACAGAGCGCCCGGCGGCACCACTCCGCCCATCATCTCCAGCTTGTCCCGGTCGATATGCCCGGTCAGATCGGGGCTGATCGCTTTCCAATGCACGCCGCGATCATCCGATCGGAACACAATGTTCGCGCCTGTATAAATCGTGTCGGGAGTAAAGGTCGACACGATCAAGGGAGTGGTCCAATACCACCGATAAGCAGGCGCGCCCGGAGCCGGTTTCGTGTCGGGCTGCACCGGCCCGATCGACTGGCGCTCCATTGTCACCAGATCCAGGCGGCCCGTGACTCCGTTCTGCGAGCTGACCAGCAAAGTTCGGTCGTCGCCATCGAACGCCGCATGCATCCCGTCGCCGCTGCCGACGTTGAATGCATCTTTAAACGAAATGCCGTAAGTCATGTTGGTCGCCGACGGAGTGCACCAACTGCCATTGTCTTGGAGCCCGCCGCAAACCAGGAACGGATCGGCATTGTTGACCGAAATGTTGTAGAACTGGCCCAGCGGCAGATTGATGCGGAACAGCCAGGTCTGGCCACGGTCATAGGAAATCGACACGCCGCCGTCGCCGCCGATCACCAGATGATTGGGACTCTCCGGATCGATCCACAAGACGTGATCCTCACCGTGAACTTCGCTGAAAACTTCGCGGAAATTGCGAGCTCCATCGTCGGAGATGAACACGCCGCGGTTCGATCCCATGACGTAGACGCGATTTACGTCCTTCGGATCGACATAAATGCGGCTGTAGTAGCAAGGCCGAGGGTCAAGCGCCGTCATGTGTTCCCACGTTTCACCCTGATCCATGCTGCGGAAAACGCCCCCTTGCCCGTTCGTGCCGCCGCCACGCCCGCCTCGGCCTCCACGACCGGCTGGCGCTGCTGGCGCCTGGACCTCGCCTCGACCCGCAGGTTGTGGATCAGCCTCGACAATCGCGTAGACAATGCGATTATCGCCCTGAAAAATCGAAAGCCCGATGCGGCCCTTGTCTCCGCGCGGCAGGCCGCCCTTCAGCTCCGTCCAAGTCGCGCCGCCGTCGCTGGTCCGAAAAATTCCGCTGCCCGAGCCGCCGCCATTGTATCCCCAGCCCTTGCGCTGGCGTTGATACATCGCCGCGAAGACCACGTCAGGATTCTTGGGATCCATGGCGAGGTCGATCGCGCCGGTATTTTCGTCTCGGTACAAGACCTTCTTCCACGTTTTACCGCCGTCTACAGTCTTGTATACGCCGCGATCCGCGTTCGAGCCCCACAAATGCCCGACCGCCGCGACATAGACGATGTTCGGATCCGACGGATGAATAATAATCTTGCCGATATGGCGCGTATCGTCGAGCCTCATTTTCTTCCACGTCGCCCCGCCGTCGATCGATTTGTAAATCCCGTCGCCCCAGGAAGAGCTTTGCCGGTTATCCGCCTCGCCGGTTCCGACCCACACAATCGCCGGATTCGACGGCGCGACAGCAATCGCCCCCGTCGACATCATCCCTCCGGCTTGATCGAAAACCGGAGCGAAAGAGATTCCCGAGTTGACACTCTTGAAAACTCCGCCCGTAGTGCTCGCGACGAAAATCTGATCGGCTTGACCAGGCGTCTTCGCGATCGCCAGATCCGCGATTCGTCCGCCCGTGGCCGCCGGACCAATGCTGCGCCATTGCAGACCTTCGAGCATGGCTGGGTTCACCTGCCCGAACAAACCAACGGCAGCGATGAAAAACGTGAAACTTCTGACGATTTTCCCGGTAGCAATCATGGAGTCCATGATAAAAGAGCGTACGCTCCGCTGCACGGCGCGAAAAATCTGGACCTCCACGCGCGTTTGTGCGTATTCGTAACTAAGCCTCATGAATACGACGACACAACTCCGGCAGATCGCGCGCAGGTTGAGGCGATCTCCCCTGTTCACCGCGATTACTTTGATCACTCTGGCCATCGGCATCGGCGCGAACACTGCGATCTTCAGTGTGATCGAAGGGGTCTTGTTGAAGCCTCTGCCCTACCCGCATCCTGAACAATTGATTGGAGTTTGGCACACCGCCCCGGGCGTGAACATCACGCAGTTGAACATGTCCCCGTCCATGTATTTCATCTATCGGGAACAGGGCCAGACGTTTCAGGACGTAGGGATTTGGGACAACGGCTCTGCAAGCGTGACTGGCGTAGCCGAGCCGGAGCAGGTGCCGGTGTTGCACGTCACCGATGGCATCCTGCCGATACTGGGCATTCCTCCCGTGATCGGTCGCTGGTTTTCGCGTGCTGACGATCGTCCGCAAGGCGCCGAAACCGTGATGCTGACCTACGGATACTGGCGCGGCCGCTTCGGCGGCGACCCTTCCGTGATCGGCCGCCGGATCGTTGTAGATGGAACAGCGCGGGAAGTGATCGGCGTGCTGCCGGAGAATTTCCGGTTTCTGGATTTGAAACTGTCGTTGGTACTGCCGTTCCGGCTCAACCGCAATGAAGTGCGGTTAGGCAATTTCAGCTATCAAGGCATCGCGCGTTTGAAACCCGGAGTCACCTTGGAGCAGGCGAGTGCCGATGTCGCCCGTCTGCTTCCGATCTCGTTTCAAAGCTTTCCCGCGCCCGAGGGATTCAGCATGCAAATGTTCGAAAAGGCGCGAATCGCTCCGCGCTTGCAGCCGCTCAAACAGGATCTGGTCGGCGATATCGGCAACGTGCTTTGGGTCTTGATGGGCACCATCGGGATGGTGCTGTTAATCGCGTGCGCCAACGTCGCGAATCTGTTGCTGGTCCGGGCCGAAGGGCGGCAGCAGGAACTTGCCGTCCGCGCCGCGCTCGGCGCAGGATGGGGACAAATCGCACGGGAATTGCTGCTGGAAAGCGTCGCGCTCGGGGTAGCGGGCGGCGTGCCGGGTTTAGGTCTGGCCTATGCGGCGCTGCGCCTGCTGGTCACGATGCGCCCCGCCAACCTGCCGCGCCTGGACGAAATCTCCATCGATCCGTGGGTGCTCCTGTTTGCGCTCGCGATCTCGCTGGTTGCCGGCGCGCTATTCGGTCTGATTCCCGTGTTCAAGTATGCGACTCCGCATGTTTCAAGCGGCCTGCGCAGCAGCGGGCGCAATACCAGCCAAAGCCGCGAACGGCATCGCGCGCGGAGCGTGCTGGTAGTGGTGCAAGTCGGGCTGGCTCTGGTTCTTCTGATCAGCTCAGGACTGATGATCCGGACGTTCCAAGCTCTGAAACACGTTCAGCCTGGATTTACGGACCCGGAACGAATCCAAACTTTGCGGATTTCGATTCCAAACGGGCAGGTTCGCGAGCCGGATCGCGTGGTGCGAATGCAGCAGGACATGCTCGACAAAATCGTCGCGATTCCGGGAGTCTCCTCTGTCGGTTTCATGAGCACCATTCCTCTCGATAGCGACGGCTGGCACGATCCCGTGTACGCCGAAGGCCACGACTACGCGCAGGGCGAGCTTCCCCCGCTGCGTCGATACAAATTCGTGTCTCCGGGGCTGTTCAAAACCATGGGAACGCCGATGGTCGCCGGCCGCGAATTGACCTGGGACGATGCCTACAACAAAAGGGAAGTGGTGGTGGTTTCAGAAAACATGGCGCGCGAGTTGTGGCACGATCCAGCCGCCGCCATCGGAAAACGGATTCGCCAGACGCCCAAGACTGCCTGGTTCGAAGTGGTGGGCGTGGTCTCCGACGGGCGCGACGATGGAATCGATCGAAAGGCGCCGACCATCGTTTACTGGCCGCTCCTGTTCAAGCAAGACGTTGACAACCTCAATGTGATGCGGACCGTCGCGTTTGCGGTTCGAAGCAGCCAGGCGGGTTCGGAAGGCTTGATTAAGGAGATCCGGCAGGCGATCTGGTCGGTGAACTCCAATCTTCCTCTGTCCGGCGTTCGAACCATGGCGGACGTCTATAACAAGTCGCTGGCGCGGACATCGTTCACGCTGGTGATGCTGGCGCTGGCCGGCGGAATGGCGCTGCTGCTAGGTGTAGTGGGCATTTACGGAGTGATTTCCTATTCGGTCTCGCAGCGAACACGCGAGATCGGGATTCGCATGGCGCTCGGCGCGCGGCAGGAAGCGCTGACGCAGATGTTCCTTCGCCATGGCCTGATGCTTGCGGCGATTGGTGTAGTCTGCGGGCTTGGCGCGGCCGTGGCCTTGATGCGGGTAATGTCCGCTCTGTTATTTCAGGTGAGCTTTGTCGATCCGCTGACGTATGCCGCGGTATCTCTCGGTCTGGTGATTGCGGCCGCCGTCGCCAGCTACTTGCCGGCTCGTAAAGCGACCTCGGTTGACCCTGTCAATGCTCTACGCGCGGAATAGCGGTCGCTTCTGGATGGGATGGAATCGCCGGACCGGGATCGCCGATGCCTACGGTAGGCCGCGGCGGCGGAGGCGGATCGCTGAGCGCTTCATCTGAATCTGCGGTGATTTTCCGTATCCTGATGGTCTGGTAATCCGAGCAGGCCGCCGGCGCCGTGAAGCGGATCACGCGATGTGCGCCCGGCAGGATGAAATGCAGTCCCCACACACCGTCCCCGATGCGACGTTTCATCCGGTCCGCGAATTCGATCATCACGTAGACGGAGTCGATCGTGTACGGGCACGTGTTGACCCAACTGGCCCAGTAATGCTCTGAGTCCATTTTGGTCATGTAGCTGACTTTGAAGCAGTCGGAAATCTTCGTCTCCGCATAGCTGAAAGCGCTCGAGAGCAGGAGCGCGGCGACTAGGTGTTTCATCTTAGTCCTTACTTCGGCCAAAATGAGGAAACCTATAGAGTCTCACAAAAAAAACATGTTTGGGGATCAGTGTTTGACGCCGGGCAGCGATTGAACTGTTGTATTGGTCAGGGCGCCCCCTGAAAATTCGGTCTTCTCGCCGGGATGCTTGCCTGGTGCGGGCAGCAGCCGCGCCGCCAGAGGCTTGTTCCATCGGTACGCCAGCCACGCGACATCGCCCAGAATCCGGCTGATCTGCTCTTCTGTAACGTCGCCGGGCAGCGGAACGGTATCGACGCCCCCCGCGCATACCGCCGAATACGCCAGAATCGAATCGAGACTGTAAGTCCCCTCTGCCCACCGGCGTGCGAGCAGATTGTCCTCCATCACGGGAAGCATCAGGCCGGAGTATCCGGTTCGCTTTACCGGAGTCGACTGGACCGCGCGCGTAATAATGCCCGAAGCCGTCAGCGTGCCGCTGGATCCAAAGGGCGCGCCGGTGAACGCTTCGATCGCTCCCGCAATGGAGTTGTCTTTCAACGGCGCCGGTGTCGCGTCGATGCCTTCGTAAGTCCACCCTGTGCTGGATGCGATCTGCGTCGCGACCGCCTCAATTTCTTTCGTGTACTTAGAAAGCGTCTCCGACAAATGCTGCTCGGCTTCTCGCGGATCGTGATACTGTGCGAAAACGCGGGCAACCACGTCGGCGCCTTCCATCGCGATTGCGAAGGCATGTCCTTTCCCCAGATGATAGGAACCGGGATAATACGGTCCGTACGGTTTCATCATGGCGATGGCCGCAAAGTTGAAATTTCCGTCGCCGTGCGGGCTGCGCTCGGATACCTGCTTGATTAGTTTGGCGGCTTCGCGGATGGCGCGCCAGTGAATCCCGTGTTCGTCCGCAATGACCAGATTCGCGTTGACGCTGATTGCCGACAAAACATCGGTGAGCAGTCCAACCGGCGCCGTGTCATCGTCATCGTTGATCATGGCGGAAGCGATGTTCAGACCCGTCCGCCCCTTGGAGGAAGCCTCTCTGAGATTGCGAATCAACGCGACGGCATCCTCCGTCTTCATGCCCTTGGTGAAACGCGGGAACGGCTGAGTGGTGATGCGTCCGCCCGCGCCTTCGAAGCCGGCGTGGTTCAAAGCATCCTTCGCACCGGCCAGAAACTTCTGCGTCTCCTCTATCTTCGCGGCATAGTTGTTCGCATCGACTTCAATGAATGCGGTAACGGCGCGAATTCTGGGACGAGGTTCGGCGCCGTAAGCCAGCGCAGTGAGGGACAGGGCCAGCAGCGTTCTTCGCATGCCTCTGGTTATATCACGGCGTCACCGACGCGAAAGCTCGGGTATGCTTGAAAGGCGTAGATTTTATGGCCCACACGATCGAAGAGAAAAAGAAACTGCTGAATCGCGTCCGGCGCGTAAAGGGGCAAGTGGAAGCCATCGAACGCGCGCTCGATCAGGAAGCCGAGTGCTCCGAGATCCTGCACACCATCTCCGCGTGCCGTGGCGCGATGGATTCCCTGATGGCGGAAGTAATCGAGGGCCATATCCGGCTCCACGTTCTCGACCCGAACGTCAAGACGACTGCCGAGCAGACGCGCGCCGCGGACGATCTGGTGAATGCGCTGCGCACATATCTCAAATAGTCGTGCTACAGTTGAGGAGTCCGCTGATATTTGGCATGCTCGATAGTCCGGTTCACTCGCCCTTCTCCGATCTGCCCCGATTCACCGCTGTTTAACTTCAGAAAGACAATTAAGGAAATGAAAAACATATTTGTAGGGAATCTCAGCTTTTCGGCAACGGAAGATGCGGTTCGATCGATGTTCCAATCCTATGGAACCATTGAGCGCGTAAGTCTGGTCACTGACCGGAACACGGGCCAGGCCCGCGGATTTGGATTCGTGGAAATGACTAATGACGCCGAAGCTGAGCGTGCCATCGCTGAGCTGAACGGCCGGGAACTGGACGGCAGAGCCCTGAACGTCAACGAAGCACGCCCGAAGGAAGATCGCGGTTCGGGCGGCGGTGGCTATCGCGGCAAGAGCGGTGGCGGACAAAGCCGCAACAACAACCGCTGGTAACCACTTCGTAGTAATCGGATGTCTGGCGCGCCCGGAGGGACTCGAACCCCCGGCCTACTGGTTCGAAGCCAGTTGCTCTATCCGGCTGAGCTACGGGCGCGCGACATCCTCATCGTATCATTAGTTACGTGACCAAAGCTCCGTACACCGAAGTCGAAGTAAAACTTCGCTTCGCCGCGCCGGCAAGCGCCGCGCAATCGTTGATCGAGAGTCGCGGCTACCACCTGGTGGAACCGCGGATCCTCGAATCCGATCAGCTGTTCGACCGGCAAGACAGTGAGCTGCGCCGGTCCGATCAACTCCTGCGTCTTCGGAAAACGGGTGCGCGGGCGATGGTCACTTACAAAGGCCCGGGTCAACGCGGACGCCATAAAAGCCGCGAGGAAATCGAATTCGACGTTTCGGACGCGTTCGCGCTTACCGAAGTACTGGAGCGATTGGGCTATGCGCCGCGATTTCGCTACGAAAAGTATCGATCCAAGTTCGCCGCGCCCGGCGAGCCCGGGTTCATTACCATCGATGAGACGCCGATCGGCGTATTTTTGGAACTGGAAGGTTTACCCGATTGGATCGACGCAACCGCCGCGCGACTAGGCTTCTCGACGGCAGAGTACTTGACCTCGAGCTACTCCTCTTTGTATGCGGAGTACATTCGCTCTAACCCAAATGCGCCGTGCGATATGATCTTCGCTGAGACGCCATCGTAGAACCTTAGGAAAAGAATCGTAGTACGTCAAAATCTATTGCTCGCGAAAATGGCGGATGATATCATTCCAGTAGTTCACGAGAAGTCTAACTGAAAGGAGGCGAGCCAATGATCGAATTAATGGCGACCGTGGTTATCACAGCCGGCTCCGTCCTTCTGTTCGGTTACTGGTTCCGCTACACCTGCTTGCTGATTCTGAGCGCGAGGACTACGCGCGATTACGCCGCATCTGTCGCCATGGCCAATCAGCTCAACTTCCCGGCGGTGCAGGCGATGCTGCGCGACACCAATGTTGCAGATCTGGATCGTCTGAAGGATTCGCTGGATCGCGATTACAAGGTTCTCACTTATCTGCTGAAGCACGCCGCGAATCCCAGCAAGGGCGACGACGCGATCGAAAAGCATATGCTCGAGATCGATTACCGGATGATGCGGGCGTGGTATTCGGTCAGCCGGCGCTTCTCGCCTGCTGCGGCGATGCGGGCGCTGGATGAAATGTCGGTGGTGGTGGCCCACTTCGCGAACTCGATGGGCGAGCGCGCTGCTGCCGGCGCCGCGGCCTAATTCCTCTAAATTTAACCGTCAGTTGTCGGAACCTGCCAGCGGCCGCTTTGCAATTCCAGAGTATTGAAATTCTCGCCCAGGTACACGCGGCGGACTTCCGGATCATTGCCGAGGGCTTCCGGCGACCCCGAACGAAAGATCCGGCCGTTGTTGATGATATAGGCCCGATCCACCACCGCCAGCGTTTCCCGCACGTTGTGATCCGTCACCAGAATGCCGATTCCGGCGCGCTTCAGGTCGAAAATGATTTTTTGAAGCTCCAGCACCTGAATCGGATCGATGCCGGAGAACGGCTCATCGAGCAATAGGAAGCTCGGCTCGATTACCAGGCTGCGCGCGATCTCCACGCGACGCCGCTCGCCGCCCGAAAGCACGTAGCCTTTGCTCTGGCGGACCTGCTCCAGGCCAAGCTGCTCGATCAAGCGATTCATCCGCTCCCGACGCTCCCGCCGGTTCAGCGGCAGCGTCTGGAGGATCGCCATCAGGTTATCCTCCACCGACAGCTTGCGGAATACCGACGCTTCCTGGGGCAGGTAACTGATGCCTTTGCGTGCCCGCTGGTACATCGCCAGAGCCGTGATGTCGAGATCGTCCAGCATCACGCGGCCGGAATCCGGCGTGATCAGCCCGACGATCATGTAAAATGAGGTCGTCTTGCCCGCACCGTTCGGGCCCAGCAGTCCTACCACTTCGCCCTGCTTTACCCACACCGACACGTTGTCGACAACCTTGCGGCCGCGATAAGCCTTGGTGATTTCGGTGGTCCGGAGGGTGCGCACGAAACTATTTCTTTTTGCGGATAATGCTTTTAGACGGGTTGGTCTTGTCCACTCCGTCAACGATGAGCCTATCATCGTTGGCAAACCAGGTCAATTGCTTGCCACGCGTCTGCCCTTTCACTGTATCCACTAATAACGGCTGTCCGTCTTTGAGGATTACTTTTTCCTCGTCCGCATAGTATTCCGCGTGTTCGGAAGAGCCGGTACGGGTCCGCTTAAGTTTCTCTGACGTGCTGACGATCTTCACCGTTCCATCCGAGAAGGCTTTATCGAGAGAAGAATCTTCATCGGCGTCCTTTAGGAACGCCCGGATCTGTTTCGCGGTGATGGTCATGTCGGGGCGCTTCAACACCACGCCGCCGGTGTAGTCGACCACGCGGGTTTCTTCCTGGTAAACCATGTGGGGCGCGGTAACGATAGTGAAAATCGGCGCGACCGGCGGCTTCGTTTGAGGAACCTCATCGTCGTCTTTCGCCTTATCTTTGTCTACAAACTGGCTCTTGACCTTGCCATCTGCTGACATCACCTGCCCGTCGCGATCAATGTCCAGCCGGTCCGCTTCCACGCGATTGGCGCCCTGCCAGGCCACTGCGTTGCCTTCATAATGAATCTTCTGGTTGTTGTCGGTGGACGTCATGTGTTGCGCGCGAGCCTGCATCACCTCGTCGGTGGAAAGCATGGCTGAAGAATTGCCGTTCTTGTCGGGCTGATGGGTGGAAGCCACGTGTCCGTCCGCTGTAAAATCGCCGGATTTCTGATTCATCACGATCCGGTCGGCCGTCGCCGAACCAGTCGAGTCCCAGACTCGTGCGCGGGATTCAAGCGTCATTAAGTCTTTGGTCTGCTCCAGGATCGCGCGATCGGCGCGCGCCTGGCGGTCGCCCTCCTGGTAGCGAAAATCGGTTTTCTGCTCCAGACGCGCCAGGTCGCTGGTTTTGGGATCGAAAGTGGCGAACAACTCCTTGCTCTCGGTCAGCGCCGGCGGGGGCGGCGGCTTATCGGGCTGTGGAGGCTTATCGGTACGGGTCGACGCATTGATCGTCCGGAAGCTCTGGATGCGATTTTCAGCTCCGTAGGTGATCCAGAACCTGTCGCCCTTCACGAAGCGCTTGGGTTTACCGGGCGTGTTGGGCAGAAAATCGATAGTGCCGGCGCCGGCGGTTTCGACGCTCTCGATATCCTTTCCGCCATTATGCATCTTCAGGTTGATGGTTTCGCTGCGCAAAACACGCGTTTCCGCAAGCTCCGTGTTAGGTTTCGGCAAAGGTTGGGCTTCCGCGACGCTCGATCCAGTGGCCAGCGCGCCGATCAGCGTACTATTCTTGTTGGCGGTGTCGAAGGTAAGATCCAGATGATCCGCGGTGACCGTGGTGCGCATGGACGCTGCCGTCGAAACCAGCCGGCCGTGTTGTTGCCCCAGGATGTGATTCACCACCATGCCGTCGACGAAGTCCAGCTTGAGATAGTCGGCGGCGAACTCGACTTTGCGATCGGGATCGTCGCGGACCCCGTGGCCGTTCTTGGTTTCCGCCTCGCGCACTTCGCCGTCGTCGAGGGTCACAATGGACATCTCGCCTTCCATGTTCAACGTGTCGCGCCGCAGCTTCGACCACGGAAGCAGGATGACTTTCGAGTCGCGTTCCTTGTAATAAGCTTCTCCCGATTCGATGTGCATGGGGATGGAATCTTGGGTTTTACCCCGCCAATCGAGCGAAACCTGGCTGCGAAGATGCAGCTCGCGAGTCTGCGGATCGTAATCGGCGCCTATGGCTGTTCCCCCGCCTTCAGTGCTGCCGTCCGAGCCGAACTCGAAGGAGGTTTGCCGGTCGGTGGTCGCGACGCCGGTATCGCTTTGAAAACTCACGCCCGAAGAACGAATCTTGACGATTCTTCCATGCGGCGGCCCGTCCACCGGCACGCCCATGGTGATGTCGACATCGCCATCGGAGAAGAGAGTTTTCGCGGATTCATTGAACATCGCGGACGCGCATAGTACGCGGTCAAACTTGGTTCCGTCTTTGTGGAACAGGTGCAACTCCACGTCCTTCAAGGCGATAGACGATGCGTCTTTGTTCTCGCTCATTTCCCCGGCAGTGATCGAAAAGAGCTGGAGCGTGCCGTTGCTTTTGGTGTAGGTCCATTTTTGGGAGCGGGCGTCGATACCCGCTTCGAGCGGCTTCGGCGCGACGGGGGCGTTTCGATCGGAAAACGCTTTGGTTTTTAGATAAGTAGCGCTGACCCAGGCCACGATTCCAAGAATGGCGGCGAGGAAGAGCCACCGGGTACGGCGCATAATTTTAACTTCAGGATATCAGCTAAATTGCGGCGACGAGTTTTGCGAGCAGCGCCGTCCGATCGGCAATGCGGTTAATCAGGATGCTTTCATTCACTGCGTGCGCCCCTTCGCCGACTCCGCCGAGGCCATCGAGCGTCGGCACGCCGAGCGCGGCGGTGAAATTGCCGTCGGAACCGCCTCCGGTCGATGATTCTTCGAGCGCGACACCCAATTCCGCGGCCAGAGCATTGGCCATGCGGAATAATTTGCGAACCCCCGCCGAGCGCTCCATGGGAGGGCGATTTAATCCACCCGCGATTTCTATAGTGCAGCGCGGGTCGAACGCCTTGAGCGAGCCGAAACTCTTTTCGAGATAACGCCGGTCTCGATCGCGCGGCGCGCGGATATCGATCTCGGCTCGGCATTCCGCCGGAACCACGTTGCTACGCGTGCCTCCGTGGACCACCCCCGGGCTTACGGTCACGCCGCGATCGAGCCGCGTAAATCCCGCGATTTTCTCAAGTTGCCGTGCCATCTCGACAATGGCGTTAGCGCCGTTTGAAAAATCGACTCCCGCGTGGGATGCACGGCCGCGAACCGTGATGGTGTAGTCGCCCACGCCTTTGCGCGCGGTCTTCAGTTTCCCTTCGAGACCAGTGCCCGGTTCGAGCACCAGCACCGCGGCGCTCGATCGCGCAGCTTCCTCGGTCAGCGGGCGCGAGGATTCGCTGCCCACTTCCTCATCCGAATTCACCTGCATGACGACCTTGCGCGCGACGGGAATTTCCAGATCGCGCAGAGCGCGCATCGCGAAAACAAAAAAAACGATCCCCGATTTCATGTCGAGCACCCCCGGACCCCACAGCCTTCCACGTCCTTCCCGAAACGGCATCGATTTCAGCGTGCCCAGCGTCCATACGGTGTCTGAGTGTCCCAGGGCGAGAATCTGCCCGTCCTTTCTCTTCGTGCCCGGCAAAGTGAACTCGAATCGCGCCTGTTTTCCGTAGGCGCCTCCGGGGAAAGTCCGCACACGCGCGATATCGCCGATTCGGGCTGCAAGCAAATCCACGAATCGGTTGACGCTGGGCGGATGATCGCTGGGCGATTCGCATTCCACCAGCTCGCGAATTAACGTGATGATGTCTTTTTGTTTTTGCTTCGCATAGCGAAGGGCACGGTCCATGGTTGTTATAATAACGAGACTCATGCCAGTGATGGACATTCAGGGGATTCGCGAGATCCTTCCTCATCGATACCCGTTTCTGCTGGTGGATCGCATCGAGGAACTGGAGCCGGAGCGGATCGTCGGAATCAAGAACGTCACCATCAATGAGCCGTTTTTTAATGGACATTTTCCCGAATTTCCAGTGATGCCCGGTGTGCTGATCGTCGAGTCCATGGCGCAGGTCGCGGGCGTGCTGGTGCTGAGCCAGATCGAAGATCGCAAGAAGAAACTGGTGCTGCTGGCGTCCATCGAAGAGGCAAAATTTCGCAAGCCGGTGCGGCCCGGCGATCAGTTGCGCATTGAAATGAAAGTGGTCAAGCGCAAGGCAAGCATCGCGAAGATGTCCGGCGTAGCGACCGTGGACGGCGTTGTAGTGGCGGAGGCGACCATGCTCTGCAAGCTCGCCGACCGGACCGACGGGTAGCGATGGCGATTCATCCGACCGCGATCGTCGACTCCGGCGCTCGCATCGCGGACACTGCGGAAATCGGCCCCTACTCGATTATCGGACCCGAAGTTTCCATCGGCGCCGGCACGCGCGTGATGGCGCATGTGTTCATGGACGGACATCTGGAAGTCGGCGAAGACAACGTTTTCTTTCCCTATTCCACCGTCGGCGTAGCTTCGCAGGATTTGAAATATCGCGGCGAACCGTCTGAAACGCGCATCGGCAATCGCAATCAGATCCGGGAGTTTGTGACCATTCATCGCGGAACCGAAGGCGGAGGAATGCTCACGTCCGTGGGCGACGATAATCTGGTGATGGCGTATGTGCACCTGGCGCACGATGCGCGCGTCGGCAGCCATACCGTGATCTCGCACGCGGCCACGCTGGGCGGCCACGTGATGGTGGAGGATTGGGCCATTGTTGGTGCGTCCAGCGGTGTGCATCAGTTTTGCCGCATCGGCCGGCACGCGTTCATCGGCGGCTACAGCGTCATCACGCAGGATGTCCTGCCGTTTTCAAACACGGTAACGGCGCGCGAAGCGAAAGTCTTCGGCGCGAATGCCACCGGCCTCAAGCGGCGCGGCTTCTCCTCCGCAACCATCGACGCTCTGCACAAGGCGTTTCGTCTTCTGACCCACAGCGGTCTGAATACGACCCAGGCGCTGGATCGCATCGCCTCTGAAATCGAGCCTTCTCCGGAACTGGCCGAGCTGGTCGCGTTCATTCGCAGCGCCGAACGCGGCTTCGTAAAGTAATGCCGTACGGACTCATCGCCGGCAATGGCCGATTCCCGGTGCTGGCGCTCGAAGCCGCACGCAAGGCGGGGCTCGAAGTGGTGGCGATCGGAATCAAAGAAGAAGCTTCGCGCGAAATCGAGCCGCTGGCGTCGAAGGTTCACTGGATTTCTTTGGGTCAGCTATCCAGGCTGATCGAGATTTGCCACCAGGAACACATCACGCAGGTGATGATGTGCGGGCAGGTGAAGCACGCCAGGATTTTTTCGTCCATCGTGCCGGATTGGCGGCTGGTGAAACTGCTGGCGTCGATCGAGACGAAGAATACGGAGGGCCTGATCGGCGGCATCGCGCGCGTGTTGAAGGACGAAGGCATCGAACTGGTCGATTCCACTTTGCTGCTCAAGGATCTTCTCGCTCCCGAAGGGGTGTTGACGCGCCGCAAGCCGACGGCCGAAGAGACGCGCGACCTCGATTACGGCCGCAAGATTGCGAGCGCGCTGGCGGATCTCGATCTGGGCCAAAGCGTGGCGATCGCGGAGCGCGCCTGCGTCGCGGTCGAGGCCATGGAAGGAACTGATGCGATGCTGCGCAGGGCTGCGATGCTGGTGGACGGCAAGCCCCTGCGGCTCGTGAAGGCGTCGCGCCGGCGCAAGCATCTGCTGTTCGACGTCCCGGTGGTGGGTCCACAGACCATCGCGGTAATGAGGGAAACGGGTACGACTGCGCTTGCGATCGATGCGGGTCGCACTCTAATGATCGATCGCCAGGATTTGATCGCGCGCGCCGATGAAGCGCAGATCGCGATTATCGCTTATGAGCCCTAGCCGACCCGATCCGCTAATACTCGCACGTGATTGTCGCGAACTTCGACATATCCGCCTGTGACGTTATAGCTGTCGGTGCGGCCGCCGGAGGTGATGGAAAGCTCGCCCTGGCCGAGCTCGCTGAGCAACGCGGCGTGGCCAGGGAGGATGCCCATATAGCCATCCTTGCCCGGAATCTGCGCGCTTTCGGCCGCCTGCTTGATGATCAGCTTTTCCGGAGTCGCGATTTCGATCTCGAAAGTATCCGCCATCGCGTTTTACTGAGCCTTCTTCATCGTCTCCCAAGTCTCGAGCACGTCGTCGATGGAGCCTTGCATGTAGAAAGCCTGCTCCGGAATCTCGTCGTGCTTGCCTTCCACCACTTCCTTGAAGCTGCGCACCGTATCGGCGACTTTGACGTACTTGCCTTTGCGGCCCGTGAACGCTTCGGCCACGTTGAACGGCTGCGACAGAAACTTCTGGATTTTGCGGGCGCGCGCCACAGCGAGCTTGTCATCGTCCGACAATTCGTCGACGCCCAGAATCGCGATGATGTCCTGCAAGTCTTTATAGCGCTGCAAGGTCAGCTTGACAGCCTGCGCGACGTCGTAATGCTCCTGCCCGATCACGCGCGGATCGAGAATGCGCGAGGTGGAAGCCAGAGGATCGACCGCGGGATAAATCCCCAACTCCGAAATGGATCGGGAAAGATTGGTGGTCGCGTCCAGGTGCGCGAAGGTGGTTGCCGGGGCGGGATCGGTGTAGTCGTCGGCGGGCACGTAAATCGCCTGCACGGACGTGATCGATCCGGATTTGGTTGAAGTGATGCGCTCCTGCAAGTCGCCCATCTCGCTGGCGAGATTGGGCTGATAGCCCACCGCGCTCGGCATGCGGCCCAGCAGCGCCGAAACTTCCGAACCAGCCTGCGTGAAGCGGAAAATATTATCGATGAACAGCAGCACGTCCTGATTTTCTTCGTCGCGGAAATATTCTGCGACGGTCAGGGCCGTCAGCGCGACGCGAAGACGCGCTCCGGGCGGCTCCGTCATCTGCCCGTAGATCAATGCGCACTTCGATTTTCTCCAATCGTGCGGGTCGATCACGTGGGATTCCTGGAATTCCAGCCACAGATCGTTTCCCTCGCGCGTGCGCTCGCCCACGCCGGCGAACACGGAAACGCCGCCGTGCTTGGTGGCCAGGTTGCTGATCAGTTCCTGAATGATGACGGTCTTGCCGACGCCCGCGCCTCCGAACAACCCGATCTTTCCGCCGCGCAGATACGGCTCCAGCAGATCCACCACCTTGATGCCGGTCTCGAACATCTGCAACTCGGTCGACTGTTCTTCGAATGTCGGCGCCGGGCGGTGAATCGGATAACGCTTCTCGGTCAGGACCGGACCCATCTTGTCCACCGGCTCACCGATCACGTTCAGCACGCGCCCCAGGGTCTGTTTACCGACGGGAACGGTCACCGGCTCGCCCAGGCTTTCGGCGGTCATGCCGCGAACCAGACCGTCGGTGGGTTGCAGGGCGATAGTGCGCACCCGGCTCTCGCCGATGTGCTGAGCGACCTCGCAAATGATATCGATCGGGTCCGGTACGTCGAAGCCCGCGCTGGTGATGCGGATTGCGGTGCGGATCACCGGAATCTGACCCTCGGGAAATTCAATGTCAACGGCCGGTCCGGCCACCTGAATGACTTTTCCAACAATCATAAGAATCCTCGTTCGTCTAATCTAATGCCGCGGCGCCGCTTACGATCTCAATGATTTCGCGCGTGATGCTGGCCTGGCGGACGCGATTCATGAATAGCGTCAACCGGTCGATCACGTCGGAAGCGTTCGAAGTCGCCGCGTCCATGGCCGTCATGCGGGCCGCATGCTCAGCCGCGATCGATTCGAGCAGCGCGCGAAAAATCTGCACCTTCACGTAGCGTGGCAGCAAGCTGCCAAGCAACTCCGCGGGCGGTTGTTCGTAAATATAGTCGACCGTCGTGCTTACTTTCGGAACTTCGATCGGCAGCAGGCGCATGGAGGTGAGCTTGGAAGCAATAACGCTCTTGAACTCGTTTCCGAACAGATATACCGCATCGACTTCCGCTCTCGAAAAGCGGCCGATGATCGATTCGGCGATCTGCTCGGCGTCCCCGTATTTGACCTGCCGGAACAGACCGATGTGTTCGCCGTGAATTTTCGCGCCGCGGCGGCGGAAAAAGTCGCGCCCTTTTTTCCCGATCAGCTCGAAGCTGATTTCGTTACCGGGATGCTCCTCGACAAAGCGCTGGGCCAGCCGGATCAGATTGGCATTGAATCCGCCCGCGAGACCGCTGTCGGCCGTCACTACGATCAGCAAAATACGTTTCTCCGGCCTGACGGCAAGCAGCGGATTCTCATCCGCATCGGCCTGCCCCGCCGCTTCGGCGACGTTCGACAGCATCCTTTGCAGAATGTTCGCGTAGGGACGCGCCGCAATCGCGCGATCCTGCGCGCGGCGCAGCTTCGCGGCCGAAACCATCTTCATGGCCTTGGTGATCTGCTGCGTGTTCTTGACCGAGCGGATGCGCCGCCGGAGATCGATCAGGCTCGGCATCTATTTCAGCTTGTGCTCCTGAACGAAGCGGTCCTTGCACTCCTTGATGGCGGTGGTCATCTTCGCCTTCAGATCGTCGTCGAGATTTTTCTTCTCGCGGATGGTCGATAGCAAAGCCGGATGCGCGTTTTCGACGAAACGATATAGAGCTTCTTCGAACGGACGGCACTGTTCGACCGGCAGGTCGTCCAGAAATCCGTTGGTGCCGGCGTAAATGATGAGAACCTGTTTTTCCACCGGGAGCGGCGAATACTGGCCCTGCTTCAGGATCTCGACCATTCTGCTGCCGCGGGTCAACTGCGCCGCCGAAGCTTTGTCGAGTTCGGAGCCGAAGGAGGCAAACGCCGCCAGAGCGCGATACTGGGCGAGATCGAGGCGCAGGCTTCCTGCTACCTGGCGCATGGCTTTGATTTGCGCGTTACCGCCGACGCGGCTTACCGAAATACCGACGTCGATGGCCGGCCGTACGTTCGAGTTGAACAAGTCCGTGATGAGATAGATCTGGCCGTCGGTGATGGAGATTACGTTGGTCGGGATGTAGGCCGAAACGTCGCCCGCCTGCGTTTCGATGAACGGCAGCGACGTCAGCGATCCGCCGCCCAATTCATTCGATAGCTTCGCAGCGCGCTCCAACAGCCGGCTGTGGAGATAGAATACGTCGCCGGGATAAGCCTCGCGCCCGGGAGGACGCCTTAGCAGCAGCGAAATTTCGCGATAAGCGGCGGCATGCTTCGAAAGATCGTCGTAAATGGTCAGGGCATGGCGGTTGCTGTCGCGGAAATATTCGCCGATGGCGCAACCCGAATAGGGCGCCAGATATTGCATCGGCGCGGGATCGGATGCGGTGGCAGCCACCACGATGGTATAGTCCATGGCGCCGTAATCTTCCAGTGTCTTCACCACCTGCGCCACGGTCGAGCGTTTCTGCCCGATCGCGACGTAGATGCAAATCACGTCGCCGCCCTTTTGATTCAGAATCGTGTCGATGGCAACCGTCGTCTTCCCGGTCTGCCGGTCCCCGATCACCAGCTCGCGCTGCCCGCGGCCGATGGGGATCATCGCGTCGATGGCTTTGATGCCGGTTTGTAGCGGCTCCTTCACGGGTTGCCGGTCAACCACGCCAGGCGCGATCCGCTCAATCTGGTTGTATTTCTTGACCTCGATGGGGCCCTTGCCGTCGATAGGCATGCCGAGGGCGTCGACAACGCGCCCGATCATCGCCTCGCCCACGCCGATCGACATGATGCGGCCGGTGCGGCGCACTTCATCGCCTTCTTTAATTCCGGAATAGTCACCGAGCAGGACCGCGCCGACGTCCTCTTCTTCCAGGTTGAGCGCGATTCCGGAAACGTCCTGGCTGAACTGGATCAGCTCGCCCGCCATCACGTTTTCCAGGCCGTAAATACGCGCGATTCCGTCGCCCACCGAAATCACCGAGCCGGTTTCGGCAACATCCACCGCCCGCTCATAATTTTCAATTTCTTCGCGCAGCACGCGCGAGATTTCATCCGCCCGAATGGTTGACATCCGCTACCCTCTCCCCAATTTCACGCGTAATCGTTCCAATTGTCCTCTGACGCTGCCGTCATATAGTTTCGATCCGACGCGAGCCACCACGCCTCCGATCAGCGCTGGCTCGATCGAGAACGTCAGCTTCGCTTTCTTGCCGGAAAGCCGCGAAAGCTCGACTTCCAGACTGGATTTTTGCGCTCCGCTCAATTCCGTTGCGCTCGAAACGCCGGCGCGTACGAAGCCCAGCCGCTCATCGAGCAGCGCGTCAAACTCGTCCACAATCGCCTTCAATTGATGGATGCGGCGATGGTCGATCACCACGAACAGAAAATTTCGCACCGCTCTGGAGACGCCCATCGGCTCGATCAGCCGTCCGACCACCGCCCGTTTTCGGGATGGCGGCACGGCCGGCGACAGCAGCGCGTTGTGAAGCGCGGTGGAGGCCTCGATCATTTCGACCACCCTGCGCAGTTCTTCCAGCGCTTTTTTCGGGTCTACGCGAGATCCGGGCGCCAGGACCACTTCGATCAACGCTTTGGCATATCGCGATCCGATGGCGGAGTGCATTTAGTTTTGCGACGCCCCCAGATCCGAGACAAATCCGTCCACCAGCGCATTTTCGGCAGCCGGATTCAGCCGCGCCCGAATGCGCTGCTCCGCCAGATCGAGCGACAGCCGTGCGGCGTAGGCCTGCAATTCCCGGCTGACGACCTTTCCCGCGGTCTCAATCTCGGCCTTCGCCTGATCCCGCATCTTGGCGATCTGCCTGGCGGTTTCTTCGCGGATGCGAGCCGCTTCCTGCTCCATCTCCGCTCTAGCCTGCGTCCGGAATTTCTCGATCTCCGCGCCCAGCGATTGCAGCCGCGCGTCCATATCCGCTGCGCGTTTTTCCGCATCGCGCTTGACCTGCTGTGCTTCCGAGATGCCTTTTTGAATTTCAGCAGTGCGGGAACGGAATAACGGAGGCAGAAACTTCGCGACCGCGTAACCGACTCCGACGGCCAGGATGGCGAAATTCGCCAACTTCCAGGTCATGTTCTCGCCGCCCGACTCCTCCGCCTTCAGCCCGGCGGCAAACAGGAATAGAACCGGTACCAGACGCTTCATCGCAAGCTCCCGGTTTTTCGCGACAGAATCGCGTCGGCGATACTTTCGGCCAGTGCCGAACTCGACGCCGCCAAACTCTCTTTCGCCGCGCGGGCCTCCACGGCGATCCGCTGCTTCTCAGATTCGACGGTCGCCTGTGCCTGCTTGTGCTCCCCGTCGAGTTCATCCGATTGATCGGCGAGCCATTTCCGCCGCGTTTCTTCCTGCAGCTTGTAAGCTTCCGCGCGCGCTTCGGCGAATTTTCGTTCGTACTCTTGCTGTTTACGCTCGGCGGCGGCGAGGCTGGCGTCGGCCGCTTGGCGAGCTCCGGCGGTCAGTTCGGCGCGCTGCTTCAGGACCTTTTCGAGCGGTCCGAACAGCATCGCCTTGAAATAGAAATAAAGCAGGATGAGAAGGAGGATAGTGGGGATGGCGTGGACCATCAACCCACCTAGGTCGTGGAGAGTCTTTTCCATCTAGAAGTTTTCGAAGGGAACGGACACACGAACTACAGAGACAATGTTACGACGGCGGCCTCTGAAGAGATTAACGTATCATAGCGGCCGGGTCGGGGTCAACTTTCGGGTAGTGCGCTATTTGTGTGTCCCTGACTCATTTCGGATTCTCGCGGACCAAAACATAGCAGACTGCCATCACGATTAGAAAAACTAGTATGTGGTACATGATATCTGGCTGCCCGTGAGGGAATACTATCATGGCCCCACTGGGCTGCTCAAACCGCCTCCAGCAGTTCCCGCACGCTCCACACATGATCGGCGATCCCCGCCGCCATCGCGGGCGTCACGCGCAGCGAACGATGCACGCGGCAAAAGTTGTAGAACGCGAACCACGCCATAATAGCCGCCGCACGATGCGAAACTTCATCTGGCGTACGAGTCCGCAATCACAGCAGGCGCACTCGCGAGGCCGCCACCAGGAGGGACACAGATTTAACGCACTACCCAACTTCGCACGATAAAGCTACGCCGCGCCTTGAGACTTGGCTTTGGTCTCTTGTGCCACGGCCAGTTTCTCCGTGAGAGGTGGTTCTGTTTTCATCAACCCCAGCTTGTGACGCAGCGCCGTGTCGATCTTCTCGGCAATGGCGGTGTGTTCTTTCAGGAATGTGCGGGCGTTGTCGCGGCCCTGGCCGATGCGCTCGCCTTGAAAGCTGAACCAGGACCCGCTTTTTTCGAGCACGCCTTGTTCCGCCCCTAAATCGAGCAGGTCCCCTTCGCGCGAAATGCCTTCGCCGTAAAGAATGTCCACCTCGGCTTCCCGGAATGGCGAAGCGACTTTGTTTTTCACTACTTTGATCTTGGTCCGGTTGCCGATGGCCGTGTCCCCGTCTTTGAGGGTTGCAATGCGGCGTACATCCAATCGTACCGAAGAGTAAAATTTCAGAGCGCGGCCGCCGGTTGTGGTTTCCGGATTGCCGAACATTACCCCGATTTTTTCCCGGATCTGGTTGATGAAAACCAGGCAGGTATTTGCGCGCGAAAGCGCACCCGTCAGCTTACGCATGGCCTGCGACATTAATCTGGCGTGCAGTCCCATGAAGCTATCGCCCATTTCGCCTTCCAGCTCGGCTTTGGGGACCAGAGCGGCCACCGAGTCGACCACCACCACGTCGACCGATCCCGACGCTACCAGCGCGCTGGTGATTTCCAGCGCCTGCTCCCCGCAATCCGGCTGCGAGACGAGCAGATTGTCGATATCCACCCCGAGTTTTCGCGCGTAGCCTGGATCGAGCGCGTGCTCGGCATCGACAAATGCAGCGATTCCGCCGGCTTTCTGCGACTCCGCGATCACGTGCAGCGCCATGGTCGTCTTCCCCGAAGACTCGGGCCCGAAGACCTCGATCACGCGTCCGCGCGGCAGCCCGCCCACGCCGAGAGCTGCGTCCAGCGAGATGGATCCCGTCGAAATCACGCTCACCGGAAGCGCGTTGCGCGAGCCGAGTTGCAGCACTGCGCCCTTTCCAAACTGCTTCTCCATCTGCGCGACGGTCTGTAGGATCATGCGGGCGCGTTCTGAGAGTGCCATGTCCAATTGGTGCGGACGCGGCCGAAAAACTCTCAGCCGAAGTTTCCGCTTGGTATCATAGGTCGATCTCACATGCCTGATCTGCGAACCGATGCTGCGCAAGTGTCCGAAGCCGTTACCAACCATATCCGGGTTGAGGTTCTAGCTCTGCACTCGCCCGAGCACTCGCGTCCGTTGAAAGGCGAGTGGGTGTTCCAGTACACCGTCCGCATTACTAATCAGGGATCGACAACCGTGCAACTGCTCAGCCGGCACTGGATCATCACGGACGCTCTGGATCACACCGAAGAGGTGATCGGACC
>Ga0209415_10001704_pt1 | contig 41818 bp, 31 predicted proteins | sample PeaSoiSIISIP2007_FD_187696 | JGI IMG/M metagenome (GOLD analysis project Ga0209415, IMG submission 187696) | Peat soil microbial communities from Weissenstadt, Germany - SII-SIP-2007 (SPAdes) (version 2) | ecosystem: Environmental > Terrestrial > Soil > Wetlands > Peat | place: Germany...
GACTGCGTTGTCGTGCGCTTCGCGCGCGACAACTTCGCTCAGGATGACAGATCTTTGAGGGTGCGGTGAATTGGTGAAGTGCCATGTCATCCTGCAATACCAGAAAAAAGTCACAGGCTCTGAGCAGAGCGGCAGTTTCGCGGAGCGAAGCTGCCGTGGAGTCGAGGGACCCCGCAGGGACGAGCAGCGGGATAAACATCGCAAGGTGTTTCTGTGACGGTCCGCGCTGACCGGTGAGAACTCCCTGGAGTGGCTTTGTTGGAATTGGCGAACTCGGGGTCCTTCGACTGCGTTGTCGTGCCCTTCGCGCACGACAACTTCACTCAGGATGACCAAGCTAAATGCGGAAACTGGGCCTGCATTTTCGGTCACACCAAACTAGCCGGAGGAGGTCGCCGCTGAAGCCAGCGGTTCATCCCCTTCCAGGACCGCGCGGATTTTATCCGCCAATGTTTTCAGGGAGAAAGGCTTCTGCAGGAAACGAGTCGTAACATCGATCTTTCCGTGGCGCAGAACGGTAGCCTCGGCATAGCCGGAAACGAACAGAACTTTCATCTTCGGCCGTTCCGCCGCCAACTGTTCTGCCAACCTGGGACCGCTCATTTTCGGCATCACGACATCGCTAACCATCAGATGGATCGGGCCACAATATTCCCGCGACGCGCGCAGCGCGTCCTCTCCATCGCTCGCCTCCAGCACCATGTAACCGCTGCGTGTGAGGAACTCCCGCGCGGACTGCCGGACCGGCGCCTCGTCCTCTACCAATAGCAAGGTCTCACATCCATGCGGGGACTTTCCCGCAGTCTTTGTGGCCTGTACCTCTTCACCCGCCGATTGCACGCGAGGCAAATAAACTTTGAACGTGGTTCCCAGTCCGGGCTCGCTGTATACCCAGATGAAGCCGCTGCTCTGTTTCACGATGCCATACACTGTCGCCAGGCCCAGCCCGGTTCCTTTCCCCGCTTCTTTGGTGGTGTAAAAAGGCTCGAAGATGTGCGCGAGATGTTCGGTGGCAATGCCCTCACCCGTGTCTGTGACCGCGAGCATCACATAGTCTCCAGGTGGGACGATGGAATGTCGCTGCGCGTAAGCCTCATCCAGGCGCATGCTCGCGGTTTCGATGGTAAGCTTGCCGCCGCGGGGCATGGCATCGCGCGCATTCGCTGCCAGGTTCATCAGCACTTGCTCGATTTGCACCGGGTCCGCCTTTACCTTGCCCAAGTCTTGTCCGGGAACAAACACCAGCTGAATATCTTCCCCAATCAAGCGTGGCAGCATCCTGCTGGTCTGCCCGGCCACCGAATTCAAATCGAGAACGTGCAGTGACTGCATCTGCTTGCGGCCAAATGCCAGCAACTGGCGGGTCAGATCAGCGGCGCGGCGGGATGCGGTAATGATCTCGCCAACATTTTGCCGTAGCGGATCTTCCGCCGTGAGTGAATCCTGCATGAGCTCGGCGTAGGCACTGATCACCATCAGCAAGTTATTAAAATCATGGGCCACGCCGCCGGCCAGCCTGCCGATGGCGTCCATTTTCTGCGCCTGTTGCAGTTCCGACTCCAGCCGGCGCTGATCGGTGATGTCCCGCCCCGTGGAGATAAAATGCGTAATCTGTCCCTCCGGATTGCGCAGCGGCGTGATGGTTTTTTCGATTGTGATAGTTTCGCCATTCTTTTTCCGGTTCATCACAACCCCGCGGAAGGCGTGGCCGGAAAGCACCGTGTCCCACATCTCTTCGTAGAGTTCGCCAGCCTGTTGCTCAGACTTAAGAATGCCGAGGGTCTGTCCGATGACTTCTTCTCTTGGGTATCCGGTCACAGTTTCGAAAGCGGGGTTGACGTATTCCAGGACCCCCGACGAATCCGTAATCATCGCCAAATCGGGAGATTGCTCCACGGTGCGCCTGAGTTTGTGCAACATTTCTTCCGAGTCCTGGTGCTGCCTCTGCCTGCGGTAAGCGTGAATCGCACTAAGAATTGGAAGAGCCATGCACGCGCCCGTGCGGTTACATCCGGACCTGCATTCGCAGGCTACGGCTTCAATCAAGGCCTCGACCGTCACATCATTTACGGAATCGCGGAGAAAGATGACGGGGCTCCGGGGAGCATTCTGTCTTGTTTGATCCAGCCCTGCTTGATCCACCCATGGCAGGGCCGCCTCGTCGCTCGACTTGTAATCGCAGAGCACCAGGTCATACTTTGTTTCTTTCAACCGCGCGAGCGCTTCTTCGCACGAGCGAGCGCGATCGAGCTGTAGTCGCTTTCCCGTATCCCAGATCAGCAGATCGCGCAGCCGGGCAAAGCCGTCCTCGTTGTCTCCCACGAACAACAAATGCATCGCGTGGTCGGGGGGTTGCGGAGTTTGTGTGTCTTGCATTTCCAAACGCTCTCGTGACTTACATCGGAAGCCGATCAGCGGAGCATCGCGGCTAGAGGAGGGATTCTAAAAAGAAAGCTGAGTGCGGTTCCGATTCAGGAAAGAGGACTTTTCAGGAAACGATGGAAACAGGCGTAACCGTTGACTGGGGGAAAAGCCGACGCCCAGCAGCGCGAGTTGATGAGCATTGCGTGACCGAGCGACCAAGCGGCGGATCACTCTACAACTGTCATGCTGAGCGAGCACGAATGCGAGCAGCGAGTCGAAGAATCCCTACGATTCCTGTTTCCCCGGGCTGAGACAAGGCGTTCGGACGAGGCATCGATTGCGGGTCGGTTCGAGGGGCGCCGCGTGGGGAGAATTCCCAGGGACAGGTTCGGTGGACAGACGCCGTAGGGGTCCTTCGACTCGCGTTCCCGCTCTGCGGGACTCGGGCTCGCTCAGGATGACGGTTCACCGGCCACAACGGCCTCGCGCCCCAGTTTGTCCCCCAAGAAAAGCCGTTCAATACCTTAAGTGAAAGAGACTTTCGTCCCGTTATCCGGGCAAATCTGCGGCTTGCATGACCAACGTAACCCAAACCGAGACCTAGGCTGCTGCGTCCCAATCGAGTGCCGATAGATTATGTAGCGGAGGAAACTGTCTCTGACTCGTAACCGTCATTATTTGCTATTGGCCCTGGCGCTCCTGTTTCTTTCGAGCGCCTTCGCTTTCGGCGAGTCGTCAGAAGCTCCAGACTTAACCTATCGCAGCACGGTTGCCGAAGTGCGTCTGACGTTCTTCGCGACCGATGAACACAACCACACAGTACGCACTCTTCAGCCGGGCGACTTTGCCGTGGTGGATGACGGCCTGGTGATCCGGGATTTCCGCAGCTTCACGCGATCCGACGTGACCAGCCCGGATGTCATCGTGCTGGTTGATTCCAGTGAATCAGTCGGGTCCCGCCGTAGAGATGAGATTGCGCAGGTGCTGCAGTTGATCTCCCAGCCGCAGTGGATTGTGGAGGACAAGATTTCAATCTGGTCCTTTGGGGGCCTGGGGCCCAGCGTGCTTTGTGCCGGCAACTGCCGGAGTTCGCTTCCTGCCGACCGGTTTCTGGCGGCGCCGGCGGGTGGTTTGACGCCTTTGTTCGACGCCATTGTATTCGCTGCCAGACTGCTTGCGCAGCGTCGCGATCCGCGGGACCGGCCCGTGCTTATCCTTTTTTCTGACGGCCAAGACACTATCAGCAGAAATTCGTTCTCACAGGCGATTGAGGCAGCCCTGGGCAGTGATGCCCAGATCTACGCCGTAGACGCAAACGACCCGCAGCGGTTCTCCGAGGGCCCGCGCACGCTGCAAGAGTTGGCAGATGCTACCGGCGGACGCTACTTCCGCGTGCAAGACGACGCAGGCAAAGTGCTGGACGCCGTGCTCGAAGATTTGCACGCAACCTATGTCGCGACCTACAAACCACCAAACCATGGGGAGGGGCTCCACTCGGTTCGCATTCTGCCCACCCATAACCTGAATCTAAAATTTTATTGCCGGCGAAGTTACTACTATCAAGGCAGTACTCGCTGATTGAGGGCTCATGACACGCACATTCTTGCTGATCCTGGTATTTTGCAGTCTGCTAACTTCTCTTTCTGCACAGACGGGGATTTACCAGCAGGGCACGGTCGTCAGAATGCGTATGGGGGAGTGCCTGGCGCCCCAACGCGGGTTTATGGCGTCGCTCTCCGGCCACCCGGTGTCGCAGAGCGACGAACTCTGCCCCGAGTACACTCTGGTGGCGGAAAAAGTTGTTTACACCATCGTTGGGAAGACGTCGAATCAGCTCATACCACTTGCCGAGAGCATCGACTTCCGTTTCAAGAACAATGAAATCATGGTCCGGGTCGATGATGCACGGCACGAAGCACGATTCGCGGTGAGAGAAATGACGCTTCGATCCGCATGGGAACGCAACCGGCAATACACCCAGGATGAGACCAGCGTTCCAGAGCGCCGGCATCCGGACCCCGCCATCGTTATGGGGGATACTCGGTAAGGCTTCACAGATTTTGCCTGCCAATGTTTTCAGCGAGAAAGGCTTCTGCAGGAACTCTTTCGTCCGCATCCGCCAAGGAATCCCGAAGCTATGACTGTCTACCTTCTGTGTCATTCATATATAATCGCCCAGCCGCGGTCCCCTGGCGCGAGGTGCTTCTGTGATTCCGATCTGGAGAGCCAAGGAGCAAGTGAAACGTCAATCGAAGAATGCGGCTTCCTCCTTGGAACATCGGCTCAGCGCGTATGCTCTCGCGGCCAGTGCGGCGGGAGTTGGGATGCTGGCACTGGCGAATGCAGCAGAAGCCAAGATCGTTTATAGGAAGGCGAAGGTGGGCATTGCCCCTCCAGACAGGGCTCCTCTCGACCTCAATCACGACGGGAAGACCGACTTTTTTCTAAGGGACACCTATTTCACCTTTTTCGGGGGAGCGAACGCGCTTCTTTCGGTTGCCCCCGCGCGAGGGGCGAACCAAATCGCAGGATACAGCCGTGGCGGGCACTACGCATCTGCCCTTGCGTCCGGAGCCCCGATCGGTTCGAAGGCCCCTTTTGGCGCCGGTGCCGAGGTCATGGCACGAGCCGTGTTTACTGGCATTACAGGCGCCTGCTACGGTGCTTGGGCCAATGTGCAGAATCGGTATCTGGGTCTCAGGTTTTCGATCAAGGGCAAGATTCACTACGGCTGGGCACGCCTGAGCGTTAGTTGCCCAAGCAAGGTCATTTCCGCCACTCTGACCGGCTACGCTTACGAAACCATTCCAAACAAGCCGATCATCGCGGGGAAGACTAAGGGACCCGATGTCACGGTTGAACCGCCCGGTCTCGGTGATCTGGCGCGAGGAGTCTCCGGGCTCTCGGCCTGGCGCAGAACAAACTCGGTCGCGGCTCCCCGCTAGGTCTGGGCGATGTCCGTCGAGGGGATCTTGGCCTTGTGACCTTCATCACATCTCCTTGTGATTACCAGCGCAGTCGTCATTGCGGCCGCGGCGGTATTGTGCAGACAGTATATTTCGACTGCCCAAAATCCCGGAGCTCACTCCGCGGCCAGAAAGGTGGGTAGACAGAGAATGGCAAATACGTCCACTGAACCAGGAGCGGTAATTTGGAACACGAAGCAGGTCTATGTGATGGCGGGCACCTGCCTGTTGTTGGGTTTGGCCTTGGGCTACTTGTTCCGGGGCTCGGAGACTCGCTCGCGGTTGACCGCGCCGGGCGGAGTTACACAACCGGCGGTTCAGCCGGGTTCTGGCGCGGGCATGCATCAGATGCCCACGCTGGAGCAGATGAAGCAGATGGCGGATAAGCAGGCCGAACCGCTCCTGCTGAAGCTGAAAGACGACCCCAGGAATGCCTCGTTGCTGGCTCAGATCGGCAAGACCTACGAGGCTACGCATCAATTCAAGGACGCGGCAGGTTACTTTCAGAAATCTTTGGAAATCAATCCCAAGGATATTGCCACTCGGGTCGAAATGGCCTCCTGCGTATACTACGGCGGTGATGCCGATGGCGCCCTCGGCCAGCTGCAGCGATCGCTGAAGGACGACCCAGGAAATGCCAATGCGCTGTTCAATCTGGGTTACATCCGATGGAAGGGTAAGAACGACGTTAAGGGCGCAGTGGCTGCATGGGAACAGTTACTGAAATCCAATCCCAGGCTGGAAGAAGCCAAGAAGTCACAGGTGGAAAAGCTGATTGCCGATGCCCGCCAGCACGGCGCGAGCTGAAGATCGTATGACGAGAAATTCAAGGAGCGATAGAAATGTCTGAGATCAAGCGCACATCAAGCCAGAGCTGGACCAGTCCGCAGGCCTACACGCTGGCGGTTATCTGCCTGATGATCGGTGTGGTGGGCGGATGGCTGTTCCGCGGCTCGGAATCACCGGCCACAGTTCCAACGGTTGAGAGTTCGTCGGCTCCGGGTGGAATGGGCACGGGCATGAGTGCACCGCCGACGGCCGAACAGATAAAGAAAATGGCCGACACTCAGGCAGCGCCGTTGCTGGAACAGCTTAAGTCCGAGCCCACCAATGCGGACTTGCTGGCAAAGGTCGGCAACATTTATTACGACACGCACCAGTATCCCATTGCCATTGATTACTATCAGCGCTCGCTCAAGCTGCAGCCCACCAATTCCGGAGTGCGAACCGATATGGCCACTGCTTATTGGTATGTCGGCGACGCAGACACGGCGATTCGCGAGTTCAATCAGGCCCTTTCGTATGAGCCAAACAAGGCGAACGCTTTGTTCAATCTGGGCATCGTCAAGTGGCAAGGCAAGATGGACATCAAAGGCGCCGTGGACACATGGCAGAAGCTGCTCGATACCAACCCAAATTATGAGAATAAGGAAAAGGTTCAGCAGCTGATCGCAGAAGCACAGAAGCATTCGAGCATTAAACCCGGAACTCCGGCGAAACCGCTGACTCCATAACCGGGCGCGACGATTATGACGCCAACCGTCGAGCGGCGATTGCTGTTGGTGCTCAGTTTGGCTGTGCTGATCTACGGTCTCCTTGCGGGGGTCCGCACGGTGACGGATTTCGATCTGGGCTGGCAACTCGCGACCGGCCGATGGGTGGCACAACATCACCAAATTCCATCCGTGGAGGTGTTCTCTTACACGGCCCAGGGAAAACCGTGGATCTATCCCGTCGGCTCGGGATTAATTTTTTATTGGACATATCTGCTCGGAGGATATGCACTGCTGTCCTGGCTGGGGGCGGTTGTGTGCGCTTTAACCGTCGCCCTGCTCCTACGACGCGGATCGACGGCCTCTGCCGTTCTGGCAATATTTGCCATTCCGCTGGTCGCCGCACGCACCACAGCCAGGGCAGACATGTTCACCGTCGTGCTCTTCGCCGCGTTTCTCAGCCTGTTGTGGCAGCAACATGAGACCGGCGACGCCAAGCTTTGGCTTTTACCGCTATTGATGGCCGCCTGGGTCAATCTGCACCTCGGCTTCATCGCAGGTCTGGCGCTTCTGTGTGCGTATGGACTGATCGAAGTGCTCGAAATGCTGTGGCCGGAGCGACGCCGCGCCGCTGCAGATCGCTTACAACGTTTTCTGCCCTGGGCGGTTGCCAGCGCTGCTGCGACTCTTGTCAATCCGTGGGGATGGGGAATTTATCGCGCGCTGTTCCGCCAACAGGCGGCTATGGCCGCGCACTCAGAGTCGATCATCGAGTGGAGCGCGTCCCGGCTAAATTGGACTGTGCTGAGCGCAGGTTTTTCTCTGCGAAATCCTGATCCCTTCGTAGTATTGCTGCTGGTTGCGGTTGTGGCTGTGCCGGCGGGACTGTGGCGGCGACAACTCGGACCTGCGGCGTTGATCACTGCGGCCGCGCTCATCGCCTTCCGGCATGTCCGCTTTCAAGCCCTGTTCTGCGTTGTAATCGTGATCGTTGCGGGCTCAGTCCTTTCATCCGCCTTTGCCCCCTTGTGGAGCAAAGTTGAGGATGCGCGTTTAAAATCCATTCTCGCCTTTGGGGCAGTTTGCTTTCTCGTGGGGCTCACGGCGGTGCGCTCCGAAGATCTTGTCTCGAACCGCGCCTACCTTGGCAGCACCGACCTCGGCTCGTTCGGCACGGGACTCTCTTGGTGGTACCCCGAGCGGGCGGCAGACTTCATCGAGCGGGAGAATCTTCCTGGCCAAATTTTCAATGACTATAACGAGGGAGGATACTTCACCTGGCGACTAGGCAAAAAATATCTCGATTACATCGACGGACGCGCCATCCCGTTCGGGATGGAACTTTTCAATCGAAATGGAACATTGTTGGGAACGCCACCGGACTATCCGGAATGGCAAGAGGAAGCGAATCGTTACAACCTGCGCACGATCCTGGTTCCCCTTGGACGATACGATGCGCTCCAATTCTTTCCCGTGCTGCGACAGTTCTGCGCCAGCGACATTTGGCGGCCGGTGTATTTAGACGAGGTCAGCGTGGTGTTCTTGCGCCGAGTGGCAGAAACGGAAGATCTGCTTCGGCGCCTGGAGATTGACTGTAACACCGCTCCGCTACCGTCTGTTAAACCGCAAGCGAAAGGCGGCACGGCATTCAATCAATGGGCGAACGCGGCCGCTGTCCTGCATGCTTTGGGCAGGAATGACGAGGCATTTGACGCGACAGGCAACGCATTAAGTATTTTCCCGGATAGCGCCTTCGTTCACTTCTTACGCGGAAATTTGCTTGAGGAAGCGGGTAATTTGCGAGATACGGAGCAAGAGTACTTGTCTGCGGCCCTGCTTGAGCACAATGCGGCAACCTGGTCGACCCTGGCCGCACTGTACCATCGCGAAGGCAGACTGCAAGCTGAAATCGACGCATTAGAGCATGCAATCGATCTCTTGCCTCATCCAGGTTTGGCGTGGTTGTCGCTGGGATACGCCGACCTGGACGCGCATCATCCGCGTGAAGCTCTGGAGGCATTCGATCGGGCGATGGCCAGCCTGCCATCGGAGCCGGGAAAAACTGGCAATGCATTTCTAGCTAATTTAGCGCATGGCCGCGCGCTGGCCTGGAGTGCGCTGGATGATGTGAAGCGTGCTGTGTCCTTCGAAGAAGAAACCGTGCGCTTAAAACCGGACAGGGCGGACGACTGGTTGTATCTCGCCAAGTTATATGACCAAGCAGGAAGATCTAGTGAGGCTCAACAGGCTAGAGAACGCGCCGCCATTACACAATCCCAGTAGATTCGGAGGCGGCAGGAATAGCGATCGCAACGTCAGTCTCAGATTCGTCCTTACCTGCGATTCCTTGTACCAGTTCCGTTAAGAAGTAGCTACCTGCCAGAAAGCTTGCCCACAGGATGGGGTATCGGTAACGATTCATGTATTGAATAAAGTAGTAGATCACGGGGAAGAGCACGAGCCACGGTCCCACGACGTAGGCCCCGATCCGTGAGTTTCTCCATGCAAAGAAGAGCCCCGGAATGCTCAACAGGGTGAAGCAATGGAGAATCCAAGCACGCAAAAGGACTCCGCTTGCGATGTTTGACGAAGGCGGCGGAAACCAAAACGCTTTGAATCGCTCGATCGAAAGGCTACAAAAGGCTCCCGGGTTGCCGGTGATCCAACGGAGCGCCTCATGCAGCCTGAGCCGGTTGTATTCGACCTCTCCGAGTTGTCGGACCTTTACGGCCTCTTCGTAGTTGACATTGGGGTGTGAGCGTCCAAAGCAGCCGGTTTGCTCGTTCATATCTGACAAGTAGGTTGCGCACGAATTATTCGAAACGGCAAGTTCAAGACCTAAATTGTCGCGGATGAAGAACAGTTTATGGAAGACCAGGAAATTTCTGCCGATCCAGGGCGCGACGAGGAGTATCGGAAAGAGTGCTAGTGCGATCTTTTGGCGGGTCGATCTCTGTGATCGGAAATGCAAGAGCACTAACCAAAATGCCAAAACCACAACCGCCACCGCTTGCAGGAACAGGAGCGCCGCCCATACCACAGCCCAGATGAGGAGGTAGTTTCCAGATGCCTGTCCTGCAAGGCATTTACCCATGAGATAGGACGCCACAACCACCAGGGAACCAATAAACGTCGCTTCCGCCAACATCGTCGGCGGTATGCCGGCTGCAAGCCATCCCGCGGCAGCCAAGACTCCGGTCCAGAAGCCCAGGCGCAACTGCGCGGCCAGCACGGGCAGCATCGCTAATTGAAACGCCAGCGCCAGCATTGACGTCCACATGAGCACGGCGACGGCGGCAGATCCGTGTCCGAACACGGTGAGGATCAGCGCCAGATACGCTGGATACAACGGGCCAAGGTGCGCCGAAGGGCCTGTCGGGGCAGCCATGAATGGATCAGAGAAGCTGTGATGCTCCACGATCGATTCGGCCAACGCAAACGATTCGTAGCCTCGTACGTTTATTGCGGAATTGGTGCTGTATTTCGGACGATAAATGTAAGCGGTCGCGAGCCCCAGTCCAACCACCGCGATCCATCGCAGCACCGTTGCCGCATTACCCCCGCGCGGCATCCTTATTTCCCCTTACCCTTCGGCTTGCCGGAAGGCTTGCCGGAGGCGCCAAGCTGGTGAGCCTGGTTATGGCAAACCAGGCTGCACGAATTCGTGGCGCGCTGGTAGGAGATCGGTGTATTGCCATTGGGCGCCACCACATTTACATCGAAATTGACCAGTCTCTCGCCGGAGATGTTAGGGTTCTGCGATCCCATTCCGTGCGCCGTGTGGCAGACCGAGCAGGTGAAGCCGTCATTGATATGCCGCGCATGCTCGCTGAAGCTCGCATTCGTAAGAAGGTTGCTGAGGCTGTGGCACTTGCCGCAAAGGCCGTAAGGACCGGCGACGCTCAGGTCGGGATTCGGGAACAAGTTGATGATCTGGCCACCCGGAATCGTCGCTTGGCTGAACTCATAGCGCCTTTCCACGATATGCGTCCATTTCGAACCGTGCGGCCCGTTGGGGCCGATGCCACCGAACTCCCGATCATCGTCCGCATTATGGCAGTCCGTACACAGAATGCGGACGCCCATCGCTCGTCCCTGCGTAACCCCATCAAGGTTCAGCATGTAGGTTAACAAGCTAGGCTGGGATAACGGGCTGTTGTTGTCGTGCGTCACCGGGTGGCTCGAAGTCGAAGCCGGCGCGAACTGCGGGATCACATTCAAAGGGTCCCCCGCAGAGACCGCTCGCACCGGTGCGTACCCGAAAATCGGATTCGTGACCTTTCCTGTGCTGTTGCCGTGGCAACGAAGGCAGTTCTCAAACTGGTTAACCGCAGGCTGCAGCACGGTTACACCGTCGCTGGCACTAATTCCCGCAATCAGGCTCTGAGAAACACGAATCGCAGGCGGAGGCGTGAAGGTCAAAACCTGCCGGGCAGCGTGCGACTGATGGCAATCTGCGCAGGTGGAATGACGGTTCTGATTCAACAACACGCTCTCAGCGGCGTCGTGGGAGCCATTTCCCTCGGTAAACGGATGGCCTACCTTGGCAAACTCGGCGAACACATTGGGGGCCTGCGGAGAAATGTTGTTGCCTCCATTGTGACAAGCCACACAATCCTGTTCGGCCGGGGCACGAAGCAGGCGCGCTGCTCCCACGGCATTGTGTTGGCTATGGCAAGACTCGCAGGCGTTCTGTGCAATCGTGGGATAACCGCCTACAAAGGGCTGGTTCGTGGTCTTGTTCTGGGCTAGAGCATGAATGCCGTTGGTCCAACCCGCAATTTCATTCACCTTCCCCACCATCACGCGGTTGGGGTCATGACAGGCAAGGCAAATACTTCCATTCGAGCCATCCCGCGCCAGAAAATTCTGAACCACCTTGTCCGTCGCCTGCACATGAGGATTGTGACAAGTCGCACATTCGATGTTTCCCTTAATGAGTTGTACCGCCGGGTCTCCTGTCTTGCCCTGGCCTACGAGCGACGCAATCAGGTCCGGAGCATCTTTCATCGGTAACACCAGGCTGAAGGGGTGGGATCCCTGCAAATTCGTGCCGAACACATCATAAAAATTCATCGATCCGACCATCGGCACCTTGCCGTAGGCTTGGGTTAAGCCGGGGGCCACCGTGCCATCATGGCAGCTCAGACACAGACTGCTGTCCTGCCCCAAAGGAGGATTGGGATTGCCCCTCTCCACATACGTGGAACTCGTGTAGGGCGTGTAGGTTTGCGTGGACAGCGTCTGGTTCCACAGCGGCGTCCCGAGGGAACTGCTTCCTACTCCTGAGTGTGGAGCGTGGCAATAGAGGCAAGCGCCAGACAGACCGCCCTGAACCGGCGATTGTGAGCCCGGTCCCAGGTTGTGAATACCAATGACGTCAGCGGAGATCTGCGCGCGTGCTGCGGCACTCAGCACCGCGATCAATGCGACCTGTAATTTCCATTTCACTGCCCGCCCCCGTCGGCCGGTTTCTTCTGTCCGAAGTAGCGGAACACCTGGATGCGACGGTTATAAGAATCTGCTATGAAGATACGATCGTTGTGATCAATGAAAACTCCAGTCGGCAATTGGAACTGCCCTGGCCCCGTTCCCATTTCCCCGAAGTAGTACAACAACCTTCCCTGGGTGTCGAAGACCTGAACCTCGGCATTGAAGCCTTCAACGACGTAGATGTGACCTTCGGAATCGATCCCCACTCCTTTCGGCCGGAAGAAGTCGCCCGAACCGTCCCCAAGATGTCCGATGGCGTACTTGAAAGTCCCGGACCGATCCAAAACCTGAAGGCGGAAATTCATCGCGTCCACCACAATCAGATTGGGGCCGTCCAGCCTTAACTCCGTCGGGTAATTAAATTCCAGATTGCCCTGGCCGGTTTTGCCCATGGTCTGCAGGACGCTACCTTCCATATCCATGACATAAATTTTGTTGCGTAAGGTGTCGGTTACGTAAATGCGTTGCCTGTCGGAGTCGACCGCGATCCCGGTTGGCCGCTTGAAATATCCCTCGCCGCCTTTCAGGCTGCCAATGGCACGCCGGAACTTGCCGCCCGGCTCGAAAACGAAGATTTTACCGGTGTCTGAGTCCGTGACATAGATGTTGTCCTGCTTATCCACCGCCACGCATTGCGGCGCGCTCAGAGTATCTTTTCCTCCCGTGCGATCGAGGAATTTGTATTTCTGTTGCGCGAAGTCAAAGATATGAACACCGCGGGCTCCCGGATCGGCGACGATCACCCGGTCATGCGAATCGGTAACCACGCTGTAAGGCCGAACCAGGAAGTGGTATTCCGGCGCCCCGGCGACGACGTCGAGCAACTTATTCCAGAAGCTGCGCTTGATCTTCACTTCCCGTTCATTGGAGAAGCTGCGTTCGTACAACAGTTGCCGGCCGCCTTCCAGTTCCAGGCGAGGCACGGTGATATCGTCTTGAGGCTTGGTTTTCCGCCGCGCCGCCAACGTGGGCGGAAAAAGCAGCAGGATTGCCGAGGCCACCATCAATGATCTCGTCATCCCCTGCCGAGAACCTGGCCTCAGAAGAAATTGAACCATCGGTACACCCCAACGTAGTACGACCCTATCATGGCCGGAGGCCCGCCTGCCAAACTGAAACCCTGCACCAGCTTGGTATAGCCCGCCTGAAAGTACATTTGCCGGAATTGATACTGGATACGCGTGGCGAACATCTGCGTGCGATTGTTGGAAGTGAGCGTGCTGCTGGTGGTATCGCTAAAGGCCCTTGCATAGCTGGCAGAGATCGTAAGCCTGCGCACTGGACTGATTCCAATGCCACCCGAATAGGAATGCCCTCCATAAAGGACGATGGAAGTTGGATTCACGATTGGCACCGGGATCGGGATCGGCGCCACTCCTGCGCCGGTGAGGATTCCGTTACCGCTGCTTTTTGCATAAGCCCCGCTCACACCGATCCATTTCACGGACAGCGCGGTCGAATAGCTCTGGTTGAAACTGGTCGTACCCGACTGCTGTGTCAATCCCGTTTGCGAGCCGGTAGCGGTTGCGCCCCAATGCGATGCCCTACCCAGTTTACGGCCAATACCAGCGTTGTAGCCGTAACTTGACGTGGTATAGGCGATCAGGAACGTCTGTTGATTTTGGGAATAGTTGACTCCTCCGAACAGGTCCCAGCCAAAGACCTTACGGGAATAATTGATGGAACTGATCCATCCGAGCGAGTTCACACTTCTAGGGGAAACCGTGTTCTCCACAAGGCCACCCGTCGCATTGAGGAATCCGCCTAAGAATTCATTGGAGTAGGTTGCAGTTCCGGTAAACGAATTGGCGGAGAGAGTGCTGCCGAAGATGCTTTGTTCCCGGTGATCCACATTGCCTGAGAAAACCAGATGCGCCGCAGGAACCTGGTAATTGGCATAGTTGTTTACGTCAAGGGCATGCGATGTTTCATTGAGATTACTCTGCTCTAAGACGCCACCGGCAGAAAGCACTGCGTTGAACAACGTTCCCGCCAGGTTGTCGTTATACTGCGCGTTTGTGCCGAAGCTTAGCTTGCTGAAAGGAGTAAACGACATCCCGGCATTCAGGGAGTCGATCGTGCCGCTGTAGCTCCCGCCAACGTAATCCGCGCTGGTATCGGAGCGGCTGGCGCCAACGGAAAATGACCCGTTGAAGGGCAGCCTGTGTCCAACGCCGACAGTAAATGAGTTGCTACTGGTATTCGATGCTTCCGGCGTTTGATTGGCAATCAGATCTGGAATCTGGGCGTCGTTGGCGGTGTAGCGATAGCTGGCATTCAGGTTGAACCCATCGAGCATGTAGGTTGACGAGGTGGAGAAGGAGTCGGAGTGGGACTGGCTGGTTGAATTCGAACCGTAGATGGAGTAGTCGTTTGCCCCTCTCTGGAAGCTGACGGCAACGGTCGGCCGGTCTGGAAGGTTTACTCCCCAGCCGACCGAGAAAACATCGCTGTTTCCGTGTGTGGTGAAATTAGAGAGTCCGGGTATCGCGTAATTCCCTTCGCTGTTGTAGGCCTTGCTGTAGCTGATCGTTCCCGGAAAGTGGCTGCCGGCAAAAATGGATGCGCTGGCGTTGACGCCGCTTGTATCCGAGATCGATTGGAATGAGGAGTTCGCTCGCGACTGGTTGTAGAAAGGCTGAACGTGGAAGGAAACAAAGTTAGGATCGTAGTACGAACCACTCAGATCGCCATCGCCGCCGAAAGTGAACCCGTGGTCGGAGGACATGATGTTGCCGTAATCCGCCGTATATCCCGCTGACAGTGTCCCGTTCAGGTTCATGTTCAGATTATCGCCAACCTTGACCTGCGCGGACATGCTCGATGCCACACCCAACAGAAGTGCTATGCCAAACGCCGTCGAACCGGCCATGGCGCGAAACAAGCAAAATATCCGCGCCCATTGTGGAAGGGAGTCGATTTGTGCGCGGCCTCTTATCACAACATCACCCGACTACAGCTCTTCTACCTTCGCCTTCTTACGCAGCTGCTGATCCAGACCAGCGCGAAGCAGTTCGGTCCTCTTTGTCTGCAGATCCTTGCGCAACGAATCTTTCACCTCGTCGAACTTCTGTATCCCAGGCTCGATGTGCGCATTGAGCCGCACGATGGTGTATGCCTGGCCAACCTGTATCAGGCCGCTGGTCTCGCCCGGCTTCATGCCTGCGACAACCTTCATGACCTCTGGCGGCAATTTGTCCTTGCTAACCGCCCGCCGGTCACCCATCATCACCCGCCAGTCGTCTTCCGAAACCTTTTCCGCCAGCACCCCGAACTCTTCATAGCTCTTGGTAGCCTTGGCCTGCTTCAGCGCGTCATCGGCCCGCTTGCGTGCTTCTTTCAACTGCTCCGGAGTAGCATTCGCCGGCGGCAACACCGAGATCGTCTGAAGGGACCACGATTCGGAAATGCGGAAACGGTCAGGATTCTTATCGAAATAGGCTTTCGCTTGACTCACGGACACCACCGACTTGTCCGCCACCTCGGCCTTTAGCAGATCGTCAATCAACAGCGAGCGCCGAATCTTGCCGCGCAGTATTTGCCGCGAATTCCGGCACTCGTTCTTCATGAATTCTTGATAGTCGTCGGGAGAGTGAAACTGTTTGCGGAAGTCGGCTTCGGCCTTAGCCATGCGTGCGGCCGAGATGTCCATTTTTCTCCGCACTGCTTCCTGGTATGCCAGTTCCTCGAACTCAATCATTTTCATCGCGCCCTGGCGAATCTCGGCTTCCATCGCCTTTGGCACGCCGCCGTTGTGCTGCCGCGCGTAAGGAAAGATGGTGTACATCTCGCGCAGCAGATCGCGGTCGGTCAGCACCGCGCCATTCACGCGAGCTACCGGCTTGCCCACCGGTTGCTGCAGGGTGGTTGTCTCAAATGCCGACTGCGCGCTTGACGTTAAAGCATGCGAGGCCACCATTTGTGCTGGGGCTCCCGCCGCCGTTGCCAGCAATACTGCCGCGATGATTGAGATCTGGATTCTCATGTCCTGCCTACCTTCGAGCCTTGAGTGTTGCTGCCCCACTTCTTGCCATCCCTGTTGCAAAGAAGGGGGAGAAGAGTCTCCTCCCCCGCAAAACGAACCGACTAGGTGGTCGGAACGCTCATCTGGCCGTGCATTTCGTTCGCCTCTCCACCGTGGCACTGACGGCAGAATTGTGCCGCGCTGTTGCCGCCGGTATTGGGGTTGTAGTATCCGCGGAGGAAGAACGCGGTCTGATAAGGCAGCTTGCTGCCGCCGTCTACCCAGATCAGTTCGCTGTGCTGATCGTGGCAGCTGGTGCAGGTCACCGTGGGGTTGCCGCCCACTACCGCCAGGCTGACCGCGAAGGTGTAGTTGGTGTTGGCAAACACGGAGGAACCGGGTCCATTCATCGAGACCTTCCCATTGGTAATGGTGCAGTCCCAGTTATACTGGCCGCCGCAACCGAAGATCGCGTTCGGTCCCACCGGGTGATCGTTGGCGTAGTCGCCGGCGCCGCTTCCATCGTTGCCCAGGAAGGTTGGAGCCTTGCCGCCGAACACGGGTATCGATTCTACGGTTACACCCTTCATCATCCCGGGCTTCGCCAGGTTGCCGTCATGGCAGCTGAGGCAGAGCAGGACGACAACGGTTGGATCATGCGCGCCAAGCGCGTTTACGGCCGCCTGGTTCGCAGGAAGCGTTACCACGTAGCCCCCGGTATCACCGAAGCCAAGTACCTGACCGTACATTGGAGTCAGGTCCTCACCCCAGAGAGCGGTCTGGCCCGTCGAGGTATTGATCCCGTTTTGAGCGTTACCGGCTGGACCACTGTGCGGTGCGTGGCAGGCGATGCAACCACGTCCATACACAAGGTGGGCGCCGAGTATGTCTGTTGTGAGATTGGTCGTTGTGGGAACACCGTTCAGATCGGCCATGGCCAAACCGACGGCAGCCACCACGAATAGAAGAATTAGCATTCCTTTTTTCATTGGTTGTGAAACCTCCAGTTTTTAACTGCGATACACCTCTTATTACTGCTTTACTGCTCGCTACCCGGAACCGGTCTACTCTCCGATCCGTCTTGGCCACCCTCGAGGGCGCAGCCAAACTTGGTCGCGGCTAATGCGCCGCAGAACTCTGTACCTGCCCTGGCGGTGCTGAAGCAGCCTGTGTTGGCGGCGCCTGCACCGGCTTGGCGTCGGCTTGTACCGATTGCGCTTGTCCCGTCCTCGCCTGTTCTGCCTCGGCATCCGTTATGTAGCGGAAGACCTGCACGCGGCCGGGAAACTGCTCACTGGTAATCACCCGATTGTTCTTGTCGATGGCGATGCCGAATGCATCCATGAATTCGCCGGGATAGTTGCCGTGCGTGCCGAAATAAATCAGCAAGTGTCCCTGGCGGTCGAAGACCTTAATCCGGTCCTGGGCCGCATCCACTACCCAGATGTGACCGTCGCCATCCACCGCAATGCCCTTGGGCCGGTCAAACTGCCATGCCCCGTCGCCGCGTTTGCCGAATTCGCTGATGAAGTTCCCCTCGGCGTCGAAAATCTCGACCCGGGCGTTCAGCGTATCGGTGACGTAAACGTTGCCGTCGCGATCGAGGGCGATGTTGGTGGGCAGCGAGAATGTTCCGGGGTCTGCCAGCGTATGCTTCTTCCCGGAAACTCCGATCTTGCGCAGGAACTTGAAGGTGTCGGCGTCGAACACATCGACGACATCATTGCCCGTGTCGACCACATAGAGAAAACGATTCTCGGTATCAATGGCCACGCCGCCGGGGTTGCCCAGAATGTTAGCGCCGAACGCCGCCTCTTCCTGGTGCTTCGGGTTGATCACCAGCACTTCGCGCAACTTGTCATCGGTGACGAACAAGCGATCGTTGTCGTCAATGGCCAGGCCGTTGATCAGGCCAAAGCGCGCTTCCTTGCCGTTGCGGATCAACTGCACATCTTTGGTTTCCGGATTGAAGATGAAGATCGCTGCCACGCCCTGGTCGGCAGCGTAGATGTTTCCCTTGGAATCGACCGCGACACCGTAAGTGCGCAGCAGTTGATAAGGGATCTTGCTCATATCAATCTGCTCGCTGGGCGGCTTGGTTCCAGCCAGGCGGTCCATCCATTTCTGCTTGGGCTTCTGCTTCTTCTTGTCAAACATGGACCAATCGATCTTTTGTCCGCTGTACATATCGAGAAATCGAATGCGCGTGATCGCCGGCGGGTTCGGCCACACGATCTTCCTGATGTCAAACTGCAGGCGCTGTTGGCCAGGATCGGGGGTAGCTGTGGCCGGCTGTTTCTTCTTGCCTGCGAACGCCCCGACCGGCAGCAATGTCAGCACAAGAACGGACATGGCGAACAGCTTGCACTCACGGCGCGAGATCGACGAATGCGCGAACATCTTATTGCCCTCCACGTTTCACGGCCTTCAGATCCAGGGGGTTGTTGTGGCAACTCCGGCAGAAGTCCATATTGTCGGCTTGGTCTTTCACCAGCATGCCGGCGCTGTTGCCGGCATGCGGCTGGTGGCAACTGAGACACGTCAGGGGTATTGAGACTTTGCCAGGATTCCGAACGTCCATCACATCGGTGACTGGATGGCGATCGGTTGGGTGGCCGAGGCCGTACTTGATCGGAACAATCGGCGTCGTGCCAAAGTAGTTTTCCGGCAGCTTCACTTTGCCGTTGAAAATCGCGACCAGGTGTTCGCTTTCCAGCTTTGCCGGAGCCCGGTCTGGCCCGTGGCATTCCATGCAAAGGCCGTTGGTTGAACTCGTCCGCAGCAGGTGCAGGTTGTCGCCACCATGCGGTTCGTGGCAGGTCGAACATCCTTCGCTGAATGCGGGCTGGTGATGCACCTTTTTCTTGGTGAGATCAGCGATATCGCTGTGACAGTCCAGGCAGATGTTGACGGCATTCGTCTTGGGAAGCCCCGGTTGCCTGCTGGCGTGGGGGCTATGGCAATCCGTGCAATCGCCCGCCGCACCGGGATGCTGAACCTTGGCGCTTTCAATCTGTTTGGCTTTATCGTCGTGGCAGGTCACGCACAGCGACTTAGCATCGGCCTGCGTCAACACCACTTTTCCGTCTTTGGCGGGCGCGTGGCAGACGTCGCACTGCTTGTCGGCGAACGGCGGATGCGTGAACTTCGCCATCAGCTTGGGAGCGGCGGATTGATGAGGATCGTGGCAGCTCAGGCAATCCGCTTTTTCAAAGGGCTGATTCTGGTGCGCCGCGGCGAGCTTTGCATCTTTGGGGTCGTGGCAATCGAGACAGAGCGCCGGAGTCGCCTTCGTCAGATGGAAATCGAATTCGACTTTCCCAACCTCGCCGGTCTTATGGGTAACGTGGCAGGTATCGCAGCCCATATCGAGCGCAGCGTGCCGGCTGCCCTTCTCGGGGACGTTGACCCCGATGTTGTGACAGCTGAGACAGAGGTTTTCTTTTTCCCCACCAGAAGTTGCCTTCAATAGTTGGTTCTTGTTGTCAGAACTGTGAGGATCGTGGCACTTGACGCAGTCGCGGACCGCCGGGCTATGAACCGTACCTTTTATATCGGCAGCTTTCTTATCCGCGTGGCAACTCACACACAGCGCAGTGGGGGTGGTGGTCGTCAACTTCACCCGCGTCACGTCTTTGCTGACCCGAATTTCGTGACAACTGGTGCAGCCCATCGCCATGGCGGAGTGGACTGCTTTGCCTTTTGTCTTGTCTTCGTGGCAAGCGATGCAAGTGGAGGAATCAGCCTTCGGGTCGAGCGGGACCGGATGCGTGGCAGCGAAGGCGGTCCCAACTAGGGTGACCAGGACCGCCAGGTAACCGAGGATCCTGGTTACGGGCGCCGTTCTCGAATTTGATCCGCTCCATGCCACTTTTCGGACCACCTCAGTTAGTACTTTTGCACGCGCCTCACCGATACCCTGCAAACGGGGGATTTTGATCTCAGGAACTGTAAGTACTTGCATCAAGAGCGGCTTGCACCAGTCATCGGGGCATGGCCTGGAATCTCTCGGTTGTGGCGAATTTCCGCAATTGGGCCTTCTGCCACAGTGGGATTGGTGAAAACACGCAAGTAACTCCCTCCTTGGTGTTGCATTTCTCAACAGAGCCGGGCCTGGATTTCTGCGCGACATTGCCTTTACTGATATGGAACTCCTTTGCGGAGCTTAGCTCCATGAGCGACCTCACCCTCTGTTGTGATCTTCATCACATGGCGGCGGCACGAGAATGGGCTCCCAAACTGGCTCGCCGGCGCAGGATTTCATCTGAGTCGGAGCATCCTCGCCCTATGGCGCTGCCCGCGAAGTTGCGCCAAAAGCCCGCTTACGTCACTGCCGCTGTGTGATATCGCCCAGAGCGCGAGGTCGGTGCTGGCTTGCCAATCAAAGCTATCGCGATGATTCTCAAGAGTTTCGCGAATCCTGCCTGTGATGGCGCGCAAAGTGCTTTCCTATGTCCCTGGAAAGGCAAAGATATGACTGCATCTCATCTGTCAGCGTCCCGCAAAATCTGGCAGACCCTGAGCTCGATCAAAACGGGTGTCATTCTGCTGATCGTGGCGGTGATCGTCTCCGCCGCCGGCACCGTCATCCTGCAGCGTCCCGCGACCGACCCTGAGGAAATGCAGCGCGCGTATTCAGCGCAAATGCTGCGCCTGCTGGACGGGTTGGGCTTGACCGACGTCTTTCATGCCTGGTGGTTCGTGCTGCTGTTGGTCCTGGTGAGTGCGAGCATCGTAGCCGCATCCATCCAGCGCTTCCCGAACTCGTGGCGCTATTTCTCGCGTCCTTATAAGAGTCCCAACCAGACATTCCAAAAAGCGTTGGCCACACAGGCTGAGATTCCAATCAGGGATGAAGAAGCCGGCCTGGCAGCAGCCGAGCGCGTTTTTCAGCGGGCCGGGCTCAGTCCAGAGCGGATGGTGCGGGAAAATAGTTTCTCTTTATTCGGTGAGCGCAACCGAATCTCGGAAATGGCGGTTTACATCGTTCACACCAGTCTGCTGCTCATTTTTCTGGGCGGGATCGTGGATGCCCTCTATGGATGGAGCGGCTTCGTGGCGCTTACCCGTGGAGAGTCCTCGAGCCAGGTGGCGCTGCGCAACGGCTCACAGCGCACGCTTCCTTTCGCCGTTCGCTGCGACGGCGCCGGCGAGGAGAGATATGCCGACGGCACCCCAAAGCGCTGGTGGTCGAAGCTGGCCGTGATCGAAGCCGGCCGCGAAATCGTACGCAAAGAGATCGTGGTCAACGATCCGCTGGTTTACAACGGCGTCCGTTTTTATCAGGCCAGCTATGGCAGCACCGGCAAGGTGGACAAGCTGATCCTCGCAGCCACTCCAGCAAACGGACAAGGCACAAGCAAGGAAATTGCATTGGGAACGGATGAGGACTTGCCACTCGATGCCGACACTTCAGTCCGCATTGCCGAGTTCATCCCGGATTACGTGGTGCGTGACGGCCAGGTTTACGCCCGCTCTGCGGAAGTGGAGAACCCTGCCGTTCACTTGGCGGTCGAGTCCAGGAAATCTGGCAAGCTGGTCAACGTGTGGCTGCCCCCGATCGAGGGTTTTGAGCAGAATGCGTCTTCTCCTTACAAGTTCGAAGCGCGCAACCTGCAGATGGCCTACTTCACCGGCCTGCAGGTTTCTCACGAGCCCGGACAGTGGGCGGTTTGGACCGGAGTGATCCTGATGGGCCTGGGCCTGGTGATTGTTTTCTACCTGGTCCACATGCGCTTCTGGGCGGTTCCTGTTCGCAATGCGCGCGGCCGGCTGGTGCTTTGGGTGGGCGGGGCTGCCAACAAGAATAAGGATGTGTTCGAGCAACGTTTCCGGAAGCTGGTACAAGAAATCGAATCGGAGATCAAGCTGCAATCGGAGGCATGCGCCCCGGCGCATGTTACTTCACTGGCCGGAAACTGAGTCCGGCATGGGAGGATAGTTATGGCACGTGCACGAGCGGAACAGCAACCCGCGGCGACCGGTACCACCCTCGTAGTGATGGTCGGCCTGAGCGTTGCATTCCTGCTGTTCATGGCGTTCTTGAATGTGGTGAAGAGCGGCAGTCTGTTGAACGAGTCCAACCTGCTTTACGCCGCGCTGATTTTTTACTCGGGCGCGGGAACGCTTTACCTGGGCTTCGGCGTCACTGGAATTCCATCCTATGTGCGCTTCGCCTCGCTGGCGACGTGGGCCGGGCTGCTGGCCAACACCGGCGCGGTCGCTCATCGCTGGTACGAAGCGGGGCATCCGCCGTTCGCAAGCATTTATGAAATGCTGCTCAGCTTCGTGTGGACGCTCGCCGTGCTCACCCTGATCGCGGAGAAACGCTACGGCGTGAAAGTGATCGGCACTGTGACCATGCCGGTGGCGATCGTGGGAGTGATATTGATGCAGTTGTTGCGCACCGAGGTTCATCCGCTCGTGCCCGCGCTGCAATCCACCTGGCTGCATGTGCACGTCACGTTGGCCATGCTGGCGTATGCCGCTTGTGCCCTCAGCTTCGCTTTAGCCATGATGTTCCTAATCCAAGACAGGATGAAGACGGAGAGCTTCTTAGCTGCCACCAGCTTGTTCGGAATTGCAACTTACATGGGCGTTCTCACCCGCTTCGAGAAGTGGGGTGGCTTGAGCGTGGCGGCGTGGAATCCGGAAGAAAAGTCGGAAGTGTTTCTGGCCAAAGGGGTGCGCCTGTTTGTGGTGATTCCTGATCTCGGCTGGCTGATGCTGGTCGTGCTCGCAGCCGTGGCGGCGCCGTTGGTCTTGTATCTTGTCTGGCGTAAGACCGATGACGAAGGGTTCATCAACATGGCCAATCGGGCTGTGTTCGTGAGCATCCTGCTGCAGGTGTTGGCGCTGGTATTCTTTCTCGTCCGCGCGCGGGACGGCCAGTATGGTTCGCTGGATGCTGACGGTTTGTTCCCGACCAGCCTGGCGGCCAGCCCGTTCATTCTCTCGGGCCTGGTGGGCGGGATCTTCGTATCGCTCCTCTACCTGCTGCTTCTGTGGCGGCGCGAAGATCTGGAACGCATGTTGCCCGCCGCCGATGAACTGGACCGAATTACGTATCGCACCATTGCCATCGCCTTTCCCTTGCTCACCCTGATGATCGCGGCGGGCGCATACTGGGCGAATCGTACCTGGGGTTCGTACTGGAGCTGGGATCCGAAAGAGACCTGGGCGGCGATCACCTGGCTGGTGTATGCCGGGTATCTCCACATGCGCGTCACCCGCGGATGGCGCGGCCGGCGGGCTGCCTACTTTGCCATTCTCGGCTTTGCGGTGGTGATGTTCACTTTCTTTGGTGTGACCTATCTGCTGCCTGGACTGCATGCTTATGCCTGACACACTAAAGGAAGGAATCCATGCGAGACCACAGACGGGGGCGGCTGTGGCTATCGCTTCCGCCCGTCCCGATGGTTCTGATATCGATCGCATCGACCCAAAAAGCAACGACCAGAAGGCGACAGCCTTGCCAGCTTGTGACCCGGCGACCAAGGGGAAGATAATCAAAGCCGCAGTGCAGTCTGGCGCGGAGGACTCTGGCGTGTCGCAAGTGCGCATCAACTGGCAGATCAAGGCAGTCCTGCCCATCGTCTTCGTGCTGCTGAATGGACTGCTCCTGTTCACGCTGGCGACGGTTTCATGGCAGGACCCGCAGCGCCACATCGTGCTGGTGGTTGCCGGAGCCGGTGCTGTTGCGATTTGCGCTGCGCTGCTGCTCGTTCTCACCTACGTCATTCAGAAGCCCATGATTGAGTTGCAGGAGAAAATTGCCCAGTTGGGCGAGGGCGACTTGAAAGTGTCGGTGGGCTTTGCCCGCCGCAACGACGAGATCGGAGATCTGGGGCGCAACTTTAATCGCATGGTCAGCCAACTGCGCGAGAGCCGTGACATGATTGAGCACCTGCATCGCACTCAGATGTCGCGCGCGGAACACCTCGCCACGTTGGGGGAGTTAGCTACGGGTCTGGCCCATGAGATCCGCAATCCGCTAGCCGGAATTGCCGGAGTGGTCGAGATCATCGGGCGCGACCTTCCCGCCACGAGCCCGGCGCGAGCTGTGGTGAAGGATGTCCGTTTAGAGATCGCGCAGATCAATCACATCCTGACCGACCTGTTGCAGACCGCCCGCCCGCATCCGCCCGAGATACGCCGCAGTGATCTGAATACTACGGTGGAGCATGCGGTCATGCTGGCCCGCCAGCAGGCGCTTTCAAAGCCCATCGAGATCGTGCTGAAGAAAAACCCTGCATTGCCGGAGGTGGAGCACGATAGTGATCAGATCCACCAGGTTCTGCTCAACCTGCTGCTCAATTCCATCCAGGCGATTGAAGGACAAGGCCGGGTCACAGTGGAAATCGAGCCCCGTGGCGAGTCCGCAGCAATCATTGTCTCTGACACCGGGCGGGGCATTTCGCCCGAACATCTGCCCAACATCTTCCGGCCGTTCTACACGACGAAGGGCAACGGCACCGGATTAGGGTTGTCGCTGGCGCGGCGCATCGTGGAAGAGCACCATGGCCGCATCGACGTGACCAGTTCGGTCGGGCAAGGGACTAAGTTCGCCGTGCTCCTTCCGCTGCGGCGGCCGGTCGCCGAGACTGTCGCTGACGCCGATGAATGACTTTGCACTGATCACGACCCGGAAGCGAGCAGTCATTGCTCTCGTTCATTCAATTGTGTTTCTGCTGATTGCGCTGCGGGGCTTCGCCACAACTCCGATCGGGAGTCCAATCTGGATGAGAGCTTCCCTTTCGCTGGCGTCCATTGTGATGTTTTGCGTGTTTCTGGTCGTTACCACGATTCTCCTGCAACTGGTTCGGATCTCGCGCTGCGTGCGGGAGAAACTCTACTTCGGTTTTTGTTCGGCCAGCGCCAGCCTTGGATTGATGCGTCTGCTGTTCGGCGATCCGCAAAGTGTAGGCCTGTACCTCAGAGTGACCATGTTGCTGTGCGCAGTAGCAACTGGAATTGCGATCCTGGGTGTGCATTCCGCCCGTTCCCTTGGCAACGCAGGATGTGACCACCTGGGCGGTTAGGCCGATGTTCGCTTCTGCGCGGTCTTGCTGTCCCGACTAGGGGGCCAGCCAGCTTGAGAAGTTGCCTCATATAGGTTCTCGTCTGCGTCCCGGATCACATCGCTGAGAGGATTCTGACGGTCGAGACCATGCATGTCTGTCAACGCACCGTTCCAGGCCGCGCGCAATCAAGGCTCGAGCTTGAATAGTACGCCGTTGTCGGAAGTTCCACCGCCGTGGGCCGTGCCATAGAGAGTTCCTGTCTTGTCTCGGACCAACCCGCTTGGTGCTTTCCCATCCTTCCCGGTGAAACTGTGTAGCATGGTCTCATGCCAGCTACCGCCCGAAGTGGGACTCAGTTCGAAAATTGTGCCGCAGCCCAGTTTCATTCCACGGATGGGGCACGCGTAATGACCGCCCTCCTGAGTCGCGCCGTAAAGATGTCCCGCCGAACCGAGAATCAAAACCTGTGGCAGGAACCCGTCAGTCGGATATCCATTGAAGCTATAAAGCACGCTCTCTCTGCCAGCCTTGGTGAGCCTGAACACAATCCCGCAACCGCCCGGTGGGCATCCGGTTCCTCCATACCAGGTGGTTCCGTAGAAGCGGCCCGTCGCATCCTGCACTAGACCGGCGTTAGGGAGCAATCCGTTGGAAAAGAAGTAATACAGCACGCTCTCATTTCCGGCTGTATCGAGTCTAAAAACAGCGCCCTCGTCGTAGAGGCCTCCCATAAACGTAGTACCGTAGAGGTTACCCGCAGGGTCCTGAATCACGCCCGCAGTCGGGTACGCTGCGTCCGGAGCACCAATGAAGCTGGACAGAACCGCATACTGCTCGGCCGTATCCAGCTTGAACACAGTCCCACAACCATTCCCGTCGTCACAGTTGGGGTCGCCGCCGTTGAATGTGGTTCCAAATAAATTACCTGATTTGTCCAGAAGTAGTCCGTTCGGAACGAGACCATCAGTGCCACCGAGGAAGCTGTGAAGCACCGTCTCTCCCCCAAGGTCGTTCAGCTCAAACACCGTGCCGCCGTTGTACGCACCACCAGCATAAGTCGTGCCGTAAAGATTCCCTGCTGTGTCCCGAACTACACCTGCCGTAGGTGTTCCCCCGTCCGTCCCTCCCGTGAAGCTATAGAGAACTGTCTCCTTGCCGGCCCTGTTCAGCTTAAACACCGTGCCGCTCTTGTAGACGCCACCTCCCTGAGTTGTGCCATAAAGATTCCCTTGCTGGTCCTGAATAAGACCCCCATTCGGATTTGCTCCATCCGGGCCACCCTTGAATTTGTACAGCACCTTGAAAGTCTGTGCCTGTGCCGATTGGGACGCAATCAGACCTAACCCGAGCGCGGCCGCTAGTGTCAGCACGGTACTCGCCGTTCCCAACCGCACCCCCGAAATCCAACTCCGATGTTGTCCCAGGTTTGTCAAGATTGCCTCTCTGTTAACGCCAACCATCCTAGCTCTCCGACGCACAATGTGAAAGAGACTTTCGGCCTACTTCCAGGGGAGAAAAAGGCCACTTAGGCGTTAGACGCCTAGTCCGAGCGAGCGCTGCGGAGCTTCGCTCCCCTGGGCGGGTGAGGGGACCCGCCCCTACGCAACCTCCTCTTTCTTCCTCAGGAGTTTTGGAGGACAATGTAGGTATCGGGGTGAGGTTTCGATGCGATATCGTTTGTTTCCAGCCCTCTGCATCGTGGTCCTGGCTGCTTCTGCTCTGGCGCAGCAAATTCGCGGCGACTACATTGAGACGCGCAGCGCCGATGTCTACACCGGCCAGTGTTTCGCCAACGGCGAGGTAAACCTTGCGGGAGACGAGGCAATCCTGGCATGGCATGTCCAGAGCGGAAGCTGGGACGGCGTGCCGCTGAGCGGATTGACGGTCGCTGCTGCCGTGAAGGCGCACGCCACGTTGGGCGATCCCTACGCCAACCCATATCCGGCGCGGGCGGTCCTGATCGTTGATGAACAGGCCAGCGAGCGCCAGCGCGACGCTCTCGTCGCATTTGCCCAGCAAATGGGAGGCGAACTTCTGCGTCATGTGCAGCAGGTGATTTCAGCACCGATGGAATTGGTAGTCAACCCACGACACCACGGCGTGGCATTGCTGCGTGCCGGCGAATTTGCCATGGTGCAGACGCGAGCCATAGACGGTGATGATCATCTCTGCGGGAATGAAGTGACGTTCTATCCGCCGCTCACGCAATTGCAACACTCGTTGCCGGCGGTGGCATTGACCGATTCCTACCGAGGTCCGGGACTGGGTGCCGATTGGGAATCGCATGGCAGGCGCAGCGCTTTCGTGGGTACGTTCGCACGCTAGATTGCCGGCGGGCTACCGCAGCCGGGAGACCACTACGGCAACCGTTAAAGCCGCCACCAGCAACGCCCCGATGGTGTAGATGTGAGATCGCAGCCAGCTTGCTTCCGCGCGCGGCGCAGCGAGCTGAGAAAGAAAAACGGGAGCCTCGCCACTCGTTGCCGCCTTGTGATCCAGACTTTGAGCCGCCTCGCAATCCAGGCAGAGCGTCCGCCCATCTGAGACTGGAAATCCGCATCCGTCACAATACCGGATTTTGTCGACCTCGCGCATTGCGACCGGCTTAGGCTGGTCGGCGTTGAGGGCTGTTTCCTGGGGTGTTTTTGAGAGCGGTTGATCCGCGGGGGAAATGCTTTCCTCACGCTTCGGCAACACCGGCGCAGGCTGGGATTCTTCGTTTTTTGCAGGTGCCTGGTCCATCTTGGTTGCGATCTCATTCAGGGCACGCTTGGCGGCTTCAGAATGTTCGAGTCCGGTCAAAGCCATTTCCGCCAGGCGCTCCAGGGCGGTCACGTCTCGCTGCTCGAAAGCGTAGGCGCGGTCCGCCAAAAGTTCGAATACGCCGATCACTTCCGATTCGCGAATCAGCGGCATCACCATGACCGACTTGATGCCCAGGGCCTCGCAACTCTCCCGGTTCGCGCGGAAGTCGCGTTCCGCATCATCGCAGCGCAGAAGCTGCCGGGTGCGCACGCTTTCGCCGGTGAGTCCCGAGTTCAGCTGAAGCTCCGCGCCCAATTCCGGCGCCACCGGACCTGTACTGGCGCGGCAAATCATTTCGCTGCCTTCGCGCAGAGCAATGGCTGCGCCCGACGCCCCGGTGATGTATTGCGCCCGTTCGGCGAGCAGATGTAACGTGGCGTCCAGATCCCGCTGCGCCATATCTGCCAGCGACGTGCCGGCGTCGTCTCCCGGAAAACGCAAAGGCTGCGGCGAAACCCTCGCGGGTGCAGCGGAGTCTCGTCTTCCGACAGCACCTGGGACTTGCGGAGCGTTGCCCGATTCTGGCTGATCGAAAATGGAATAGTGATCCATACAAAAATTTATGTGAAGGTATTATCGCCGGAGTCGTGCCTTCCGCAAATAACGTTTCTTGGTGCCGCCACCCGCAGAGGTTCCATCCCCAAAGTGCAGCCCAGCTTCAATCGAGAACACTAAGTATTGTCATTCGAGGAGCGCAGCGACCAGGAATCTGCAGTCCTGCTCAGATCAGAAGGAACTGCAGATCCCTCCCACTCGGCTGCGCTCGGGGCTCGACCTTCGGTCTCGGCAAGAACCGCTCGGGATGACAACGAAATAAGGCGTCGCTCGCACAAATCCGTGCCTACGGTTTCTTCTTCGGCGGCAGATATTTCTTCTCGATCGACGCCACCACCACATAATTGGGGTCCACCATCTCGTTCAGATGGATTTTCGCAAACTTCCGACAGCAACTCGTAGGCGTCCAACTCTGACAAACCGTAGTCCTGATGGATCCATCCTACAAGCTCGGTGAAGGCGATTCGCAGACAATCATCGAGGGGACGATAGGCGCCGACCGTCATGATTGCATCTTCACTCTCAAACCGCGGCCAGTTGATCTTTTGGCCTTTTATCACGCTGACCTGCACCCGCGCTCGCAACGGGACCTCAATCGCCGTGCCTGCCACCTCGCCGTCGCCCATGGCCGCGTGTCCGTCGCCCATATACAACATCCCGCCGGACACATTGACCGGGAAATAAACCATATTACCCACGCTGGCTTCGGGAGAATCCATGTTGCCGCCAAACTCCGCCGGGACGATCGAACTGCGCGCCTCGCCCCCGGCGGGCGCAACGCCGATACATCCGAAAAAGGGATGCAGCGGGATCTTGACCCAGAACTTCGAATCCAGCGCCTGAAAGGTCGCGGTGTTCGTGGCATGGTCAATCGGGTAAAACCAGATTTTCTCCGGCAACGGCGGCGCTAGCATGGGTGTGTAGTTCGTCGCGTTGATGGCGCCAAATCCGGGCGCAAACGCACCCACACCTTGATTGCTATCTACTTCGAGATCGAGAATCTTCACTGCGAGCGTGTCTCCGGGTTCGGCGCCCTCAATGTAAAACGGGCCAGTAAGTGGATTGTCACCCCTGGACATGCTGAGTGTGTCGCCCGGTTTCTGGATGGCGTTGCCGAAGCAATCCAGCGTGTTGGTGTCGAGGATGTCGCCCGACTTCAGGCGAGCTACGGGCTTCGCCGAGGCGTACACGTATTTCACGTCGCTGATCGTGGCCTGATATTTCACAACATTGCCTGGCGTGCTCTGCGCCAGCGTGCTCTGCGCACCACCAACGAGCGCACAGACAGCCAAGATGCGGTTCCACACGGTATGCCTCCACTTTGCGATTGTCGGATTTGCGATTGTCGATTCCAAAACTGTGGCATTTGATTGCTGAGTCAATGCCGCCTAATCGGAAATCGTCACTTCATCCACGCCAGCCACATCCATCCCACTACCAGGGTCGCCACGGTGATCGGGAAGCCGGCGCGGAAATACTCCCAGAACCCAATTTCCATCTCTGGTCTGGCGCTCTCTACCACGATGATGTTGGCCACGCTCCCGGTGATCGTAAGATTTCCGGCTAAGGTTGCGGCCATGGCCAGAGTCAGCCAGGCCGTGTGCGGGTTGCTGAAGCCCGGCACCAGCGACTTCAGCAGCATCACCGCGGGCACGTTGCTCACAATGTTGCTGAGCAGCGAGACAACAACGGTGAAGGCACCCAGGTTCTGCAGGTTCCAGTGTTCGGCCACGTCCAGCAGTTTCGCCACAATCCCGGCGGTCTCCGCACCACCCACAATCAGAAACAAGCCGATAAAGAACACCAGCAATCCCCAGTCTACTTCCTCGTACAACTTCTTCGGCTCCAGGGTTCTGGTGATCAGCAAGGCGGCTGCGCCCACCGCTGCCATCATGGCCGGAGGTACGCCCAAGAAGAATCCCACGACTACGGCAGTCACCACGAACACCGGTTTCGTCAGGCGCGAGAGATCGAGTGTGGGCAGCGGAATCTTTTCATCTGTCTCGGGCCGCAACTCGATCTTGCGCATGTGAATCCAGTGCAGAACCGCCCAATCGACGAACAATCCCACAAATGCGACCGGGCCGAGATGGAAAAGAAAATCACGATAGCGGATGGCGGAAAAGGATCCGATCAGCATGTTTTGCGGATTACCCGTGATGGTAGCCACGCTGCCGATGTTGGACGCGGTCGCTACCGCCAGCAAGTAGGGAAGCGGCTGCAGGCGCATGCGCCGGGTAATGCTGAGCACGAAGGGCACCATCACCAGACACACAACATCGTTCACGAAGAAGGCGGAAAGAATCCCGCAGGTAAAGATCACGGCGGGTAACAACTGCGCCGGCTTCAAACGCTGAAGCACGATTTCCGCATTCCATTCGAAAAAACCCACCAGATGAAGATTGCCCACGATCAGCATCATCGAAAACAAAAGCACCAGCGTGGGGAAGTCGATGAAGCGCAGCGCATCCCCAGGTCGCAGCACGCGAAAGGCGATCATGGCCACGGCGCCGATAATAGCGGCGCCGGGGCGATCAATCTTGAGACCGGGAAACTTGCCAATGGCAAAAACTAGATAGCTGCCCAGAAAAATGGCGTATGCGGCGGCGAGACGTGCGTCGGGCAATGCCGTTGGGGGAATCAGTGCCATTTCGCAGCAGCATAGCAGGCGGCACGGACACATTCCAAAAGCAAACTGGGCTGGGAATGTGACCCGACTCGACAATGCCCAGGCAACGGCGGACGCCCTCGTCCGCCGAGGGAGCAAGACTTCCGCAGCTCCGCGGCGACAGCGGAGCGCTGGTCTGGAAAGAGTTTTAAGTGGTCTCGCGTTTTTCGTCGCGGTGGCGGAGCCAATCCAGGAACATCTGCTCAATCGGTTTATCGTAGCCCATCATGACGTGGCGGATGGTGTGGCCGCTTACGAAGTGGCAGACTTCCTCGGCCAGGTTCTTGGCGTGATCGCCCGCACGTTCCAGCGATTGCGTCATAAAAATGACTTGCAAGCTGGCCTGGCGGTGGATGCTTTCGGGATTCTCGATATGGCGCAGGAAAATCAAGTTACGCAGGCGGTCCATCTCCGCGTCGGCACGCAGCACATCCACGGCTTTCTTCACATCACGAGTGGAAAAAGCCGCACCCACGTCGGAGAGCATTTTTTCAAGTACGGTCGCCATGTGAGTGAGGTCGCGGGTGTCCTGGGGATCGAGACGGCCGGCGGCAGCCTGGGCGCTGCTGGCAAAGCTGAGCAGCAAATCTCCGATGCGCTCCAGCCCGATCATGAATTTCATGCAGGCCAGCAGTTCGCGGGCTTCGGGTTCGGTCACCTGCGTGATCGCGAGGGTAACGCCGTCATCGATCTCGCGATCCATGGCGTCAAGTTCCTTTTCGCGTTCCCGGATCGTTACGAGCAGCGGCGATGACCCTGTAGCGATACCCTCAGCCGCCGCGGCAGCAGCGTCTGTTGCCACTCTGCAGGCCTCAATCGTGCGTTTCACCAGATGCGAGTGGGCGGGTTCGGAAACTTGCGGATTCGCGGCGGCGGTACTCATTGGAGCTTCCCTTCGCTTAAGCAATGGCGGATGCCCTGCCTCCGGCCTTCTTTGCCGCCGGTTCGAATTGACGATCACAGTGCAAGCATAGTGGTTTCTTAAGATAACATTGTTAAAAGGTTGTAAATTCTACGATCTGCTGGGTCACAAACGGGGTCGGAGACGCCTCCCTCCAGCAGAATTAGGCCGGTGAAAGACTGGGAGCCAATGGCAGTGTGAACAAGAACACAGAGCCGTGATTGAGTTCGCTTTCCGCACGAATGGTGCCGCCGTGCGCCAACACGATGTGCTTGGCAATGGCCAGGCCCAGCCCGGTGCCTCCCGATTCACGGGAGCGCGCTTTATCGACGCGGTAGAAGCGCTCGAACAGGCGGGGCAAATGTTCGGAGGGAATTCCGGGGCCGAAGTCGCGAACATAGAACTCAACTCCGCGCTCCGACGGCCGGGCTCCCACCACCAACCGCCCACCCGCGGCGGCATACTTGAAGGCGTTATCGATTAGATTGGAGAAAACCTGGTGGATGGCTTCACGATCGGCACTGACCGGGTCGGATACTGATTCCTCAACCCGCAGCTCCATACCATGTGTGCGCGCGAGTTCGCGAAAGCTGTCGACCGCTTCCTGCACCAGTTCTCCTGGGGTCACCGGCTGCACATCGAAGCGGTGCTCGCCGGATTCCACTCTGGCCAGGGTGAGCAGATCTTCGGTCAGGAGTGACATGCGGCCGGCGTTCTTGCGGATAATTTCCAAAAACTCGCGGGCATGGTTATTTTCCGGAGCGCCGTCCAGTAACGTTTCGGCGTAACCCTGAATCGAGGTCAGTGGTGTGCGCAGTTCGTGGGAAACGTTGGCGATGAAATCACGCCGAGTTTTCTCCACCCGCTCGGTCTCGGTGAGGTCGCGGAGAACCGCAACCGCGCCCCCTCCGGGCATGGGTGCGGCGGTCACGTCGAATGTACGGGCTGGAACAATAGAGGTCGCCCGGGCACTAAACACGTTTCGGGTGGTGCTGGCTCCGCGTACGGCGCGCAGGAAATCGGGATCGCGCACGGTCTCGACCAGGGGAGAATTCAACCGCGTGCCCTGCGGAACCAGGCTGTCCATACTGTGGTTGGCCCACTGCACACGGTCGTCCGGGCCCACGGCGATGACCGCATCCTGCATGCTGTTGAGCAAAGTCTCGAGCTGGTGCTGGCTGGTCTGCAGGGCGGCAAAGTTATCCTCCAGGTGGCGCGCGGTTTTATCCAGTGCGGCAGCGACTTGTCCGATTTCGTCGGTGGACGATGCGGCAATACGCGCGGTCAGGTCACCGTCAGCGATTCGACCGGCGAATCCCACAATCCGCTGCAGCCGGTGCGAGGTGAACTGTGCGACGATACCCGCAACCAGGAGGGCCGCCGGGAATGCCATGGCCGAACCGAGCCACAACGTCCTTCGAACCCGAGAAGTAGCCTCCTCGACATCCGACAGCGGGTACGCCAACCGCACGGCGCCTCCGGAGATAGGTGCGGCAACGTAGAGGAATGGTACGCCTAGGGTGCGGCTGGGACGGGTATCAGTTCCGATCTGCCCTTTCAAGGCCACGACAAACTCGGGCCGACCCGCATGGTTTTCCATGGACCCGGCGGGGGCCTCGGAGTCGGCCAGAATTCTGCCCGTTACATCAATCACCGTGGCGCGCGCCCCAGCCGCTTGGCCTTCCTGGGAGACGATGTCCTGCACGTTGTGTTCACGGTCCGTATTGACGCGATTCGCCAGCATCACCGCTTTCTGCCTGAGGTTGCGCTCGATTTCCTGCCGCAGAGAATTTTCCCAGGCGCGGCGGATGGCAAAATCCAGCGTCGCCGTTGCCGCCGCGATCACCAGCGCGAAAGCCGCCAGCAGCTTGAAGAAAATACGGTTCCTCACTTGGGCGCCTCAAAGCGGTAGCCCGCCCCGCGCACGGTCTTGAGATAGCGTGGGTTCTCAGGATCGGGCTCGATCTTCTCGCGGATGCGGCGGACATAGACGTCCACCGAACGCGGCGTGACATAGGCGGTGTCGCGCCAGACGGCGTCGAGCAGTTGGTCACGGGTGAAAACACGGCCGATGTGGCGGGCGAAATAATCCAGCAAACGAAACTCGGTCGCTGTGGTCGTGACCGGCTGGCCGCGGGCGGTAAGCGTCATCGCGCCAGGATCGATTTCTATCTCTCCTACGCGAAGAGGCGACTGCGGAAGCGGGCGCTCGAAACGGCGCAATACCGCTTTGACTCTGGCCACCAGCTCCCGCGGGCTGAACGGCTTCGGGATGTAATCATCGGCGCCGAGCTCCAGACCCAGGACGCGGTCGGCTTCGCCGCTTTTCGCGGTAAGAAAAATAACGGGGGTCGAAGCCAGCGCCTGCGTCTGCCGTATCTGCCGGCAGAGTTCGAGCCCGTCTTTTCCGGGAACCATGATGTCGAGGATGAATAGGGTAGGACGCTGCCGTTCCGACTCCATGACTACGGTGTTCCCGGTGGCGAATACTTTGACCACGAATCCCGCGCCCTCCAGATGATGCCGCACCAGACGCGAGATGTCCGGGTCGTCCTCAACCACAAAGATGCTGGGTTTCACACGGATATTGTAGCCGGGTGTCCGGAATATTGCCTCGATTGTAACCAGATTGAAACATTTGGATTCGCGTTGCCGACTTCAGACCTGAATCAGCAGGTTGCCGGCGCGATCCTGCTGGAAGCGCCGCCTAGGCGGCACAAACGTAGTCGCACTGTATTCGGTGACCACGGCGGGTCCAGAAAAATTCTTCCCCGCAGGCAGGGATTCGCGATCGTAAATTTCGGCGACAATTTCTTTGCCCCCGAAAGGGATTGGAACTCGATCACGATGAAAACGGCCGAGCTTTGCTGGGCCAGGACGACCGGACGTGGCCGTCCCTGTGCGGCTCTTGCTCGGCGCAAAGGTCCCACTGTCAGCAGCTGAAGCTTGGGTGCGCGGAGACTTCACCGTGGCGCGCAAACGCAGGGTAACCAGTTCTACTTCCCGCGACGGGTAGCTGTATCCGTAACGCTGTTGGTGCTCTCGACGAAAAGCGGCGATGAGTGTCGAGGTGTAGGGAACGTTGAGCTCGTAGCCTTGACCTCGGTACCGGACATCCACGCTCGGTTGGTAGCGAATCGCGCCCTGCCAGCCTTCTGTACGAAAATCGTCCTCCGCCTGGCGGCGCAATTTCAGGAATTCTTCCTCCAGACTTTTCCGCGGAAGCTGGTCTACAGTCTTCCAAAGCACGGTGCGCGAATAGTCCTTTACGACGTCACTGACCAGGATTCCGAAGGCGGAGAGCGCACCCGGCATCGCGGGCACGATCACGCGCGCTATGCCCAGTGCTTCAGCCAATTCGCAGGCGTGCAAGCCTCCTGCTCCGCCGAAGGCGACCAGCGCGAACTCTCGCGGATCATAGCCGCGCTCGATCGAGACCACGCGAATGGCTTTTTCCATGGTCGAATTCACCACACGGATCACTCCCGCGGCGAACTGATTGAGAGAAAGCGGGGAGCCTTCTTTTTTCAGCCAAGCGGCGATGATCCGGCGTGTGCGCTCCAGGTCGAGGGTGAAGTCGCCACCCAGAAAGCGGTGCGGTTGCAGGCGTCCCAGGATCAGGTTGGCGTCCGTGACCGTAGGCTGCCTGCCACGGCCATAGCAGATGGGACCGGGATCGGCTCCGGCGGATTCCGGTCCCACTCGCAGGGCGCCGGCCGCATCGAAGCGGGCAATGGAGCCCCCACCGGCGCCCACCGTGCGAATGTCGAGCATCGGGACGCCGACCGGCAGACCCGAGATCTCGGCTTGCGTTCCAACCCGCACTTCGCGGTCCACCAGCGCTACGTCGGTCGAAGTGCCCCCCATGTCGAACGAAATGATTCGCTCGAATCCGCTGCGGCGCGCCATCGCCGCAGCCCCCACAACTCCGCCCGCGGGCCCGGAAAGCACCGTCCGCACAGGCTCGCGGGCGGCAGCACTCAGCGTGGTGATCCCGCCGCTGGACTGCATCACAAAGACTCTGGAAGCCGTCAGCAAGGCGAGTTTCTCCAGATAGTTCTGCATGACCGGTTGCAGATAAGCGTTTACAACCACCGTGCTGGTGCGTTCAAATTCGCGGAACTCAGGCAGAATTTGATGGGAAACGGAAAGCGGCGCGCCGATCTGTTGCAGCGCAGCCGCGACGGATTTCTCGTTCTGCGGATTGGCGAACGAAAAGAGCAGCGAGATCGCGATCGCCTCAGGTTTCTTCTGAAGCAACTTATTTTCCAGTTCCTGCAAAACTGATTGCAAGGGCTCCTGCAAAACCTCGCCGTCGCTGCTGGTGCGCTCCTCCACACCAAAACGCAGATCACCCGCCACCAGCGGTTCCACGCGATCGAAAAAGAAATCGTAGAGCTTGGGCCTGGCCTGCCGTCCGATCTCAATCACATCCTCGAAACCGGTGGTTGTAACCAGCGCCACGCGCGGCCCCTTGCGCTGTAACAACGTGTTGGTGCCGACCGTCGTGCCATGGAGCAGAGTAATTGAACCCGGCGCTCCAATCTTTTCTAAAGCCTGCGCGATTGCCTGCGACGGGTCTTCTGCTGTGGAAAATACCTTCAGTATGCGGATGCGGCCGCGCTCCATCCACACGCAATCGGTAAACGTGCCACCCGTGTCGACGGCGATGCGGAGCGGCTGAGTTCGTGAGCGACTTTTCATGAGTTCAAACTGGAACGCTAGGTTAACATTTCAAGATCGCTAAAGCGCGCTCGTCCAGTGAGGAATGCCCGATGAGATACGACTTCTTGGTTGAAACCTATGCTACCGAGCGAATTAAAGTCATCAGCGTATGGAGTGAGTTCCGGGATGAGGATCTCCCGGTGCGTCCCCGTCAAGACGATCCCCGGGGGCGCAGCGTCCACGAACAGATGGTGCACCAATGCGTGAGCGAAGATTTGTGGTTTCGCAACATGCTTGGCATCGACGTACAGGCGCCGCCTTTGCCCAAGCAGGAAAGTCGACTGCAGTTCATGAAACAGTACGCCGAAGACAGTGCGAAACGGTTGGCAGCACTCCGCGAGAAGGATGAGGCTTGGTGGGAGGAGAACACGAAGTTCTTCGATGTGCGCCGCTCCCGCGCCTGGGTCATGACCCGGCGCATGACCCATACGTCACATCATCGCGGGCAACTGATGGCCATGCTTCGCATGCGCGGACGCGACCTGCACAGCAATTACGGTCCGACAGCCGATACTGGCGGATTGATGCAAAATCACGCCCCGACCATCTACGCTTATTCCAGCCTGGATGATTTATTCAAAGGAGAATCCGGGGGAGGGGCAAAAGCTGCCCTGCCGGGTTCTGCTGGTAAACCGGTCACGGAGCGGCCTGAATCAAAATAACAAATCGCTCTAACTCTTGGTGGTGAATGCCAGTGTGAGCAGAGTGTTCTGCTCCATCTCATGCGCTTTAGCCGACCCCGTGGCGGGGCTGGCGCTAGCCGAGCGCTTCACCGAAAGCACGGGACGTTCTCCCGCAATGTGGCGCAGGCGCGGCAGAATGTAAAATAGCCCCCCCATGTTCGCCGGTTCTTCCTGAACCCAGACAATTTCGCGCGCCGCAGGATGTTGTTCAATGGCCGCAACAATTTCCTCCTCGGGAAATGGATAGAGTTGTTCCACAAAAACAATCGCTGTCGAATGATCGCTTCTCTTCTTGCGCTCCTCGCGCAATTCGTGACCGATCTTTCCGGTGCAAAGCAGAATGCGCCTGGCGTCGTTCACTTCTGTGTCGCGCAGAACGTTTAGAAATCGCTGATGGCTGAAGTCCTCGATGGGCGAAGACGCATCCGGATGGCGCAACATGCTCTTGGGTGTGAACACGATCAGCGGTTTCCGCCAATGCCGGAGCGCCTGCCGCCGCAGCAGGTGGAAATACTGGGCTGCGTTCGAGGGCTGGCAGATCTGAAAATTATCCCGCGCCGCGAGCTGCAGAAAGCGCTCGATGCGCGCGCTCGAGTGCTCCGGTCCCTGGCCTTCGTAACCGTGGGGCAAAAGCAGCGCCACCCCTGAAAGCAAGTTCCATTTATCTTCCCCTGCGCTGATAAATTGATCAATCACTGCTTGCGCCACGTTGACGAAGTCGCCAAACTGCGCTTCCCAGAGTACCAGCGCTTCCGGATAATCACGGCTGTAGCCGTATTCAAAACCAAGCACCCCGGCCTCGGACAACGTAGAGTTGTAAATGTCGCAGCGAGCCTGGTCAGCGGAAATGTTCTGCAACGGAACATATTCCTGTTCATTTTCGATATCGACCAGCACAGAATGCCGTTGATTGAAAGTGCCGCGGCGGCTATCCTGCCCGCTCAGTCGAACCGGCACGCCACCTTTCACCAAACTGCCAAAGGCGAAAGCCTCGGCCATGCCATAATCTACCGGACGCTTCCCGGTCCCCATCTCCGCACGCTGTTCAAGCAACTTCTTAACTTTCGGATGGATATGGAAATCGGCGGGATACGTCGTCAGACGCCCGGTGATTTCACGCAATTCCGCTGCGGACAATCCCGTTTCAACTTCATACTCCGGTTTGTGGCGGCCGCCCGTGTAGCCATCCCAATAGCCTGGCAATTCGCGCAGAGTAGGCTTCTTCGTGAGGCTGGCCGCCTTCTGCTGCGCCGCTTCCAGTTCGTCTCGGATCGCTTGCACTCGCGTCTGAACGTCTTCGATGCCGTTATCTTCCGCGTAAATCTTCCACAGCGGCGGATGGTCTTTGATCGCCTTGTAGAGTAGTGGCTGGGTGATGGTGGGATCGTCCACTTCGCTGTGCCCATGGCGGCGAAAGCCAATCAAATCCACCACAACGTCGCTGCCGAACCGGTAGCGATACTCGACCGCTATGCGTCCCACACGAATCACGGCTTCCACGTCTTCTCCATTCACATGGAAAATCGGGATGGATTGCCGCCTGGCGAGCTGCGCCGAGAAACGGGAGGAATGCGATTCGCGCGGTAGCGTCGTGAACCCGATCAAATTATTGGCGATCACATGAATCGTTCCCCCGACCGTATAGCCGGGCAAATCGGCGTAATTCAACGTCTCTGCCACAATCCCCTGACCGGCGAAAGCTGCATCGCCATGCACCAGCAGCGGCAGATACTTCTGTGGCCCCGCTTCTCCGGTCCGGTCATGCTTGGCACGCGTGCGCCCCATCGTGACGGGATCGACGGCTTCCAGGTGACTCGGATTGGACACCAGGTGGATGTGGACTTTTTTTCCTGTGCGAGTGATGTATTCGCCGGTTGCTCCCATGTGATACTTCACATCACCGCTGCCCAGCACGCTGCGCGGATCGACGTCTTCAAATCCGGCAAACACTTCTTCCGGCGCACGTTTGGCGATGTGGACGATGACGTTCAGCCGCCCGCGGTGACTCATGCCCATCACCAGCTCGACGGCGCCAAGCTGGCCAGCCGCTTCCAGAACTTCGTCCACCAGGGGAATGAGCGCGGTCACGCCTTCCAACGAGAACCGTTTGGTGCCCAGATAACGCTGCTGCAAAACCTCTTCGAACAACTTGGCGCGAATCAACTGCTCCAGCGTCGCAGCCTGGTCTACCTCTGATGGCGTTCCTTCCATGCGTTCCTGAATCCAGCATCGCCGCTCAGGGTCGGGAATGTGCATGAACTCGGCGCCGATGGTGCCGCAGTAGGCTAGGCGGGCTTCACGAGCGATCTCGCCGTCGATCTGCAGCTCTGGATGAGAAAGTGAACGGAAAAAGCCGAGCGGATCCAGATCAGCTTGAAGGTATCCCCATCGGCGAAAAAGATCGAAGATGCGCTCGCGTTCGCCGTTTGGAGCATCGAGAATTCCGGTGGAGCTTTCGGGAATTGTTTTGGAACGTGCGGCCATAAGTTCGCTACTAGGATAATGGATGAGCGGCAAGTTGCGTCGGATTCGTAGCGCCGGAAAGGGTGAGCGGAGCCCGGAGGGGTTATAGTTTTGTCCAATCCGGGCGACCTTCTGCCTTACCCGGTTCGAGCCGCAATGTTCCACGTGGAACATTCGGAAAATGCGCGAAGTGTTCCACGTGGAACATCCCAAAATGGGAATGCGTTGATTCGGTGCGGGTTAGCGGGGTGCGCAGAGTGTCGTGGGGCAAGGTGCAGTGCCTACGAAAGTGGACTTGACAAGCTTGGGAAAGGTGGCTGGCCCACCTTTGCGGCGTAAAGGTGGGCCAGCCCCGCAACACGGTGAAGCGACTTAGTGAAAACTCAATTTCGCGGGATTAAGGCCAAATTTCGAAGACAGTGCCGCAGCCGTCCTGACTGCAACTGGGGTCGCCTCCCACCCACGCCACTCCATACAGGTCACCCCATTTGCCCCAGGTCAGTCCCTCAACGGGATCGTACCCGTCCTTCTTGTTCTCGGGAAACCAGTGGAGCAGAGTTTCCGTCCACGATCTGCCTTGCAGGGCGGATGGATTCAGACGGAATGCAGTGCCGCCCTGTCCTGTTCCTCCAAGGTAGGTGGTGCTGTAGAGATTGCCCTGCCTATCGAACACCATGTAGCCCTCGGGTAGGACTCCATCGCTACCGCCCTGGAAGTTATACAGAGTCGTGGAGGTCCAAGCCGCGTTTTCTGCGGTCGGTGGCGTAAGCTCAAACAACGTGCCGCAGCCGTGGCCGCCCTGGCAGTTGAGATCCCCGCCGAACGCCGCCGTTCCGTAGATATTGCCAGAACTGTCGAAGATCACCGGACCACTGGGGTTAGCACCCATGTCCATGCCTGAGTCCAAAGAGTAAAGCACGGTTTCTCTCCAGGCCCCGCCCTTTGTTTTCGGGGGAGCTACGCGGTATACGGCACCCCAACCGTACGTCCCGCCGTAGTTTGTGGTGCCATAGACATTTCCTTGTTGATCAAGCGTCACGCCCGCGAAGGGCTCCATCCCGTCGGGATCTCCCGTAAACGTGTGCAGCACGGTAAAGTGCCACTTCCCGCGCTTGGTTGCCGACCGCTTTAGTTCAAATACTGTGCCACACCGCGCATATGACACACAAAGCTCGCCGCCTAACTGAGCAGCGCCGTAAAGATTCCCTTCGGCGTCGAAAACCGGATTGCCCTGGGGGCCGCAGCCGTCACTGGTTCCCGTGAACGCGTAGAGAACGGCGTACCTCCATGCTCCGTCTGCTGCGCCTGCACGCGTTAGCTGCCAAACGAAGCCACAAGTCTGGGGGCCGAATGCGAAGCCGTACAAAGCACCGTCTGGCCCTATGACAACGGAAACTGCGTATCCCCCGTTGCCGCTAGGAAAGGTGTGGAGTAAGGTTTTCGTCCACGTTCCACTGTGCGTTTGGGGAGCGGTCAGCTTGTAGATCGTGCCCCCATGGTAGGCTACGCCGTCGGCGGTGGCACCATAGAGATCACCATTTTTGTCAACAGCCGGTAGCCCTATAGGCGTCCAGCCATCCGAGCCCCCCTGAAAACGGTAAATCGTTCGGTAGCCGTGCTCGGCTGCGTTGGCAGCGCCGGTTAATATCGCCACAGCGATCAAAGTCGCCAGCAGAAACATTACTAGGTGAGAGTGCTGGTTTGGCTTCATGGAG
>Ga0209415_10001705_pt1 | contig 41810 bp, 41 predicted proteins | sample PeaSoiSIISIP2007_FD_187696 | JGI IMG/M metagenome (GOLD analysis project Ga0209415, IMG submission 187696) | Peat soil microbial communities from Weissenstadt, Germany - SII-SIP-2007 (SPAdes) (version 2) | ecosystem: Environmental > Terrestrial > Soil > Wetlands > Peat | place: Germany...
TTCCCCGGTAGCTCAGCTGGTAGAGCAGTCGGCTGTTAACCGACTTGTCGCAGGTTCGAGTCCTGCCCGGGGAGCCACTTCCCGCATATCGCGCAACCGCAGTCTCCCCGCTCTCAGAGGGGGCTCGCGAACGCGGTTAGCGATCGATCAAGCATGTCGGCCGAGAATAGAGACATGATCCGTGAGGCCCACGATGGGTTCGGGGAGTCCGCGGCCGGCCCGGCGCACGACTCGAGCGCGTCCGCAACGGACGGCGACCGGCGCAGCGGCGTCGAACGCCGCGCCGACTTCCGCGCGCGAACGCTGGTGGTCGGCAAGGTCGTTATCGGCGAGACTCTGACCGACTGCATCGTTCGCAACCTGTCGGTCCGCGGCGCGCAGGTGCGCGTGCCGGGGGCGGGCGAGCTGCCACCCTCGATCCAGATCTTGCTGCCGGGCGAGGACCTCCTGTTCGACGCCACGATCGTCTGGCGGAATGGAGACAAGATCGGTGTTTCGTTCACCGCACACCGCGACCTTCGCCGGGATGGCGATGCGCGCTAGCGGCTTGGCCCGATTGCGCCTAAGCCCCGCGCCCTCAAAGCGCGGCGACCTGGACTCGGTATAGGTCGCTGGCGGCCTTAAACGTCGGGAACGGGAACTTGGTCGGCGCCCCCGCCAGCGTGGCCGCCAGCATCTCGAGATGCGCTGCCCAGCCGGCGCAGGCGCGGCCCGCGTCCTCGTCGGCCGGCACCGAGACGGTCAGCGTCATCTCGACTTCAGCGCCGACCGGCGCGAGCTCAAAGCGGATGGGCCGTTCGGGCTCACCGGGGCCGCTCCAGGAGAATTCGAGGAGCCGCATGGGCTCAAACGCGGTCACCGCGCTGTCGATGACGATGCCGCTGTCCTCGAACGCCAGCTTGGCGGCGCCGCCCAGCCGAGACTCGATGGTCCCGGGAGCGAGCCACTGGACGCGAACGTCCGGCTTGGTGAGCGCGTCCCACACCTCCTCGATATGGTTGTCGAGCATGAGGTCGAAGCGGCCCTCTGTGACGGCGCCCTTGCGGGTGAAGGTCGCGAGCGGAAACAGCGGTTCGGACATCGGCGAAGCTCCCTCGCGTTGCCCGGGCTTCAGCGGCTAAGTCAGTAGGCTGCCCAGACGAAGACCCGGAAGGTGTTGTTGTCCTTGGCGTTTGCGCCGGCGCCGTCGAAGTCGCTGCCGGCGCCGTTGAAGGTGACGTAGTCGGTGTACTGGGCGCCGACGCGGACGTTGAAGCGCGGCCCGAGCGGCGAGGATCCACGGCCGAATGGCGTCCCGTCGACCTGCACCAGGAAGCCTGAGCTGTCCGGCCGCATCGTGCGGTTGCCGGCGTAGAGCAACGCATCGGTGCTGCCCCACGTGTCGAACGCGGCCACCGTGACGCCCACGGCGTCGTGCCAGTAGTAGGAGCCGTCGATGCGGACGTCCTGGAGTATGTCGCGGCCGTTGGCGACATTGCCGAGCGCCTGCGAGGCGGCCAGATCCTGAGTCTCGTAGGTGTAGCGGGCGTTGACGGTCCAGACGTCGTGCTTGGCGGCAAACCGCTGATACGATGCGTCGAGCACCCAGTCGTCGTAGTGATCGGTGAGACCGGTCGTGCGGTCGAGGCCTGGGAAGATGTTCGAGTGCATCCACAAGCCGCCGACCTCGATGTTCTGGTCGCCCCAGTTCTTGTCGTAGGCCACGCGCACGTAGGGCGCGACGCCATCGATGGCGCCCGGGTCCGTCGGGTCGACCCCGGCATGGGTGAGGAAGCTCGCGCCCGGCGAGCCGTAGCCGCCCGCCTCGACGTAGAATGCGTCGTCGATCCAGGCATAGGCGGTTACGCCCACCGTGTTCTGGGCGAAGCCGCCGATGATCGGAGAGGCGCCCGGCGTCGGCGCGAGCGCCGAGGTCGTGTAGGGGTAGCCCCAGGCCGGCAAGGTGTTGAAGGCATCTTGCACCGTCGGCGCGTTGTTCGCGCTGAGGCCGAGCAGCACGCTGACCTTGTCGATCGTCACGGTGGTCACGGCGCGCAGGTCGAGGTTGTCCCAGTGGTACGCGTTGGCGATCCCGTCGTATGTCGCTTGGACGAACCCGCCAAAGTGCTGGCCGAGGCCGCCGGCGAGGAACAGGCTGACCTGGTCGAGCCCCACGTTGTTGTTCGACTTGAAATTGCCCGGCGGCGGGTTCTGGGCCTTTTCGGTGTTGACGTAGGAGGCGACGACCATTGCCGACAGCGGCACGTTGAAGCTGGTCGTGCGCGTCGTGTAGCCATGCAGTTTGAACTCTCGCCCGTAGGGCGTGAGCTGCGGCCCGAAGCTTCCGACGTGGCAGCCCGCGCAGGGCTGACCCGTCTGCACCGCAAAGGCCGGAACCGCCGCCGCGTTGGTGGCGCTGAAAGCGATCGCAGCCGTCGCCAGGACGGCACCGGCCGCGATCTGTTGAACTAGAACTCGCATCACGAATCATCCCCCCTGGACGTCGATTCTTCGAACGTAGCCTACCACTTGGCCGAGTAGAGACTGCACCAGCCGGTCGGGCTGACCGGGCCGTTCACCACCTTGCAGTCGGTCGGCTGCAGCCACTGGCTGCAGGTGTTGCAGCGCTGGCCGCCTTTCGGGATCGGCTGGTAGTTGGCGGCCGACTGGGTGATCTTGCTCGCCGCCTGGGCCTGCGAGCCGAAGCCGACCGCGAGCACCACGCCGGCGCCGGTCGCCAAGACGGCGCCGCGCAGCAGCGAGCGACGTGAAAGATCGAGCGTCTGGAAGGACATCGTTCGCGCTCCTCAGTCGAGCTCTTCGTTCACGGCAAGGGTTAGAACCGAAGGCCAAGCGGCGCTATTCGGGTGGGTTGCTTAAGGGCTGATACGGAGGCGCTTGCCGGGCGTCGGCGGTGCGTCCGCTCCGGCCGAACGCTGTCAGCAGTCGAAGCCCCTCCCCTCCCCAACCCGCGCGTAGCGGCCTATCACCGGCCGCGTGGCGCCGATCATCTCCATCAAAGGGCTGACCAAGACCTACGCCGGCGGCTTTCAGGCGCTGAAAGGCGTCGACCTTTCGATAGAGCGCGGCGAGATCTTCGCACTGCTCGGCCCGAACGGCGCGGGCAAGACCACCCTGATCAACATCGTTTGCGGCCTGGTCAACGCCACCGGGGGCGCCGTCACCGTCGACGGCCACGACATCCGGCGCGACTTCCGCGTCACGCGCTCGCTGATCGGGCTCGTACCCCAGGAGATCGCCACCGACTCGTTCGAGACCGTCTGGGCGACGGTCGCCTTCAGCCGCGGCCTGTTCGGCAAGGCCCCGGACAGGGCCTACCTCGAGCGCGTGCTGAACGACCTGTCGCTATGGGACAAGCGCAATGAGCGGATCATGACGCTCTCCGGCGGCATGAAGCGGCGGCTGATGATCGCCAAGGCGCTCAGCCACGAGCCGCAGATCCTTTTCCTCGACGAGCCCACCGCCGGCGTCGATGTGGAGCTCCGCCGCGACATGTGGGCGATGGTCCGCGGGCTTCGCGAGCAGGGCGTCACCATCATCCTCACCACCCACTACATCGAGGAGGCCGAGGAGATGGCCGACCGGGTGGGGGTGATGAACCATGGCGCGCTGATCCTGGTCGAGGACAAGGCGCTCGTCATGCACCGGCTCGGCAAGCGCGAGCTCACGCTGCGCCTGCAACACCCGCTGAAGGCGCTGCCGAAGGTCGACGGCTACGAGCTTTCGCTTTCCGACGACGGCGAGGAGCTGACCTACGCCTTCGACAGTCAGGCCGAGGACACCGGCGTCGCAGACCTGCTGCGCCGGCTCTCCGCCGCCGGCATCGATTTCAAGGACTTGCACACCTCCGAGAGCTCGCTCGAGGAGATCTTCGTCAGCCTGGTGAGGCGAGGCCCATGAACCTCTACGGCATCCGCGCCCTCTACATGTTCGAGATGGACCGCATGCGGCGCACCCTGGTGCAGAGCATCCTCGCGCCCGTGCTTTCGACCTCGCTCTATTTCGTCGTGTTCGGGGCGGCGATCGGCTCGCGCATGACCCACATCGGCGGGGTCAGCTACGGCGCCTTCATCGTGCCGGGGCTGATCATGCTCAGCCTGCTCACCGAAAGCATCTCAAACGCCAGCTTCGGCATCTACATGCCGAAGTTCGCCGGCACGATCTACGAGGTGCTGTCGGCGCCCATATCGGCCCTGGAGATCGTCGCCGGCTACGTCGGCGCGGCGGCGACCAAGTCGGTGTTGCTGGGCCTGATCATCCTCGCAACGGCCAGGCTCTTCGTCGCGTTCAGCGTCCAGCACGCGTTGGTCATGGCGCTCTTCCTGGTGCTCACCTCGACCACGTTTTCCCTGTTTGGCTTCGTCCTCGGCGTCTGGGCCGACGGCTGGGAGAAGCTCTCCGTCGTGCCCATCCTGGTGATCACGCCGCTGACCTTCCTGGGCGGCAGCTTCTATTCGATCAGCATGCTGCCCAACCCCTGGCGGACGGTCACCCTGTTCAACCCGGTCGTCTATCTGATCTCCGGCTTCCGCTGGAGCTTCTATGGGACCTCCGACGTCGGCGTCGGCTTCAGCCTGGCCATGACGCTCGGCTTCATGGCCGCCTGCCTGATCGCGATCACCATCATCTTCCGCACCGGCTGGCGGCTGAAGACCTGAGCCTTGCCATCGAGACACCTCCTGCCATCTTAATGGCACGGCGTGCTTACCCTATAGTCGCGAGCAAGGAACTCCGATTGCCGCACGTCAACTCTCCGTTCGCAGCGCCAAGGCGCGTGACCTCGCTCATCGCCTAGCGCGCAGGGAGCGGAGGTCGATCGCGGAGATCGTCGAGCGCGCGCTGGAAGCCTACGAAGTCCGGGAGACCGGGCGTGAGCCTGCTTCCGCCTTCTACGCCCACCTTTTCGAGCATTGCAGCGCCGACGTCGATCTCGAAGCGATCACTCGGGAAGGGCGACGGGTCGACAGCGGGCCGGACCTCTGATCCTCGTCGACGCCAACGTGGTCTCGGAGACCCTGCGCCCGTCGCCCGATCCGGCCGTGTTGGCGTGGCTCATGCGATACGACGCGGAGTTAGCCCTGCCAACCGTGACCATCGCGGAGATCGCCTTTGGAATTCGCAAGATTCTGCCGGACCAGCGTGCGCGCCGGCTGGAACAAGGCCTTTCGGACTGGCGGCGTCGCTTCGCCGATCGTATTTTCGGACTGACAGAGGAAGCGGCCCTCGCCTACGGCGATATCATGGCCGATGCCTCGCGACAGGGTCGAGCGATGGCGGCGCCCGACGGCATGATAGCGGCGATCGCTCAGGTCAATGGCGGCCGACTGGCGACTCGCAATCTGGTGGACTTTCAGACCACCAGGCTCGAGCTCATTTCACCCTGGCGCTTCTAGCGGCGAGGGGCCAAGCGTCCACCATGTCTGCGCGGCCAATCGTGCACGGGCTGAACCTCGACGCCGAAACGCGTTGCGCGCATTGGGCCTCCAGCCTCGACATCGTGGCGATCAAGATGCGCTGTTGCGGCGTCTACTATGCCTGCAAGGACTGCCATGCGGCGATGGCCGGCCATCCGATCACCCTTTGGCCCCGGGCTTCGTGGAACGAAAGCGCGATCCTTTGCGGCGCGTGCGGAGCGGAACTCAGCATCAATGCCTACATGAGGAGCGGCGACCGCTGCCCGGCCTGCACGGCGCCTTTCAATCCCGGCTGCCGCACGCACTATCACTTCTATTTCGAGGAGAGCGTCGCATGATCCACGCCAAGCTCGGGGCCGAGCCGTACCGCGTCGACCTCAGGGCCGGCGACCATGCGCTCGTCAGCGATGAAGCCGCCGAGCACGGCGGCAGGGACGCCGGCCCCCCGCCGTTCGACCTGGTGCTGGCGGGCCTCGCCTCCTGTACGCTGATCACCCTTCGCATGTACGCCGAGCGCAAGGGTTGGACCAAGATCGACCTCGCCGGAAAGTTCTTCCATCACGTTGAGGATGGCCGCCACCTGATCGATCGCCGCATCCAGGTGAGCGGGGTTCCGGACGAGGGGGTTGAGCGCATGCGCGACATCATCGAACGCACGCCGGTGACGCTGGCGCTGAAGACCGGCTTGGCCATCACCACCACCATCCACGCCGTCGCGGAGGCGCGCTAGCCATGGCCAAGGTCATCTACGAGATCGTCGAGCATGACGGCGGTTGGGCGTATCGCGTCGACGGCGTTTATTCGGAGACCTTCCGCACCCATGACGCGGCGCGGGCGGCGGCCAGGCGCGCGGCCGGCGAACAGCGCATCTCCGGCGAAGAGGCCGCGATCAGCTGGGAGGACGAGCGCGGCCAGTGGCATGAGGAGCTGGACGAAGGCGACGACCGCCCCGAGACCGAGGTCAGGGGCTAGCCGGTGGGCGACGTCTTCATCGCGCCGGGGGTCCGCACTCCGTTCGTGAAGGGCGGCGGGGTGTTCGCCGCCTACGATGGCCTAGCCCTCTCCACGCCGGTCGCCAAGGCCATGGTCGCCCGCGCGCAGCCCGACTTCGTCGTCTGGGGCGAGGTGATCCCCGACCCCACCATCTCCAACATCGCCCGAGAGCTCATCTTCGCCGCCGAGCTGGAGCCGACCATCCCGGCGTTCTCGACCGTGCTGGCCTGCTCGACCAGCTTCATGGGCGTGATCGAGGCGTCCGGCATGGTGGGCCGCGGAGGCACGCACCTCGCCTTGGTCGGCGGGGTCGAGACCATGAGCCACGTGCCGATTGCGCTGAAAACCGAGGTCGCCGACCGGCTGGTCGCCACCTTCGCCCGCGACCCGGGCGGCGCGGCGGCCATGCTCACCCACCTCACCGCGGCGGACTTCAACCTGCCGCTGAAGGCCTGGGCAAACCGTGTCAGCGGCCGCAGCCAAGGCGAGCACACCGAAGACACCGCCCGCCGGTTCGCCATCACCCGCGAGGAGCAGGACCGCTGGGCGCTGCGCAGCCATCAGAGCGCGGTCGCGGCGCAGGACGCCGGCTTCTTCGACGATCTGGTCATCCCCTTCGCCGGGGTCGAGTACGACGCCCTGCCCCGTCGCGACACCTCGCTCGAGCGGCTGGCGACGCTCAGGCCCGCGTTCGCGCCCGACGGCACGATCACCGCCGGCAATGCGTCCGCGGTCACTGACGGCGCGGGCGCAATCTGGGTCGGCGACGCCGAGGGCCTCGAGCGGCTCGGCGCGACGGCGGCGGTGAAGCTGGTCGACTGGGAGATCGCCGCCATCGACTTTCGCCTCGACGAGGGGATGCTGATGGCGCCCGGCCGCGCTATTCCCCGCCTGCTCGCCCGCCATGGCCTGCGCTTTGACGACATCGCGCTCTACGAGATCCACGAGGCCTTCGCCGCCCAGGTGCTGGCCAACATCAAGGCCGCCACCGACCCCGCCTACCGCCGCGAGCGTGCCAGCGTCGATGCCGACCTCGGCGACTTCCCCTGGGACCGCGTCAACCCGCACGGCGGCACGCTGGCCCTCGGCCACCCGTTCGCCGCCACCGGCGCCCGCATCCTGAGCCAGGCCGCAAAGGAGCTAGCGGCGATGCCGGCCGGGTCCCACGCCCTCGTCTCCGTCTGCGCCGACGGTGGCCAAGGCACGGTGGCGCTGCTGGAGCCGGTCTAGGGGCGTGAGCGTCTCCGGCGCCTGGCCCGAGCTTCCACCCGGCCCTGAGCTGCGCGCGACCAGCGACACGCTGCAACTCTGGACCCAGATCGTCGGCAAGGTGATGCTGGCGCGCAGGCCGTGGATCAACCACTCCTGGCACGTGACGCTGCGCGTTTCCGCACGCGGCCTGATCACGCCGCTGATCCCGAACGGCGCGACGACATTCTCGATTGAGTTCGACATCGTCGCCCAGGAGCTCGTCATCCGCGTCTCCGACGGCGGCGAGCGTCGGATCCTGCTGCAGGCCGAGAGCATGGCCTGGTTCTACGGAGAGGTGATGGAGGCGCTGGCGCAGCTGGGCGCGCCGACGACCATCGAGCCGCTGCCGAGCGAGCTGCCGGACCCCATCGTCCCCTTCCCCGACGACGTTAAGCCCCGCGCCTACAACCCGGCCGTCGCCCTGGCTTACTGGCGCGCGCTCGTGCAGGCCGAGCGGGTCTTCACCCGCTTCCGCTTCTGCTTCCTCGGCAAGGTGAGCCCGATTCACCTGTTCTGGGGCGGCTTCGACCTGGCCGTGACCCGCTTCTCCGGCCGCCCAGCCCCGCTGCACCCGGGCGGCTTCCCTCACCTGCCGGACGCCGTGACCCGCGAGGCCTATTCGCACGAGGTCTCCTCCGCCGGTTTCTGGCCGGGCTCGGAGGGGCTCGAGCCGTCGTTCTATTCCTACGCCTACCCGACCCCCGATGGCTTTGGCTCAGCGCCGGTAGAGCCAGCCACCGCCCGCTTCGACGCAATCCTCGGCGAGTTCCTGCTCCCCTACGAAGCCGTCCGTACCGCCCCCGACCCCGATGCGGCGATCATGGCCTTCCTGCAGTCCACCTACGCCGCCGCCGCCGACCTCGCCCACTGGGACCGCGCGTCGCTGGAATGCGGCGAAGGGCAGATCGGCCGCCCGCGGGCGGTGGGGTGAGCCGAGAACCCCCTACCAGCTCCCCACGTTCGGCATGCTCGTCCACGGCTCCGCCGGTTCCTTGCGGCCGCCCTTCTGCAGCAGCTCGATGGAGATGTTGTCGGGGGAGCGGACGAAGGCCATGCCGCCGTCGCGGGGTGGGCGGTTGATGGTGACCCCGCCATCCTTAAGGCGCTGGCAGGTTTCGTAGATGTCGTCGACCTCATAGGCCAGGTGGCCGAAGTTGCGGCCGCCCTGATAGTCCTCGGGATCCCAGTTGTAGGTGAGCTCGACCAGCGGCGCGCGGGCGTCGCGCGCATGCGGCAGGTCCTCGGGCGCGCTCAGGAAGACCAGCGTGAAGCGGCCCGCCTTGTTCTCGACCCGGTAGGCCTCGGCCAGGCCGAGCTTGTTCACGTAGAAATCGAGCGACGCGTCGAGGTCTTTCACGCGCACCATCGTGTGCAGATACTTCATGGGTCCAGGGTCTCCGGGTCTTCGAGGTCGGGCGGATCGTCGTCGCCCGAAGCTAGCACAGGTTGAAGCGATCGGGGCTCCGGTTCGGGCGGCATCGTCGGCTGTTCGCGGGTCTGCCGACGCCAGAGCGCGGCGTATTCGCCGCCGTGGGCGATCAGCTCGGCGTGGTCGCCGCGCTCGACGATGCGGCCGCGCCGGATGACCAGAATCTCGTCGGCGTCGGCGATCGTCGAGAGGCGGTGGGCGATGACCAGCGTCGTGCGGCCGGTGCGCACCTTGCGCAGCGTCGCCTGGATAGCCGCCTCGGTGCGTCCGTCGAGGGCGCTCGTCGCCTCATCGAGCACCAGAAGGCGCGGGTTGGCGAGGAGCGCGCGCGCCAGACCGACGCGCTGGCGCTCGCCGCCGGAGAGCTTCAAGCCCCGCTCGCCGACCAGCGTCTCCATCTTGTAGGGCAGGCCTTCGATGAAGCGCGAGAGCTCGGCGGCTTCGGCGGCGGCCCAGACGTCGGCCTCGCCCGCGTCGGGGCGGGCAAAGGCGATGTTGGCGTAGAGGGTGTCGTTGAACAGGGCGACGTCCTGCGGCACCAGCGCCACGGCGCGGCGGAGCGAGGCGATCTTCACCTCGCGCAGGTCGACGCCGTCGAGCAGAACCCGCCCGTTCTGCGGATCGAGCAGGCGCAGGGCGAGGCGCGCGATGGTGGTCTTTCCCGCGCCCGAGGGACCGACCAGCGCGGTCGTCGTCCCCGGCTCTGTGCGGAAGTCGACGTCACTGAGGCCGACCGAGCGGGCGGTGTGCTGGAAGCCCACGTGCTCGAACACCAGGGCCGCACCCTTGCCCGATGCCGCGGGCAGCTCGCGCGCATCGGGCGCGTCGGTGATCTCCGGCTCGACCGCGCGCAGGTTGATCATCTGCTCCATGTCGATGAACGCCTGGCGGATCATGCGGTAATTGGACCCGAGCGAGTTCAGCGGCGCGTAGACCGCCTGCAGGATGAGGATGCAGGCGGTGATGCCGCCGGCCGACATCTTGCCGTGGATGACCTCGAAACCGGCGAGCGCGGTGACGAAGAACAGGCCAAGGCTCATCACCACGGTCTGCAGCGCATTCAACATCTGCAGCGAGGTGTTGGCCTTAACCGCCGCGACCGCATACTCGCCGCGCGCCTCTTGGTAGCGTCCCACCGCCCGCGTCTCCGAGCCGAAGGTCTTGATGGTCTCGACGTTCATCAGCGCGTCGACGATCAGGCCCGCCGCCGCCGAGTCCGCCTCGTTCAGCGCGCGGCGGAACTGGATGCGCCAGGACGAGATCGAGAAGGTGATGACGGCGTAGACGAGGATGGTGGAGACGGTCGCCGCCGAGAGCACCCAGTTGTAGTGGCTGGTCATCACCCAGGCCGCCATCGCGAGCTCGAAGACCGTCGGTCCGAGGTCGAAGACGACGCTGCGCAGAAGCGTGTCGGTGGAGTTGGCGCCGCGGTCGATGATGCGCGCGAGCCCGCCAGTCTGCTTGCCGTGGTGGAAGTTGAGCGAGAGCGAGAGCGAGTGGGCGAAGGTCTCGACCGCAGAGCGCGCCAGCGCCTGCTGCGAGACAGGGGTGAAGATTGAATCGCGGACGAGCGGCGTGACGTTGGCGATGAAGCGCAGCAGCACCCAGAAGACGGCAAAGCCCATGAACACGGCGAACACCGTCGCCGCGGCGCTTCGGCCATGGCTGAGCGCGTCGATCGCCCGCCCGATCCAGATCGGCGAGTTCACCGCCGTCCACTTGCCGACCAGCACGAGCACGAGCGCAACGCCGAGCCGGGTCTTCAGCCCCCGCGCGCGCGAGCGCATCACGAGGCGGGCGAGATCCGCCATCGAGGTCCAGAAGTTGAACTTGACGCCGGTCGGAATGACGACCGCGCCTTCGGCCCGAGGGCCCCTCGCTCCTAACGCCACGCCACCGCCTTGAGCTGCCTCCTGTCTAGTCTACCACGAGGGTGGTCTGCTCGCCGCCGGCGGGGGTCAGCCAGTCGATTCGCCAGCCGTTCGACTGCCGCGCGCCGCGGAACGGCAGACCGCTGATCGGCCCCGCCGGGCTGATGTGGAAACGCGCCGCCGCCTGGCCCAGCGGCGACTGCACGGCGAGCTGGTGGTCGCCGGCCTTGAGCGCGGTGGTCAGCGTGAGGGTATAGCGTCCCTGGGTGTTCGCGTGGCCGTCGACGCCGCCGGCCCCGTCGACCGAGAGCCGGACCGCCGAGCCCGGCCGGGCCAGGCCCGACACCACGACGAGCCCGCTCACGTCGAAGTCGACCGCCGAGATCTTCGGCGCGGCCGATGGAGCGGCGAGCGCTTCTGCGCCTGTGCCGGCGCGCAGCACCACCGCCGGCTGGCCAGGCGACGGCACGACGGCCAGATAGCCGACGCCCCGCACCTGATGGCCGCCGACGTCCTCTGCAAGGCCGAACAGGCGCACGGCCGCCGACCGCGGCACGGCGACGCTGAAGGCGCCGCGGCTGTCGGTCACGGCCGCCAGGCTCGATCCGTCCGGCGAGGTCAGCTGCACGTGCGCGTTCCTGTGCGCGCGGCCGACGATCTCGACGTCGCCGTCGCCCAGCCGCGCCGCGGCGGTGAAGCGGGGCGGCTGCACATAGCTCGCCTCGGTCGAAACGCTCTGGCTGGACTGGGCCGGCGTGCGCCAGTCGTTGCCGCGTCCGCAAGCCGCGGCCAGCGCAGCCATCGCGACGATGAGCCCGGCGCGTGCGGCCGCGCTTGCTTTCGGCCGGCGCGCGGCAATGATCGACGGTCCCCGACTCGCCGCGCTTCTGCGAGATCCCGTCAATGCCAACGCTCCGGCCGATCGAGTCGATCTGCGTCTACTGCGGTTCGTCCGACGCCGTCGATCCCGCGCTCCTCGCCGCCGCGGCGGAGCTTGGCCGCACGCTGGCGCAAGAGGGCCTGCGCCTGGTCTACGGCGGCGGGCGCGTCGGCCTGATGGGGGCGTGCGCCAGGGCCGCCCATGCCGCCGGCGGGCGTGTTTTCGGGGTGATGCCGGAGTTCCTGCGCCAGCATGAGATCCTGTACGACGTCGTCGAGACCAAAGTCGTGCGCTCGATGCATGAGCGCAAGATGGCGATGTTCGAGGCGTCCGACGCCTTCATTGTACTCCCCGGCGGCATCGGGACGCTGGAAGAAGCGATCGAGCTTCTGTCCTGGCACCGCCTCGACCTGCACAAGAAGCCGATCGTGTTCTTCAACCCGGACGGATTCTGGGATCACCTGTTCGCCTTCTTCCACCAGGCCATCGACATGAAGCTGGCGCCGAAAGCGCTGGCGGACACCTGGCGGGCGGTGACCCGCATCGAGGACCTCCTCCCCGCCGTCCAGGACATGGCGGCCCTGGAGCACGACCCCATCCCCAAACTGATGCCCCGTGTGACCTAGGCTTTTTTACCGCGGTCAAGTGTGGTCACCCCTCCTGCGCAACGAAAGCGCGGGCCTGCCTCGCCGTGCGCAGACCGTGACGGATCTTCAGCGGCGAATTCAGGTAGCGGTTCACCGCAGTCGCCATCATCGGCAGCGCGCTCGAGTCCGGCCGGGCCAGCCACTCGTCCTCGAGCGCCGTCAGCACCTTCAGCCGATGGCAGGCGATGATCGGCTCGGCGATTCCATGGTCGTACAGCGCGCCGCGCTCGTCCGCGATGAAGCGTTCGGTTTCATCGACGCGCCAGGCGTCGGTGTCGAGGGCGGCGTCCACGTAAGGCTTGTTGCGCCCGATGAAGAGCACGAGCTGCGCCAGCGCCTTGGGCCAGAGCGCCGGCGTCTCCTCGCACAGTCGGCGCGCGGCGCTCGCGAAGGTGAGCGCATGGGTGAAGTCGAGCCAACCGACATTGTCGGCGATCGGGTTGTCGGTCGCAGAATCGAAGCCGAGGTCGAAATGCGCCATGTTCCAGGACGCGGCGGCGACCAGCGCATCGAACAGCTCGGACGGCGTGCGCTTCCCCGACCGCAGCAGCCGATCCAAGCCCCCGTTCACCGAGACGCCGCGCAAGTCGTCAGCGCTGACCGGCTCGGCTCCCGCTTCGCCCCAGGCCGCGACAGCGCCGGGGTAGCCGCGGAACTCGGGGATGAGATCCTCGCGCCTCGCCTGGGCCAGGGAGCGCGTTAGCGCCAGGAGCATCGGCGGCTGCACCGACTCGCCGAGCGCCTCGATGATCTGACCGGCCTTCAGCACGTAGATCGCGCTGTGGCCGAAGTCATTGTAGTGCGCCAGCGCCGCAGCGGCGAACGCGGGCCGCATCTCAGCGTAGGGAACCTGCGCCTCGAGCGCGCCGCGGACGAGCCGCGTGGCGACGGCTTCATCCTCCCGCTCGACCGCGTCCACGAACGCCGCCGCGTCCCACGCCGCCGACCCCTCGGCATAGGGGAACGCGCCGGCGCCAAGCGTATCGCGCGCGAGATGGGCAATCGGCTCGAGGACGGCGGTCAGCCTGAGGTCGGGGTCCTGGGCGCGCGCCGCGAGCGAGAGCCAGTCCGGCGCGGCCGCGTGCGCATGGGTCATTCCGCCTTCCAGCCGCTCGTTCTGGCGCAGGATGGCATGCGCGAGCGCCAGGCGTCCGTCGTAGCCGGCGCGCTCCAGGCGGGCCGTCTCGCGGGCCATGCGCGCGCGGTCGTCGTAGTCCAGCGCCACCTCGAGCCCCGCCAGCGCCCGCGCTCTCTGAGCCTCGGCCGGCGGGTCGGTGAGATCGACCAGACTCTCCTGGCCCCGAACGGCGAGCGGGAAGGTGCGGACGGGATCGAAGCCGATCAAGGCCTCGCCACTGGCCAGGTCGAACTTCCAATTGTGCCAGTTGCAGGTGATGACGCAGCTCTGGCCGAGCGTGCCTTCGCTCAAGGGGTAGCCCTCGTGCGGGCAACGGTTGGCGATGGCGAAAACGCGGCCGCCGTGCGCGATCAGCAGCACCTGCTTGCCGCCGAGCCTCACCAGCTTGCGGCCCAGCCGCTCCAGCTCCGGCTTCGTCGTCCCGGTCGGCGTCATCCTGAAGCTCCTTTGCGCCTCGCACGCTGGCCTACAACCTCAAGCAGGGTTGAGGTCAAGAGCTCGCCGTCAACCGTCCCTGAACCCGCCGATGCGGTCGCGGAAGGCGTTAACGAGGGGGTAGCGGCGGTCGCGGCCAAAGGCCTTGCCGCCGATCTTCACGCCCGGCGGCGCCTGCCGGCGCTTGTACTCGGAGGCATAGAGCAGGCGCTGGATGCGCTCGACGGTGGCCGGCGCGTAGCCGCGGGCGACGATCTCGTCCAGCGTCGCCTCCTCCTCGACCAGGCCTTGCAGGATGCCGTCGAGCTCGGCGTAGGGCGGGAGTGAATCCTGGTCGGTCTGGTTCGGTCGAAGCTCGGCGCTCGGCGGTTTGGTCAGGATGCGCTCGGGGATCGGATGGGCGGCCGCGCCAGCGACCGGCCGGTTGGCGTTGCGCCAGCGCGCGACGGCGAAGACATCGGTTTTGTAGATGTCTTTCAAGATGTTGTAGCCGCCGCTCATGTCGCCGTAGAGGGTGGCGTAGCCGACCGCCATCTCCGACTTGTTGCCCGTGGTGAGCAGGAGGGCGCCGGTCTTGTTGGAGAGCGCCATCAGCACGACGCCGCGGGTACGGGCCTGGATGTTCTCCTCGGTCACGTCGGCGTTCCGCCCGGCGAAGGCCTCGGCCAGCATGGCGTCGAAGGCGCCCACCGCCGGCTCGATCGGGATGATCCGGTAGGGCGCGCCGAGCGCCTCGGCGCAAGCCCGCGCGTCCTCGAGGCTCTCTTTCGAAGTGTAGCGCGAGGGCAGCATGACCAACGACACGCGCTCGGGGCCCAGCGCATCGGCGGCGACGACGGCGGTCAGCGCTGAATCGATTCCGCCAGAAAGCCCAATGATCACAGACGGAAATCCGGACTTATTCACGTAGTCGCGAAGGCCGAGCGCCATCGCCCGATAGATCGCCTCCGGCTCGCTGAGCCACGGTGACATCGGCGCTTCGACGCAAATCCACGTCCCGCCCGCCTTCTCCCAGCGCGAGATCCCGAGCGCGTCGGCGAACATCGGAAGCTGCATGCAGGGGTTCCCGTCCGCCTGCAGGGCGAACGAGCCGCCGTCGAACACCAGCTCGTCCTGGCCGCCCACCTGATTGACGTAAACGAGCGGCACGCCGGCCTCCGCGGTGCGCTCGCGCGCGATCGCCATCCGCTCGTCCTTGGCCGTGCGTCGATAAGGGGAGCCGTTCGGCACGAGCAGGAGCTCGGCCCCCTGCTGCATCAGCGCCCGGCACGGAATCGGCCCCCAGACGTCCTCGCAGACGGGAACCCCTATGCGGAAGCCCTTGAAATCGAACGCCTTTGCGCCCGGCCCTGGCGTGAAGACGCGCTTCTCGTCGAACACGCCGTAGTTGGGCAGGTCGACCTTGAAGGTGACGTCCCTAACCTCGCCGTCGGCGACAAGCGCGCAAGCGTTGTGCGGGCCGGCGCCGGCGCCGCTTGGCCACGGCAACCCGATCAGCGCCGCCGCGCCGCCCTTGGTCTTGGGCGCGAGGCGGTTCAGCGCCGCCTGGCACGCGGCGACCGCGGCCGGCTTCAGAGCCAGGTCTTCCGGCGGGTAGCCGATCAGGAAGAGCTCGGAGAACAGCGCCAGGTCGGCGCCCGCAGCCGTGGCCTCTTCGAGGCGCTGCGCGGCCAGGTCGGCGTTGGCGTCGATGGCGCCGACGGTCGGATTGGCCTGGACGGCCGCGATGGTCAGACGCTCGGTCATCGCGCCCTATCTAGGGCGCGCGGGCAAGCGACGCTATTCGTCGCGATGCACGCGCTCGCGCCGCTCGTGGCGCTCCTGCGCTTCGAGACTGAACGTGGCGATTGGTCGCGCGTCGAGACGAGCCAGCCCGATCGGCTCGCCGGTCTCCTCGCAATAGCCGTAAACACCTTCTTCGATGCGCCTTAGCGCCTCGTCGATCTTGGCGATGAGCTTGCGTTGCCGGTCGCGCGTGCGCAGCTCGAGCGCCCGGTCAGTCTCCGAAGAGGCGCGATCGGCCAGGTCAGGGTGATTTTCAGTCTCACTTTGCAAGTGGGAGAGCGTCTCTCGCGATTCGCGGAGGATATCCTCTCTCCAGTTGAGAAGTTTCTGCCTGAAATACTCGAGCTGACGCTCGTTCATAAACTCTTCGTCCTCGGAAGGACGATAATCTTCAGTTTCAACCAAGAGCGCGGTCGCCTTCACTGACGTATCCACGTTGCCACCCTGCACCGTTTCGTCGGAGCGAGCCGCTTATACCCAAATCGCAGGCGCTGTAAAACAAAGGCTTAGTGATACACGACGACGTGCTCAGGCCGCGTGTTGCTCGAGCTTCGCCAGCTCCACCGCGGCGCGGGTTTCGATCTCGTCGAGCACATCCTCGAGTTGGGGGTCGCCGGTGCGCATGCGCTCCTGGCGAACGGCTTCGATGAGGCGGCCAAGCGTGTGAGGCTGGATGGCGCCTTCGAGCACGCCGATCTTCAGATCGTCGAGCACGTCGAGGATGACGGTGGCGCGACGGACGGCCTTCTTGCGCCGCTCGATCGGCCCGCCGACTTCCTGCAGGGTCAGAAGGGCGTCGATCGAGGAGACGCCCAGCGTCGCGCCGACGCGGGCGGCCGCGACGTCGCCGGCCGCATCGGCGCCGCCGACGGAGAAACCGGACGCGGGCGCGCCGGCCCCGCGCAGTGCTGTCGGCTGAGCCGAGCCGAGGCCGCCCGCGGCGCCGACCTTCATGTAAGGACTCGATATGTCATGGTTGACCTGCCGCAGTCTTGGCCGCGCGCCTTGCCGGATCGTTAAGACTGGGCAGATTTTGCCTGCACAGTTTTTGTCGCCGCCGGGCGGAAACAGCCCATTGATTCAAAAGGGTAATTGTCGCCTCCGCACTGGCACGATCGTCGCATTGCGCGACCGGGGCTGTGAAACGATCGCCAGGGGCAGGCATGCGTCTTCGGGTTTGGCTTTGGATCGCGGCGCTGTTCGCCAGCTTTTGCCTGGCCGGGCCGAGCGCCGCGGCCTCGCGGATCAAGGACATCGTCCAGTTCGAGGGCGTGCGCGGCAACAAGCTGATCGGCTACGGCCTCGTCGTCGGCCTGAACGGCACCGGCGACAGCCTCCTGAACGCGCCGATGACGCTGCAGAGTCTGGAGTCGATGCTCGAGCGGCTGGGCATCAACACCCGCGCCGCCGCCGCCGCCTCGCAGTTCAACACCAAGAACGTCGCCGCGGTGATGGTCACCGCCGACCTGCCGGCGTTCAGCGCCACGGGCTCGCAGATCGACGTGACCGTCTCGGCGATGGGCGATGCGAAGAGCCTGCAGGGCGGCACGCTGTTGGTCACGCCGCTCCTGGGCGCGGACGGCGAGGCCTACGCCGTGGCGCAGGGCAAGATCGAGACCGGCTCGGTCTCGGCGTCCGGGGCTTCGGGCTCTTCGATCACCCGCGGCGTGCCGACCTCCGGCCGCATCGCGGCCGGCGCCTCGGTCGAGCGCGAGGTCGGCTTCCAGCTCGACAGCATGCAGACGCTGCGGCTGTCGCTGCGCAATCCCGACTTCACCACAGCCCAGCGCATCGCCGACGTCGTCAATGCCCAGTACCCGAACACCGCATCGGCCGAAAACCCCACGATCGTCGCCGTCCATGCGCCTGCGGGCGAGAGCATGATGACGTTCATCACGCAGATCGAAGACATGGAGGTCGAGCCCGAGGCGCCGGCCAAGGTAGTGATCGACGAGGACGCCGGCGTGATCGTGATGGGCGAGGACGTGCGCGTGTCCACGGTCGCCATCGCCCAGGGCAACCTGACCATCTCGGTGCAGGAAACGCCGAGCGCGAGCCAGCCCCTGCCCTTCAGCCAGGGCACGACCACGGTTGTGCCCAAGTCCGACCTCAAGGTCGACGAAGACAAGGGCAAGAAGCTGTTGGTGATCAAGGAAGGCGCGTCGCTCTCGTCCCTTGTGGCGGGGCTGAACGCGCTGGGCGTCACGCCACGCGACATGATCTCCATCCTGCAGGCGATCAAGACGGCGGGCGCGCTGCAGGCCGACATCGAGGTGATGTGATGAGCGACATGTCGATCCAGACCGCGCCGGTCAATCTGATGCAGCCCGCGCCTGTCGCGCCGACCGCGGCGCACGGCGCGTCGAAGGCGCAGATCGCCGCGACCGCCCAGTCGTTCGAGGCGCAGTTCATCGCCCAGATGCTGCAGCCGATGTTCGAGGGGATTTCCACCGACCCGCCGTTCGGCGGCGGATCGAGCGAGCAGGCGTTCCGCTCGTTCCTGATGGACGCCATCGGCCAGCAGGTGAGCAAGTCGGGCGGCATCGGCGTCGCCCAGTCCGTGCAACGTGAAATGATGAAGATGCAGGGGATGACATGAGCGACAAACCGGGCATGGCGGCCGCCCGCCGCATCGACGAGCTGATCGTGCTCACCGAGCGGCTGACGGCGCTGATCGCTGAGCAGGCGCAGGCGTTCGAGGCCGGCCGCCCGCAGGACGCCGCCAAACACCTCGACGAGATCTCGCTGCTCGCCAACGTCTATCGCAAGGAGGCGCAAGACGTGCGCGAGCGGCCGGATCCGATCGCCGCCGCGCCCCGCAAGGAGCGCCTGCGGCTGATCCGCGCCACCGAGGCTTTCGACGCCGTGATCGCCCGCCAGGGCCGCGCGCTGAACGCGGCCAAGACGGTCACCGAGGGCCTCGTGCACGCCATCGCCGAGGAAATCGCCAACCAGCGCACCTCCAACGCCGCCTACGGCCCCTCAGGCTCCAAGCCCCGCAAGAGTGATGCTGCAACAGCGGTGACACTGAACCGGCGAGCATAGCCTCAAGCATCGGGCAAGAGCGCACTGTCCGAACTTCTCCCAGAGGGAGAAGGAGGGCCCCCGCCGGCAGGCGGGGACGATGAGGGGACGAGGTGTGGGATTGGCCTGACGCGCCGTAACCCCTCATCTCCCCTCGCCGCTGGCAGCGGCGTGGGTCCCCCCTTCTCCCTCTGGGAGAAGTAGGAACCGATCCACGTCGATCGCGCCCAAGAAGTCACGGTCGTGGCTTACCACCAACAGCGCGCCGTCGTAGGCGGCGAGCGCGGCTTCGATGGCGGCGATGGAGTCGAGGTCGACGTGGTTGGTCGGCTCGTCGAGCACGATCAGCTGCGGCGGATGCGGGCGCATGAGCACGCAGGCCAGGCCCGCGCGCAGGCGCTCGCCGCCGCTGAGCTCGCCCGCCAGCTTGCCGCCCTGGACGTTGCGAAACAGGAAGCGGGCGAGCGCGGCGTGGGCGTCGTTGTCGTTCGCGCCCGGATTCAGGCGGCGGAAGTTCTGGGTCAGCGTCTCGTCAACGGCCAGCAGGCCGACGCGCTGGTCGAGCAGCACGGCCTCGACGCCCCGCCGGATATCGCCACGATCAGGCTGGAGCTCGCCGATCGCCAGGCGGATGAGCGTGGTCTTGCCGGCCCCGTTCGGCCCGGTCACCGCGACCCGCGCCGGTCCGACCATGCGGAACGAGAGCTTGTCGAGCACGCGGCGGCCGTCCGGCCAGGCGAAGCCGACGCCGTCGAACGCCAGCACCTGCCGCCCGGCCGCCAGCTCCGAGGCCGGCAGCTCGAACATCAGGCGCCGCACGCGCTCGATCCGCGCCTCGGCGTCGGCCAGGTCGCGCTCCGCCTCGCCGCGCTGGCGCTCGGCCAGCCGCGTGAGCCTCCCGCCGCTGTCCTGGGCGCGGCCCTTCTTGGCGTTCAGCACGATGCGCGGTTGGCCGCCCTTGGCCCTCACGCGGCGCCCGCGCGCGTCGCTCTTCCACTTTCGCTCGCGCGCCGTCTGGATCTCGCCCTTCACGCGACCCAGCGTCTGCCCGGCCGCCTCGAGGTCGCGCACGGCCGCCGCCTCCTCCGCCGCCTTGCGCTCGGCGTAGAGGTCGTAGCTCCCGCCATAGACGTTGGCGCCCAGGCTGGTCAGCTCGACGATGCGGTCCATCTGCCGCAGCAGCGTCCGGTCGTGGCTGACCACGATCGCCCCGCCCTTCCAGCCGGCCAACAGATCGGCAACCGCCGCGCGGGCGCCGAGGTCGAGGTTGTTGGTCGGCTCGTCCATGATGAGCACGTCGGGCTCGGCGATGAGCAGCGCGGCCAGCGCCGCGCGGGTCGCCTCGCCGCCGCTGAGCGAGGCGGCGGGCCGGTCGAGGGGAAAGCCGGCCAGGCCGACGTCGGCCAGGGCGGTCTCGGTGCGCTGCTGCAGGGCCCAGTCGGCGTGCTCGAGATCGCCGCCTGCGCCCGCCCCCGCCTCCAGGCGGGCCAGCCGTTCGAGCCCCTCGCGGACACCCAGGATGTCGGCGAGGCTGGCGTCGCCCTCGGGTGGCCCGAGCACCTGGCGCAGCAGCGCCAGCCGGCCGAGGGTCGCGATCGTCCCGAAGGTCGGCGTGAGCTCGCCCAGGACGAGGCGGATCAGCGTGGTCTTGCCGACGCCGTTGCGGCCCACCAGGCCGGTGCGTTCGCGCCCGAAGGCAAGCGTCAGGTTTTCGAGGAGCGTGCGCCCGTCAGGCGCGCGGTAGGTGACGGAATCGAGGGTGACGAAGGCGGGCATGGAGGACCGGAGCGATGGCGTGGACGAGGACGAGGCATGTCTTCGTTGCGCGTTCCATCAGGGCCTCCCTTTGCTCGAGCGCAGAGAGTTAGGGGCGTTCGGACCGGGAGACAAGCGACTCTCCCTCCCAGAGGGAGGGACGGAGCGTCGGCTCGTAAGCCGGCGCGACGAGGGAGGGGTTACGGCGCTTCAGGCAGACCCCCGACGCCGTAACCCCTCATCGTCCCCATGCTCCGCACGGGGCCCCTCCTTCTCCCTCTGGGAGAAGTTCGAGCCTACCGCGGCATGATCATGTAGCCGGCGCGGGGGAAGTGGTTGTGCAGGCGGCCGAGCGAGGGGTCGTCGCGGGCGATCACCACCCGCTCGGGGTTGGCCGCGACCAGGGTTCCGGCGATCGGATCGCGGCCATAGTCGTCGGCGACCACCCTGACCGCGTCGCCAGGCTGGACGCCGAGCGGATCTCGCGTGTCATGATCCGTATACGGAACAGGTTCGGTGTCACGGGCGACCGCCAGAGCCTGCGCCGGCCGCATCTCGCTGCGCTGGCCGTGGCCGATCGCGGCCACCCGGACGCGCCAAGCGTTGGCGCGATCGAGGCCGGCAAGCAGGGCGTCCGTGATGTGCGGCACGCGGCCGGCCATGAACCAGACGTTCATATAGGCGGCGATGTCGGCCAGCCCCGGCGCCTTGCCGGCCAGGAAGGGCTGGTCGCCCAGTCCGCGATCGATCCAGGCAGCCTGGGCGCGCCACTGCGATTGCATCGCCGGACCGGCCGCCTTCATCGCGGCGGTGTCGAACGGCCGCCCGGACAGCTTCTCCCGATCGTCCTTGAAGGCTTGCGGCACGGCCTCGCCGATCTCGCCGAAGATGACGGCGACCGACGGCTGGAAGAACAGCCGGTCGGCCCAGAGGTTGACCGCGAAGCCGGCGCCGTGCGCGAAATCCGCATCGCCGGTGCGGCGGAGAATCTCGGCCATGATCACCTGCGTGTCGCAGAAGACGTCGGCGCCGATCTGCAGGACCGGGATGCGGCGATAGCCGCCGGTCAGCGGGACCAGGTCCGGCTTGGGCATGATGGTGGGCTGGATCACCGAGCGCCAGGCAAGCCCCTTGATCCCGAACAACAGCCGGATCTTCTCGGAGAACGGCGAGGTGTCGTAGTGGTGGAGGATGTATTCGTCGGCCATCCTGCAACGCTAGATCAGCACGCCGCCGATGTGAAACCCCCGTTGGCAGCCGGGCGTCAGCCGGGCTATGGTTTTCGCCAACGCCGTTGAGGAAGCCGCCCATGACCGACCACCTGCTCGAGAGCTTCGCCGATGGCGTGGCGACGCTGACCATGAACCGGCCGGAGGCGCGTAACGCGCTGTCGGGCGAGATGAACACGGCGCTCGCGGTCGCCATCCGCCGCTGCGCGGCCGACCCACAGGTGCGCTGCCTGGTGCTGACCGGAGCGGGCGGCGCCTTCTGCGCCGGCGGCGACGTGAAGGGCTTTGCGGCGGACACCGGCCGCGGGGCCGGCGTCGGCGGGGGCCAGGGGCCGACGATGGAACAGCGGGTCGCGGGCCTGCGCGCCGGCATGGAGACGGTCAAGATCCTGCACGAGATGCCCAAGCCGACGCTGGCGGTGATCCCGGGCGCGGCGGCCGGCGCCGGCCTCTCGATCGCACTGGCCTGCGACCTGCGCATCGCCGCCGAAGGCGCCAAGCTGACGACGGCGTTCTCGAAGATCGGACTCGCCGGCGACTACGGCGGCTCCTACTTCCTGTCGCACCTGGTCGGCCAGGCGAAGGCGCGCGAGCTCTACTTCACCGCCGACGTGATCACCGGCGCGGAGGCCGCGGCGCTCGGCATCGTCAACAAGGCCGTTCCCGCCGACCAGCTGGCCGAGGTCGGCGCGGCGCAAGCGAAGCATCTCGCCGGCCTGCCGACGATCGCCGTCGGCTACATGAAGCGCAACCTGAACGCCGCCGAGCACGCGACGCTGTCGGAGGTGCTCGACCTCGAGGCCCTGCACATGGTGCGCACCATGATGACCGCCGACCACGCCGCGGCCGCCAAGGCGTTCGTGGAGAAGCGGGCCCCAGTGTTCGAGGGGCGCTAGCGACAAGAACAGGCGTTGCCGGTATGACGGCGGCTCTCACTGGCTGCTAACAGCCAACCCCGCAGCGCGCCGAGGAAGAGACCCCGATGACCCGCCCAAGCCGCCACCCGGAGACCATCGTCCTGCACGCCGGCTGGCGCGCCGATCCCGCGACCGGGGCCGTCGCGCCGCCGATCTATCAGACGACGTCCTACCAGTTCCAAAGCACCGAACACGCCTCGAAGCTGTTCGCGCTGCAGGAGCTCGGCAACATCTACACCCGCATCGGCAACCCAACGACGGCCATCCTGGAAGAGCGGATGGCGACGCTGGAAGGCGGCGTCGCGGCGTTGGCGCTGGCGTCGGGCCAGGCCGCGACGGCGTTTTCGGTGCAGAACCTTGCCGCGGCCGGCGACAACATCGTCAGCTCGACCGACCTCTACGGCGGCACCTGGGCGCTGTTCGCCAACACCTTGAAGAACCTCGGGATCGAAGTCCGCTTCGCCGATCCCGCCGATCCCCAATCGTTCGCGCGCGCCACCGACGAGCGCACCCGCGCCTACTACGCCGAGACCCTGCCCAACCCCAAGCTGGCGGTGTTTCCCATCGCCGACGTGGCGGCGATCGGTCGGCCGCTCGGCATCCCGCTGATCATGGACAACACCGCCTGCCCGGTGCTCTGCCGGCCGCTGGAGCACGGCGCGGCGGCGGTGGTCTACTCGACGACCAAATACATCGGCGGCCATGGCACCTCGATCGGCGGCATGCTCATCGACGGCGGGACCGTCGATTGGGAGGCGCACCCCAAGCGCCAGCCGCTGATGAACACGCCGGACCCCGGCTACCACGGCGCGGTCTGGAGCCAGGCGGTGAAACCGCTCGGGCCGATCGCCTACGCGATCCGCGCCCGCGTCGTCCTGCTGCGCGACCTCGGCGCCGCCATGTCGCCGTTCAACGCTTTCCAGTTCCTGCAGGGGCTGGAGACGCTGCCGCTGCGCATGGCCCGGCACTGCGAGAACACACAAGCCGTCGTCGAGCACCTGAAGACGCGCAAGGACGTGGTCAAAGTCATCCACCCCTCGGTGCAGACCGGCGAGACGCGCGCGCGGGCCGACAAGTACCTCGCCGGCGGCTACGGCGGCCTGCTCGGCTTCGAGCTCGCCGGCGGGCGCGAGGCGGGACGCAAGTTCATCGACGCGCTGCAGCTCTTCTACCACGTGGCCAACATCGGCGACGCGCGCAGCCTGGCGATCCATCCCGCCAGCACGACCCACTCCCAGCTCACGGCCGAGGAGCAGCTGGCGACCGGCGTCAGCGAGGGCTACGTGCGCCTCTCGGTGGGCCTGGAGCACATCGAAGACATCCTCGCCGACCTCGACGAGGCCCTCGACGCCGCGAAGGGCTGAACGGGCGCGGGCGCTGTCGGTGTTCCCGCTCCTGACATGCCCTGGCAGGAAGTCGGGGATGTTCTTACAATGTTCTTGCTGTGTCCGCGACTCTGCGTACTACATTAGGGTGCTTGGCCCGCGAGCAGGCGTGGGCCGTTCCGAGCGAGTCTGAATGTCCGATCCCCACCGCTTCATCCGCGTGCGCGGCGCGCGTGAGCACAATCTGAAGGACATCAGCCTCGACATCCCGCGCGAGGCGCTGGTCGTGCTGACCGGCCTTTCGGGCTCGGGCAAGTCCAGCCTGGCGTTCGACACCATCTATGCCGAGGGCCAGCGGCGCTATGTCGAGAGCCTGTCGGCCTATGCCCGCCAGTTCCTCGAGCTGATGGGCAAGCCGGACGTCGACCTGATCGAGGGCCTGTCGCCGGCGATCTCGATCGAGCAGAAGACCACCAGCCGCAACCCGCGCTCGACCGTGGGCACGGTGACCGAGATCCACGACTACATGCGTCTTCTGTGGGCCCGCGTCGGCGTCCCCTACTCTCCGGCCACCGGCCTGCCGATCGAGAGCCAGACCGTCTCGATGATGGTCGACAAGATCATGGCGCTGCCTGAGGGCACGCGGCTGATGCTGCTCGCGCCGGTCGTCAGGCGGCGCAAGGGCGAGTACCGGCGCGAGATCGCCGAGTGGCAGCGGGCCGGCTACCAGCGGCTGAAGGTCGATGGCGCCTTCTACACCATCGAGGACGCGCCGACGCTCGAGAAGACCTTCAACCACGACATCGACATCGTCGTGGACCGCGTCGTGACCCACGAGGGCATGGAACAGCGGCTGGCGGACTCGCTGGAGACGGCGCTGAAACTCGCCGACGGGATCGCGGTGGCGGAATGGGCCGACGTCGGGCCGGGCCAGACCGAGCCCAGGCGCCTGTTGTTCTCCGAGAAGTTCGCCTGCCCGGTCTCCGGCTTCACCATCTCGGAGATCGAGCCGCGCCTGTTCTCGTTCAACAACCCGTTCGGGGCCTGCCCCGCCTGCGACGGCCTGGGCCACAAGCTCGCCTTCGACGCCGAGCGCATCATCCCAGACAAGGACAGGACCCTGCACAAGGGCGCCGTCGGGCCGTGGGCGAAAGGCCCCTCCCCGCTCTACACCCAGACCCTGCAGGCGCTGGCCCGCCACTACGGGTTCTCGATGGACGAGCCGTGGTGGAAGCTGCCTGAGCAGGCCAGGGACGTCGTGCTGCACGGCTCCGGCGCTCAGAAGATCCACTTCATCTACGACGACAACGCGCGGAAGTACGAGGTCGACAAGACCTTCGAGGGCGTGATCCCGAACCTCGAGAGGCGCTGGCGCGAGACGGACTCCAGCTGGGTGCGCGAGGAGCTCGGCCGCTACCAGGCCGAAACGCCGTGCGAGGTGTGCGGGGGCTTGCGCCTGAAGCCCGAGGCGCTGGCGGTGAAGATCGCCGGCAAGAACATCGCCGAGATCTCGACGATGGCGATACGGCCCGCGCGGGACTGGTTCGAGGGCCTGGAGGCGGACCTCACCTCCAAGCAGATGGAGATCGCGCGGCGGATCCTGAAAGAGATCAACGACCGCCTGCGCTTCCTGGTCGACGTCGGGCTCGAGTACCTGAACCTGTCGCGCGGGTCCGGGACGCTTTCGGGTGGCGAGAGCCAGCGCATCCGGCTGGCCAGCCAGATCGGCTCCGGCCTGACCGGGGTGCTCTACGTGCTGGACGAGCCGTCGATCGGCCTGCACCAGCGCGACAACCAGCGTCTGCTCGCCTCGCTCAAGGGCCTGCGCGACCTCGGCAACTCGGTCCTTGTCGTCGAACACGACGAGGAAGCCATCCTCACCGCCGACCATGTCATCGACATGGGCCCGCTGGCCGGCGTGCATGGCGGCGAAATCATCGCCGAGGGAACGCCGGCCGACATCATGGCCGAGCCGCGCAGCCTGACCGGACAGTACCTGACCGGCGCGCGCGAGATCCCCGTGCCGATCGAGCGGCGCCGCGTGCCGGACACCAAGCGCCTGCGCGTCATCGGCGCGCGTGGCAATAATCTGAAGGGCGTCACCGGCGACATCCCGGTGGGCGTCTTCACCTGCATCACCGGCGTTTCCGGCGGGGGCAAGTCGACCTTCACCGTCGAGACCCTCTACAAGGCCGCGGCCAGGCGGCTGAACAACGCCTCGGACGCGCCGGCGCCCTACGATCGCATCGAGGGGCTGGAGTTCTTCGACAAGGTCATCGACATCGACCAGTCGCCGATCGGGCGCACGCCGCGCTCGAACCCGGCGACCTACACCGGCGCCTTCCAGCCGATCCGTGACTGGTTCGCCGGCCTGCCGGAGGCGAAGGCGCGCGGCTATGGACCGGGGCGGTTCTCGTTCAACGTCAAGGGCGGGCGCTGCGAGGCCTGCCAGGGCGACGGGCTGATCAAGATCGAGATGCACTTTTTGCCCGACGTCTTCGTCACCTGCGACGTCTGCAAGGGGAAGCGCTACAACCGCGAGACGCAGGAGATCCTGTTCAAGGGCAAGTCGATCTCCGACGTGCTCGACATGACCGTCGACGAGGCGGCGGACTTCTTCAAGGCGGTGCCGGTGCTGCGCGAGAAGATGGAGACGCTGAAGCGCGTTGGCCTGGGCTACATCCAGGTCGGCCAACCCTCGACGACCATCTCCGGCGGCGAGGCCCAGCGGGTGAAGCTGTCGAAGGAGTTGTCCAGGCGCGCCACCGGCCGCACGCTCTACATCCTCGACGAGCCGACGACCGGCCTGCACTTCGAGGACACGCGCAAGCTCCTGGAGGTGCTGCACGAGCTGGTCGACCACGGGAACACCGTGGTGGTGATCGAGCACAACCTCGACGTGGTGAAGACCGCCGACTGGATCGTCGACTTCGGGCCGGAGGGCGGCGACGGCGGCGGCCGCATCCTGATCCAGGGCACGCCCGAGGACGTCGCCGCCGACAAGACGAGCTGGACCGGCCGCTACCTGAAACAAATCCTCGACCGCCACGCCGCCCGCCACCGCGAACCCGCGCCAAAGCCCGCGCGGGCCAAGAGCAAGGTGCTCGCGGAGAGCTGACGCACCGCCGGAGCCACGAAAACACGAAAAGTGCGAAAACGCCCGCCGGCGCAAGCACCACCACCGCGAGAAAGAGGCCCCGCCGAAGCGGGGCCAGGGAGTCATGGAAAGCGCCTACGAGGCGGCGCTGGCCACCAATAGGCGGCGGGTGGTTTCCGCTCGGTAAAGCCTTTGCCGAAGCCTTTCGTCTATCGGTCGCAAGCCAGCGTTAAACTCTTTCAGGCATTCTACCTTTCGGGGAGCGGCGGAGACCGCCTCTGCAACCGGACCTGCGGGGACGGACGATGGCCGATCGCACCGTCAGGAGCCTTGAGCATCTTGAGAACAGCGCCTCAACTGCGCGCGTGTTCAACCTGCGCACGGTCGCCCGCCGAAAGGGCCAGGACCCCGAGTATCTCGAGCACCCGGTATTCAGGAACTCGGCCCTGAATACGTCGATCATCGTCAAGCATCGGCTGCGCGGCAACGAAGGCGAGCATTTCAGCCTTCCGCGCCGAAACGCGACGAAGATCCTGATTCCAATCCAGCAGAACGATCTGAAGCTCGGGGCGCGCTATATTTTCATCGGACAACGCGGGTTCGAGGAGTCGTTGTTCCACACGTGCGGCGTCGAGCCAGATCCCGAGAGCCCTGACCACAAGACGCTGCGGATTCTCGACGAGACGCCCTCGCTCGACCCGTTCCTGTTGCGCGAGCAGTTGCGTCGCAACGGACTTGAGCCGGCGCGCTGCTACTTCGAGATTTCGCCGGCCGACACCCAGCGCATGTTCAACTTCGCGCAGGGCGAGATCGAGGCGCTCGTTCGCATGTCGGTCGGCGAATCCGAGACCAACGGCGCGCAATCAGCCAAACTGGCGAAGAAGATCCTCGCGAACTCCGCCGACGCCGAGCTGGAGCCGCTGCGGCTCACCCTGCAACTCGATCGCCAGCAGTACCAGGAAGGCATCTTCTGTTGGAAGGCCTTCCTTTACTACAAGTGGCAGCTGGCCGACCTGCTCCCGCAAGTATCGACCGTGCTGCAGCAGGTCGAGACCATCCAGGCCCGTGGCCCACAAACCGACGAGGACCGGGAGTATCTGCTCTCGGCGCGCGAAAACATTCGCCGCGCGTTGGTGGGCTCATGCCGGATGGTCAAGGACACGCTCGCGGTCTACGACGCGGCCTATCACAGCCTGACCGCGAACGCCGAGCCGCTCGAGTTTCGCGATTTCCTACTCAAGGCCCCCAGCCTGTTCACGGACCTGGGCGAGCGCCTCGGCGCGGTTGAGCACATCATCAGCTTCTGGCGCTTTCGCTTCCGGGCCGAGCGCACCGCTTCGCTGACCACCGAAGAGCTGGTGGACATGTTCATGGACTTCGAAAGCAGCCTGGATCACGACAAGACGGTCTCGGCCGGCGGCGTGTCACGCATCGTCTCGCCCGTGATCGAAGCCGCCTAAGCTCGGCTCAAGTCTTATCCCCAGCCTTCGACCACCCCCACGCGCCGTGCGGCGACGGGTCCGTTGTGGCGCGACGGCGGTGCGGGATGGGCGGCCGGCGCGCCGAAGTGCCAGCCCTGGGCGAAGTCGACGCCCGCCTTGCGAACCGCCTCCTCGACGGACGCGGTCTCGACGGACTCGGCCAGCGTCTTGACGTTGAGCTCTCTGCACATGTTCACCAGCTGGCGGATGAAGGCGGATTCGCGGTCGCCGTGCTCCAGTTCGCGGATGTAGCGGCCGTCGATCTTGACCAGGTCGAGCTGCAGCTGCTGCAGGTAGGCGAGCGAGGCCGCGCCCGCGCCGAAGTCGTCCAGGCAGACCTGGCAGCCCAGCGCACGCAGCTTCTGGATGTGGCGATTGGCCACGACGAGATTCTCGATCGCGGCGCTCTCGGTGATCTCGAACATCAACCGGCCGTTCAGGGGGCCTTTGTCGGCGATCAAAGTCTTGGCGCCGCTCACGAAGCTGGGGCTGGTTATGGTGCGCCCGGAGATGTTGACAGCCAGCTTCAGCTTTGGGTCGGCGTTCAGCGCCGCGATCGCCTGCCCGAGGATCGCGAGGTCCAGGCCCTCGATCAGGTCGAGCTCCTCGGCCATGCGGATCATCGGAAACGGACTGGCGTCATCGCCGAAACGCACCAGCACCTCGTGGTGATGCAGGGCGCCGTCCTTCAGCCACACCACCGGCTGGTAGACCAGGCTGAAGTTCCCCTCGGCCACGGCCGAACCGAGGGCGGCCGCCTTTTCCAGGGTGCGATGCACCGACTGGCTCACGGCCTCCTGGAGGCTCATCGGCGACATCGCCTTCAGCCCCTCGCTGACGAAGTCGTCGAGGGCGTAGCGGATGGCCTTCAGGATCTGCGACGGCGAGACATCGCCCTTCAGGGGCATGGTGCGCGCCGAGAAGGTGACGCTGCCGACCTCGGCCACCAGGCCCATCAGCTTGGCGAGCCGGCCCGTCAGCGCCTGCGGGCTTTCGCCGACGGGGCGGACAACCAGAGCATACCGTTCGTCCGCGAGCTGCGCCGCCGCCGAGCCGCCGTGCGACTGCGCACGAAGCGCGCCGGCCAGCCTCGCCTTGAGCGCCCGCTGTTCGTCTTGCTGCAGGCTGCGCGCCAAGCCCTCGAGGCCTTCCATCTCGACGAACGCAAGCTCGAGCTCCTGACCGGTGGTCTGGGCGTTCTCGAAGAGGGTCTTGGCGATGGTCTCGAATTCGGCCCGATCGTGCAGGCCGCCATCGCCGCCACCCATCGGCGGCGGGCCCGCTCGCGTCATGGCGCACGAGATCACACCCCCGTTCTGCGGCAGCCGGCAGGCGCTTATGCCGATGGCCGTTGGACGATCCGGCCCGGCGCCAGCCAGGCGCGCCACCACAGGGCCCTGCCGCGCGAGACCCTCAATGCCAAGAAAGAGCGACTCGACGAGATCGTGGTCGCGGGCATCGACGAACTCACGCCAGCAACGGCCGATCAGCGCGCGTTCGGCATGACCGCCCATGATTGGGGCGGCGCCAACGGCAAACTCGATCTTCCCCTCCGGCCCCACCTCGACCAGCAAATCAGCGCTCGCGAAGGCGAGCCCTAGCAAGCGGTGCGGCGTGATCCCCACGATGACCTCAATTGCGACGTTGCGGTCAGCATTGCACCATGCCGCCACTTAACTATCCGTTGCATCGACAAACTCGGGCTCGTTGGACTTGCGCTGGCGGGGCCTAGCCGCGCGCGCTCACGCGGCGGCGATGATCTCCGGCGCATTCAGGAGCGGACGCTCATCAAACTTGACCCCCAAGCCGTTCTCGAAGTCCTTGAAAATGTCCGCCAGGGCGTCGGGCGCGATCGTCGAGGAGCTCTCGTCAGCGAACCGAAAGCGCCAGAAGCTGACGATATGTTCGATCCCGCCCAGCTTCTCCCCCAGCGCGTTGAACAGCGTCGGCGCCTTCAGCAGGAAGTCGCGGAACGCCAATGGGTCGTTTTGCTCGGTCAGGTTTCGGTAGGCGACGTCATAGATCTCGAGCGTCATCTTCACGTTGCGGCACGCGTCCGTGAGCGCTCGGCACAGCGTCTCGCTCGCTGAGCTGAGATAGATCTTCGTGTCGTCCGACATCGGCCCGTGAGGACGGATGGTCTGAATCGCCCGCAGCACCGCGCCAACGCGCGGCAGGAGATCGGTGAGCTGCCACTTGTAATAGAGGAAGGCTTTCCAGCAGAACACACCCTCCTGGAACTGCGCCGCGTCGAGCTGAAGCGTGCGCCTCAAAGGATCGAGTTCGGCGTCGGCGGAATTCGCCAGGATCTTCTGGGTGAGCTTCACGGCTTGCGCCACCTCGTTCTCGCTACCGCCCATCGACAGTCGCACCAGCGTCTCGATCTCGGACTGGGCGAAGCGGAACATGCGGCGCGAGTCGGCCTCAGAAAGGTCGAAATAGCATCGCGCGGGCGTGAAGCCGTTGCGCCGCAGCTGCTCGCGCACCAGGAAGGGATCGAGGGTTGGCGCTTCGTCCAGGATGCGGAGGACGCGGTGGTCGGCGCTGTCTTCGTCGATGTCGACCCCGAACGTGTGATGGAGCGCGTCGCGGAACCCCTTCTGGCCGATAAAGGCGAACCGCGCGCCCATCCTCAGATCCTTGCCCTCGATGGGGACCAGGATCTTGGTCGCCGAGTGGCGGGGGATGGTGAACAGCTCGAGCTCGTTTGCTCGAAGTTTGTGTTTCAGGATGATCGATGCGTTGAGCGTCGCGTTCTTGAACAGCCGATGCGCCCGGTAGTCCGGATCGTCGCCCTTGCGTTGCTTGAGGGCCCAGAGGTTGAGAACCCGGGCGGTCGAGGCCGTTCGCTCAAGGTTGGCAAGATTTCGAACGCCGCGGTCGGCCACCCTCGTCTCCCATTCGCCCTAAACCCGCCGCTGGCTACTCCACGGGGGGGCTCACGTGATGTACGTTGTACAGCTTAGGCGTGAATGGAGCGTTGATCGCCCTCTGCCGAGGGGCGCCACGTGCTGCGCGAAGGCGAAGCGAGGTCGCGCCAACGCGGCGCAACCCTCAGGGCGGGTAGCGCCCGCCGGTGATATCCTTGTAGGCCTGGGCCGGCGCGGCCTTCCAGACCACCAAAAAGCAGGTCAGCATGAAGGCGCCCGCGGCCTGCGACACGAACGCCACGGCCAGGATCGCCGGGCTGGCGGACCCTACGTTCAGGCTCGCGAACGGATTGCCGCCGCTGAGCTCGACGCCGACGCCGACGATGGCGCTGATGACCATGAACATGAGCAGCAGCACCACGACGCCAAGCAGGAAGGCCAGGAGATAGGCGCCGAACAGCCGCCAGAAGCTGCCTCTGGTCAGTCGCCACGAGTCGAACACGCGCAGGCGCCGCTCGGCGAAGGTCATCGGCCCGGCCAGGGACAGGCGCACCAGCACCATCACGCCCATGCTGATCATCACCAGCGTGGTGACATCACCGATGAGCACCATGCCGGACGGCGCCGTGGTGCTTGCGGCCTCGGCGGCGACGGCGGTGACCATCGCAACGCCGAACAACACCGCGCCCCACAGCAGGCTGAGAATGAGGTTGAGCACGAACATGCGCAGCTCGTCCCAGCCCAGCCTGAGGAATCCGGCCCGCGACTCGCGCGGCCGCAACACCGCCCGGTAGACCGCGCAGGTGAAGACCGCCTGGAATGCGAAGTAGAGCGGCAAGCCGCCGACGACGAACGGCGTCAGCTTTTGCATCGCCGCCTCGGCCGCCACCTGGTCGTTGGCTGCGGCCCGGAAGTTGGCGATCAGCGTTTCGGCCTGGGCGCCCAGCGTCAGCTGCGCGACGATGCCGAGCCCGAAGGTGAAGACGAGATAGCAGCACGCCCAGGCGATCACCGCGCGGGGACGCTCGCGGGTGAGGCGAAAGCCTTCGAACGCCACGTCGGTGGGAGAAAAGCTCGTCATGGCGTCCTTGTCCGCGGGGAGGCGGCGACTGCTTGCAAGGCAAATCCCAGGCTGCGCCCGGTTTGTAAAGCGCGCCGCCCCCTATTCAGGTGAACGTTGCGGCCGCGTCCTCGCCGGCAAGGCTGCGATAGATGTGAGCGAAGGGGGCGCGGAAGATCGCAGTCGACACGCCGCTGGTGATGACCAGGAGCACCGCCCACAGCCCCAGCGCCGGCCCGGCGGCGGCGATCACGGCCTGCGGGCTGGCGAAGAAGGCCTGCGGATTCGCTCGCGCGGCTGCGATCGCGCCGCCGGCGAGCGCGAACGTGCCTCCGACGCCCACGACGAGCACGACGAAGTTGACCACGCTCAGCATGACGATGGCGAGCACGCTGAAGCCGAGGAGCTGCAGGGTATGGCCTCGCGTGATGGCCCAGGACTCGAACAGCTGGAACTTGCGCTGGGCGAAGGTCATCGGCAGCGCCATCGACAGCCGGAGCCAAATCCAGATCGTGATCACCTCGCGCGCCAGGGTGAACAGGAGCACGGCGGTGATCCTGGGGCCGACGTCGCTGTTGAGCATGGCGAGGTTGACGATGGCCTGCGGGATAGAGAGCGCCAGCCCGATGCCGAAGAACACCAGGCCCATCACGAAGCCGACCGCCATCAGCCAGAGCTCCTGCGATCCGAAGCGCAGGTAGGCGAAGCCGGACTGCTCGGGGTGCAACACCGCACGGTAGGCCGCCGCGCCGATCATGGCGCTGAGAACCCAGGCGATGACGATGGCAAGCAGGACAAACAGGAAGAGCGCGCCGATCTGCGGGAGGATGGCCGCGGCGATGGCCGACTGGTCGGCGCCGGCCCTGGATGCCTCGGAGATGACGGCGATGAGCGTGCCGGCGAACAGCAACAGAAACGGCACGATGACGATCACAGGCAAAACGCCCCAGGCCAGGACGGCCAGCGGTTTGCGTGTGAGCAGGCCGGTCCCGACGCCGAGCGCCTCGCTGATCGAAAAGTCGGCCATGACGTCCTCCTGATGCGGTTCAAGCGAAGGTCGCGGACACGTCGGTGGGCTTCAGGTCGCGATATGCCCGCGCCCACGGCGCCAGCAGGATCGCGTTCATGGCCCCGGCCACGGGGATCCAGATCATCGCCGCGATGACCAGCAGCGGGCTTAGGCGGGCGAAGATGGTCCCGACGGGCTGTTGGAAGAAGGTCGGCAGGTTGCCGAGCCCGCCGGCGAGCGCGGAGAGCCCGCCCAGCCCGATCGCCACGAAGACCAGGCCAAGCACGATCTCGGCCGCCAGCACCACCAGGACAAGCACCAGCGCCACCAGAAACAGCGGCAGCACGTGGCCGCGGGTGAGCGCCCAGGCGTCCTCGAAGTGGAACTTGCCGTCGTCGACGATCATCGGACCGATCAGCGAAAAGCGGAGCGCGATGTAGAAGGACGCCACGATGACCGCGAGCGCGCCGACGATCCCCAGGATGATGGCCGCCGGCCAAAGATGCATGACGGCGAAGATGGCCACGATGATCCCGACGACGATCACGATGATCAAGATGCCAATGAAGAAGACGAAATAAGCCCCGATCAGCAGAGCGCCGACGTAAAGCTCCGGCATCCCGACGCGGAGGTAGCCGAACGCGCTCTGCTCGGGATGCAGCACCGCCCTGTAGGCGGCGCAGTACATCACCGCGGCGAACCCGACCTCGACCACGTCGATGAGGTAGGTCAGACCCTGCGTCTGCATGACGGCGGGATTCATGCTCTGAAACGCGTCCGCCCCGGTCCCCCAGGCCGCGCTGGCGCGGAAGGCCTCGAACATCGCCGCATAGACCGGAGAAAGGACGGTGAACACGACCGCCAGCAACCCGACCTGGGCAAACCCCCAGATCACCACGGTGGCAGGGGCGCGGCGGATGAGCGCAAACCCTTCGCTCACTGCGGCGCCAACCGAGATTTCCGCCATTCGCGCCTCCCCGACCCACTCCCCGGCGCGCAGGATAAGCACGGGTCGCCGCGCCACGCCACCTTCCGGGGCCATCGCCGCGGGGCTAAGGGTGGCGGCCATGACGCTTGCGCCCATCCAGGTGATCGGCGGCGGTCTCGCCGGCTCGGAGGCCGCCTGGCAGATCGCCAGCGCCGGCGTGCCTGTGGTCTTGCACGAAATGCGGCCCGTCGTCGGCACGCCCGCGCACCAGGGCGGCGACCTGGCCGAGCTGGTGTGCTCGAACTCCTTCCGCGCCGACGATTGGGAGACGAACGCCGTCGGCCTGTTGCATGCGGAGATGCGCATCGCCGGCTCGCTGATCATGCGCGCCGGCGATGCGCACCAGACGCCGGCCGGCGGCGCGCTGGCCGTCGACCGCGAGGGATTCGCGAGCGCGGTGACGGCGGCTCTGGAGACCCACCCGCTGGTCACCATCGCGCGCGGCGAAACCCAGGCGTTCTCGCCCGAGTGGGACAGCGTGATCGTGGCCACCGGGCCGCTGACCTCGCCGGCCCTGACCGGCGCCATCCTCGCGCTCACCGGCGAGGACCAGCTGTCGTTCTTCGACGCGATCGCGCCGATCGTGCACGCCGAGACGATCGACATGGGCGTCGCGTGGCGGCAGTCGCGCTACGACAAACCGGGGCCGGGCGGCGACGCCGCCGCCTACATCAATTGTCCGATGACGCGCCCGCAGTACGAGGCCTTCATCGACAGGGTCCTGGCCGGACCGAAGAGCGAGTTTCGCGAGTGGGAGGACGTCCCCTACTTCGACGGCTGCCTGCCGATCGAGGTGATGGCCGAGCGCGGACGAGACACGCCCAGGCACGGGCCGATGAAGCCGGTCGGCCTCACCAACGCACACAAGCCCGACGAGAAGCCGTGGGCGGTCGTGCAGCTCCGGCAGGACAATGCGCTGGGCACGCTCTGGAACATGGTGGGCTTCCAGACCAAACTGAAGCACGCCGCCCAGGTCGAGGTCTTCCGCACCATTCCGGGCCTGGAGCGGGCGGTGTTCGCCCGGCTGGGCGGGCTGCACCGCAACACCTTCATCAACAGCCCGCGACTGCTCGACAACGGCTTGCGGCTGAGGGCCGATCCGCGCCTGCGCTTCGCCGGCCAGATCACCGGGGTGGAGGGCTATGTCGAGAGCGCCGCCATCGGCCTGATCGCCGGGCGCCTCGCGGCGGCGGAGCGGCTGGGGGTGGCGCTGGGTCCGCCGCCGGCGACCACCGCGCTTGGCGCGCTTGTCCGCCACATCACCGGCGGCCATCTCGCCGGCTCTGCGTTCCAGCCGATGAACATCAACTACGGCCTGCTCCCGCCGCTGGATGCGCCCGCGGTCGGCAAGGGCCGCGGCGAGCGAGGCCGCGCCCGCAAGCGCGCCATCGGCGTCCGCGCCCTCGCCGACCTGGAAGGCTGGCTGGCCAGTTCGAACTTCTCCCAGAGGGAGAAGGAGGGGCCCCTTGCGGAGCAAGGGGACGACGAGGGGTTACAGCGCTTCGGATTAGCCTGAAGCGCGGTAACCCCTCACCCTCCCGTTCGCTTCGCTCCCCCTCCCTCTCCCTCCGGGGGAGGTGTATCGCTCACAGCCGCCCCGTCAAAACCGCGCCCAGGAGGCGGAACTGCTTTTCGAGCATCGATTGCGCGCGGCCGGACCGGTAGGCGCGCGCGAGCGTGGCGTAGGCGACCGCCGGAAACGCCGCCGCCGGCAGCGTGCGCGCCGCGGCGCTTGCTTCCTCGAGGTTCCACAGGGCCGCGGCAGCCTGGCCGGCGTGCGCCAGCGCCCAGGCCCGCGCCGCCGGGGCGACGGCCGGCGAGTCCGCCGCTTGCGGCGCGAGCACGGCGACGGCGAGGCGCATCACCGCACCGGCGGTACGGTCGATTCGATGGAGTTGAGCTGCTTCGTCGACCGGCGGGCCGTCGACCGCCTCGTAGCGCGCCTCGATCATGCCTTCGAGCGGCGCGGTCGGCAGGGCGCGCCGCCTGACCGTCGCGCCAAGCGCCTCGGCGACCGGGTGGCGCCGGACATCGCCGCCGGCGGCGATGGCGTCCAGCGCCTCACGCCACCAGGTCAGGCGGACTTCCTGCGCCAGCGGCTCTCGCGCAACCGCCGGCACCCGCGCGAGCTCGTGGTCGAACGCGTAGAGCGCGATCAGGTCGGCGCGGGCCGCCGCGTCGGAGACGAAACGGCTGGCGAGCCACCGATCGGGATCGGCGCGCCGAACCGCCGCGTCGAGAGCGTCGGAAACGGCTGCTCCCTAGCCGATCAACGTCTGCTGCATGGTCATCGCCACCAGCATGGGGATCGAGAGCAGGGTGTTGATACGCGAGGCCTGACCGGCGATACGGCCGGCCGCCGCCTTGGCCGCGTCGTCGGCCTCGACGAGACCCAGCACCTTCTTCTGGTTCGGCCAGATGAAGACCCAGACGTTGAACGCCATGATGGTGCCGAGCCACATGCCGACGCCGATGAGGATGTGGCCCTTGTTCGCAAACCCCTCGGTGGCGCCCAGTGTATAGGCCTGGATCAGGAAGCCGCGGCTCCAGGCCAGGATGATGCCCATGAGGAGCGTGAAAGCAGCGGCCCAGCGGAACCAGAACAGCGCTTCCGGCGCGATATACTTCGAAACCGCCGGCCTGAGCTCGGCCGGAATCTGCGGCATCATCCGCGTTTGCACGAAGTTGAAGTACCAGAGCAGGCCGATCCACATGATCCCGAAGATCACGTGCAGCCAGCGGAACACCGCCTGCCAGAAGATCGTGTCGGCGTGCCCGCCGTAGACGCTGAAATAGGCTGCGACGAAGATGAGCGCGAGAATGAAGCTCACGATCACCACGTTGCGCAGGTTGCCGAGAAAAGCCGCCATCACCAAAGCCCCTTTGGTTTCCTCCCGGGCGCTTGATGCACGCCCGCTCTAACGGACACTCGTAACGCCGTCGTCACCCGCGCCGCAAGCGACACACTACGGATTCAGCCGCGCGCCCATGGGGCGGATGGGCTGTGCTTCTTCCTCGCTGCGGTTCACGCCCCAGAGCAGGATGACCGGCAGCGCCACGTAGATCGAGGAATAGGTGCCGACGACGATGCCGAACACCATGGCGAACACCACCGGGAAGATGGTCGGCCCGCCGAGGAAGAGCATGCCAGAAAGCGCGAGCAGCGCCGTCGAGCCGGTGATCAGGGTCCGCGACAACCGCTCGTTCTCCGACAGGTTGATGATGTCGGCGAGCGCCATGCTGCGGTGCTTCTTCAGGTTCTCGCGCAGTCGGTCGAACGAGATGACCTTCTCGTTCATCGAGTAGCCGATGACCGTCAAGAGCGCGGCGATCGAGGGCATCGAGAACTCGATGTGCAGGATCGAGAGCGCGCCCATGGTCAGGATGATGTCGTGGGCGAGCGCGATCACGGCGCCCAGGCCGAACTGCAGCTGAAAGCGGAACCAGATGTAGAGCAGCATGAGCCCGATGGCGCTGCCGAGCGCGAGCAGGCCGCCGCGGAAGAGCTCGCCCGACACCTTGGCCCCGAACACCTCCTCGTCGGTGACCTTGGTCCCCGGAAATTCCTTCTGGATCTGCGCTTCGACCGCCGCGACGGCGTTGGCGGGATTGACGCCAGGCGCCGGCTCGAACCGGAGCACCGCCGCGTTCGCGGCCCCGAAGCTCGACACCTGCGGGTCCTTCGCGCCCATCTGCCCGAGCGCCGCGCGCAGCTGGCCGAGCGCCGCCGGCCCCGGCGTCTGGATGGCGATCTGCGTGCCCCCACGGAAGTCGGTGCCGAAGTTCAACCCGAGCAGGGCGAACGAGGTGATCGAGGCGATGACGGCGAGCGCCGAGACCACCGCCGCGTAGGGCGCGAAGCTCACGAAGCGGAAGTGGGTCTCTTTGGGAAGGAGCCGGATCAGCGGCCAGAACTTCATCTCGGTCCCCTACGTCCGCACTCAATGGCGCTCACCCCCGCGAGAAGCCGAACTCTAAGTGTCTCTTTGCCGAACAGATAGCGCCAGCGGCGCCGTTCGCTTTGACCACCAAGCACACCAAGAGGCTGCGGCGGGGCGACGTGCATGCGCCCTCTCAGAACCCTTGGTGTGCTTGGTGTGCTTGGTGGTTGAAAGAGCCTGGGTCCCCGCTTGCGCGGGCATGGGCGGGCGACGGGAGCTGCCGAGTCGTCGATATCGCCCAATCGCAATTGAGTCTGGCCCCTAGATCGGCAGCTGCTTGGCCCGGCTTTGCCGGTACCAGAGGACCACGAGCAGCCGGGTGATGAACAGCGCGGTGAAGACCGAGGTCACGACGCCGATCGAAAGGGTCCAGGCGAACCCGCGCACCGGCCCGGCGCCGAACTCGAACAGGATCAGCGCCGCGATCAGCGTCGTGATGTTGGCGTCGAGGATCGAGACTCGCGCGCGGCTGAAGCCGGTGTCGATGGCGAGCGCCGGTTTTCGCGCCGCCCGCTCTTCGTCGCGTATTCGCTCGTAGATGAGCACGTTGGCGTCGACGGCCATGGCGATGGTGAGGATCAGCCCGGCGATGCCAGGGAGCGTCAGCGCCGCGCCGCCGACGGTCATCGAGGCCAGCACCATCATCATGTTGATGATCAGGCCGACGATGGCGATGCCGCCGAACACCCCGCCGTAAGCGAGCCCCATGAACGCGCCGACCAGGCAGAGGGCCAAGAGGCCGGCAAGCTCGCCGGCGCGGACGGAGTCGGCGCCCAGCTCGGCGCCCACCGTGCGCTGCTCGATCGGGATGAGAGGCGCGGCCAGCGCGCCCGAGCGCAGCAGAAGCGAGATGTTGCTCGCGTCCTCCACGGTGAAGGCGCCGGTGATCTCGCCCTGAGTCGACATCGCGCCCTGGATGACGGGCGCGGAGATCACCTTGTTGTCGAGCACGATGGCAAAGCGCTTGCCGATGTTCTCGGCGGTGAACTCCCCGACCCGCTGGCCGCCCTGGTTGTTGAAGCGCAGTGTGATGTCCGGCCGTCCGTTCTGGTCGTAGCCCTGGTTGGCGCCGGTCAGCATCTGACCGCTCGCGAACGACAGGCGTTTTACGACCAGCGGTACAGGCGGACGGCCGGGGATGCTCGTGTCCATCAAGACCTCGTCGTCCGGCGGGACCTGACCGGAGACGGCCTCGTTCAGCGGCACGCTCTCGTCCACCGCCTGGAAGGTTAGCTGCGCGGTCTTGCCGATGACCGCCTTCAGCTTCTCCGGGTCGCTCTCGCCGGGCGCCTCGACCACGATACGGTCGGTGCCCTGCCGCTCGATGACCGGCTCCTTGGTGCCCAACTGGTCGATGCGGCGGCGGACGATCTCGATGTCCTGGTCGATGGCATGCGCGGTCTCGGCGGTCATCGCCTGGTCGGCGATGCCGACCTGGATGACCTGGTTGCCGCCCATATTGAAGGTAAGCTCGCGGATCGCCGTGCCCTGCACCGGCTGGTTGATCCGCTGCAGCGCCTGCATGGCGTTCTGCACCTGGCCCGGATCGGTGATGCGCACGTTGACCGTGCCGCCAACCACGCCGAGGTCGGTGAAGTCGATGTTCTGGTCGCGCAGCCCGCGGCGGACGTCGTCGACCAGGTTGTTCAGGCGAAGCGCCTTCAGCGCGCCCTGGTCGATCTCGAGCTGCAGGTATGAACCGCCCTGCAGGTCGAGACCCAGATTGACGCGCTGGTGCGGCATCCATGACGGAAACGTGGCCAGCACATCGTTCGGCACGAAGTTCGGCAGGCTGTAGACCAGGCCGAAGATGGCCGCGGCCAGGCAGAGGACGATCCGCCAGCGGGGAAGCTCGAGCATCGGGCGCTTAAGACTTCGACCGGGACCGGGGCGCGTCGTTGGCCGGCGCGGGCTCGCCGCGCGTGCGAACCTGCGAGATCATCTCCTTGACCACCTTGACGGTGACCCCCTGGGCGATCTCCACGCCGACTTCGGCCTCCTCGACCCGAACAACCTTGCCAATCACGCCGCTCGACAGCACGACCGTGTCGCCGCGCTTCACAGCAGAGATGGTGTTGCGGTGCTCGCGGGCCCGCTGCTGCTGCGGGCGGATGAGCAGGAAGTAGCCCAGCACCAGGATGAGCAACAGCGGCGAGTAACTGACGAGCGCGCCCATCAGGCCGCCGTCGGTGGCGGCCGCCGCGCCAGCGGTCTGCGCGTAGGCTGGGGTCGCGAACATCACATCTCCGAAGCATGCGCCGGCGCTTCAAGATCGCCCGCGGAAAAGTCGGCGGAAGCTAGTGGCTGGGCCGGTTTTTTGCAATGCGGCGACTGGGCCGATAGGAAGCCGGCATGGAGGACGAGAGTGATCCGTTGCTGGCCCGCATTGCTCGTGCGCTCGAACGCCTGGCGCCGGCCGACCCGGCCCCGCCGGACTTCGCCGTAGCCCGCCTGTTCCGCTACGACTCGCGTGAGCGGACCTTCATCGCCGCGCCCGACTACGCCCTGCCCGTCGACCTCCTGGTCGGCGTCGACCGGCAGAAGGCGCGGTTCATGGAGAACCTGTCGCGCTTCGCCCGCGGCCTGCCGTCCAACCACGTGCTGCTCTGGGGCTCGCGGGGGGCCGGCAAGAGCTCGCTGGCCAAGGCCGCGTTCATGGCGCTCGCCGCCCGGCAGGAGAGCTTACGCATGGTCGAGCTCGACCGCGACGAGGTCGAGGCGCTGCCGCAGTTGTTCGAGCGCCTGCGCGGAGTCGGCGAGCGCTTCGTGGTGCTGTGCGACGACCTGTCGTTCGAGGAGGGCGCGGCCGCCGCCAAGTCGCTGAAGTCGGCGCTCGAGGGTGGGGTCGCCGGGCCGCCGGAGAATGCCCTGTTCGTCGCGACCTCCAACCGCCGCCACCTGATGCCGCGCGACCATGTCGAGGGCCGCGGGCTGATCGCCGCGACCGAGGACGCGGAGGAGGAAGTCTCGGTCTCCGACCGTTTCGGGCTCTGGATCGGCTTTCCGCCGATGGACCAGGCGGCCTATTTCGCCGCCGTCCGCGCCTATGCCGAGCGGTTCGACTTGGCCATCGACGACCTCGAGGCCCGCGCGCTCGTCTGGTCGCAACTCCGCGGCGCCCGCTCGGGCCGGGTGGCGTGGCAATTCATCCGCGACCTCGCCGGCGAGCTGGCCAAACCCCTCCCGCTCTGAAAGCGGCGAAGCCGCAAAGATGAACCACCAAGCACACCAAGCACACCAAGGGTTCTGAGGGGACACACGGCGCTGCGGC